>Ga0315298_1001833_pt1 | contig 37870 bp, 30 predicted proteins | sample WHS_1_MG_FD_203077 | JGI IMG/M metagenome (GOLD analysis project Ga0315298, IMG submission 203077) | Extremophilic microbial mat communities from Washburn Hot Springs, YNP, Wyoming, USA - WHS_1_MG | ecosystem: Environmental > Aquatic > Thermal springs > Hot (42-90C) | place: USA: Wyoming...
TTTCGAAAACATCCGATGTCTTTTTTGTTTATGTTCCACTCTTTTAGGTTTTGCACAGCAAACTATACCAATCTCCGCTTGCGGAGAATGTCCAGCAATGCTTTTCGGGCACGGAAAAGATGTGCTTTGACAGTTCCAACGGGTATGCCAAGTCGTTCGGCAATTTCGTTATATTCAAGCTCTTCGAAATGCCTAAGTTCAATCACAATTCGGTACTTTTCGGGCAAAAAGGAAAGTGCAGCGTTCAGCGACTGCCGCTGCTCCTCGTCCAGAATCATTTTGTCTGCTTCGTCGCCAAGGGCGGGAAAGTCCATCTGGTTCTCGCTTTCGGAGCGGGGAAAAGGTTGTTCGATAGAAATTGTTTGCACACGTCTTTTTCGCAAAAAATCTATGCAAAGGTTCGATGCAATTTTGAAAAGCCAAGAGTGAAACGCAAATTCTTTTTTATAGTATCGAAGATTATTGTATGCACGGATAAATGTTTCCTGCACGATATCCTCGACATCATCAGTATTTCGAACCATCTTGCTAATCAAGTGGGAAAGAGGCTTTTTGTATTTTCGCTCGAGCTTTTCGAACAAATCTTTATTGCCTCCGAGTATTTGCTGGACTATTTCGTAATCCTCGGCAGGATTAAAATACCCGGAGTCGGCAATATTCATCAAAATCTATCGATTTATTTCAAGAATTTCCAGTTGGGTTTTTCCCGCAGGAGCAGTAAATTCAACAACATCGCCAACTTTCTTGCCCATCAACGACTTGCCGATTGGAGAGGTAACAGAAATCTTCCCGCGTTCGAAATCTGCCTCCTCGGGGCTTACCAATATGTATTCAAAAATCTTGTTAGTCTTCAAATTTTTTACTTTAACACGGGAAAGGATATACACTTTATCATTGGGGAGCTCTTCGGGTCTAATCACCTGGGCTTTCATCAAAGTCTCTTCGAGCTTGGCTATTCGCATCTCGAGCAGTTCCTGCTGGTGTTTTGCAGCGTCGTATTCAGCATTTTCGGACAAATCGCCGTGCGAGCGTGCCTCGGCTATCTTTTGGGCGACTTCCTTGCGCCCCTTCGTCTTTAATTCAATTAACTCATTTTGCAATTCTAAAAATCTTTCCTCGGTTAAATAAACTGTATCTGCCATAATTTTCCAGTGATTATAAAAAAATATGCCATTGAAAAGGCAAAAATTAATGACGGAAGACCACTCGGTTTATTATATTTTCAATGGGCATCGAACCAACTTTCGCCAATTCCAATATCAACAACAACGGGAACCTCGCCCAAACTCAAAGCATTCTGCATACGTTCTTTGACAATTTCCTTAACCGTTTCAATCTCGTTCTGGGGGACTTCGAAGAGCAGTTCGTCGTGTATCTGTAAAATCATCATCGAGCGGAGTCGAAACTTTTCGAAATCCCTGCCTATGTTAATCATTGCAATTTTCATCATATCCGAAGCAGTCCCTTGAATAGGCAAATTTATTGCTGCACGCTCGTCGGCTGAACGCAGATTCTTGTTCATACTATTAATGTTCGGGAAATATCGCCTGCGCCCGCACAAAGTTTCTGCATAGCCCTTTTTTTGCGTTTTCGAAATGGTTTCTTCGACATATTTCTTAATCCCGGGATACTTCGCCAAGTAGTTGTCGATAATTTTCTGTGCCTCGGTTCGACCAATACCCAATCGTTGGGAAAGACCATAAGCTCCAAGTCCATAAAGAATACCGAAGTTCACAGTTTTTGCAACACGTCGCATATCGGGATCGATAGCATCGATAGGCTTGTCGAAAAGCAAAGAAGCAGTTGCGGAGTGGATGTCCAGCCCTTGCTTGAATGCTCGAATCAGGTTTTCGTCGCCCGAAATATAAGCAATTATGCGAAGTTCAATCTGGGAATAATCGGCAGAAAGAATCACCCATCCGCTTTTTTGAGGCACAAATGCTTTACGTATTTCTTTCCCGAATTCCCCGCGGACAGGAATGTTTTGCAAATTTGGGTCGGTCGATGATAATCTCCCCGTGCTCGTAATCGTTTGATTAAATGTTGAATGAATTCGACCCGTGGCAGGGTTTATCCATTGCGGCAGGGAATCGACATAAGTCGAAAGCAACTTTGTCATTTGCCGATAATCGAGTATATATTTTGCAATTGGATAACTCGCAGCCAGTTGCGAAAGAACATTGACATCGGTGCTGTATCCCGTTTTTGTTTTAGCAATGACAGGAAGTTGAAGTTTTTCGAAGAGAATCTGCCCAAGTTGCTTTGGCGAATCCAAGTTGAAGCGAAGTCCCGCCTCGGCAAAGATTTTTTCCCGTAATGCTTGAACCTCCTCGTTGAGTAATTTCGAAATCGAGTTTAAAATCTCGGTGCTAACGAAAACACCGTTGAATTCCATATCGCGAAGTACTTTGATGAGAGGAAATTCAATCTCTTCGGCAAGTTTGAGTAAATTTTCTTTCACCAACTGCTCTTTCAAAATGTGTGTAAGTTGCCAAGCAAGGTCAGCATCTTCGCAAGCGTAATCCGAGATTGCTTCGGGCGGGAGTTCTCGCATCGAAATTTGATTTGCCCTCCGCTCGCCGATTAAACTCGTTATAGAAATTGGCGTGTAATTCAGCCAACGCTTTGCAAGTGCATCCAAATTATGCTGTTCGTCGGGGTTCAGGACATAGCTGGCGACCATCGTGTCGAATGCAATCGGATGCAAATCAACCCCATAGCGTCTCAAAATGTATGCATCGAACTTTACGTTTTGCCCATACTTTTGAATTTCTGGATTTTCCAGAACCGGCTTCAAGTTGGAAAGAACAAAGCGAACTGGGAAGCCACGTTGTGGCTCGTAATCTTCGAAGAACAAGCCTTTTGCTTCTTGTTTTTCATCGGTCTGTTGCGAAAAAAGACCAAAATTTTCGGTATTTTCAGTTTCCTCGGCAAAAGCGGAAACATCCTCTGCTTTGCCAAAAACAGGAATATAATAAGCTTCGTTGTTGCAGAAAGAAACAGAAATTCCAACCAATTCGCAAGTTTGTTTGTCGAGCGAACTCGTTTCGGTATCAATAGCAAAGGCTGGGACATTTTTCAATTTCTCGCAAAGCGATAGTAACTTGTCTTTGGTATCAATCAAATTGTAATGTTTTGTTTCATTTTTTATGGTGGAAGTTAACTCAGAAGTGAATGTTTCGGACACAGCAGTTTGATTTGAGCCAAAAATTTTTGTCAAATATCTTTCTTTCAGAGTTTTAAAATCGAGCAGGGTGAAAAGTTCTTCCAACTTTTTGAAATCGGGTTCTGCGAATTTAAACTCAGAGACATCAAAGTCTATATTTGCATTGGTTTCGATTGTAACCAGTTTTTTCGAAAGGAATGCACTTTCTTTGTTCTCGAACAGTTTTTTGCGAAGACTTTCTTTTTCAATCTTGTCGAGATTTTCGTAAAGATTTTCGAGAGTGTGGAATTGTTGAATGAGCGGGATAGCAGTCTTTTCGCCAATTCCCAGCACTCCGGGAACATTGTCCACCGAATCTCCAACAATAGCAAGGACATCGACAACGCTTTCGGGTGGAACTCCAAATTTTTCGGCGACCTTATCTTTCGTTATCACTTCGAAGCCTTCGGAAATGTTTTTCGCTGTTTTGTAAAGTATAATGTTTTCGTCTACCAATTGGAAGTAGTCCTTGTCGTTTGTGATGCAAATCACTTTCCAACCTTGGCTGGCAAGCTTTCGGGCGAGAGTGCCAATTACATCGTCCGCCTCCAAACCGGGAATTTCAATCCTCTTTATTTTTAGTGCGTCCAAAAGTTGTTTGATGCGTTCGAGTTGGGGGACAAGGTCTTCGGGGAATGCTTCCCGATTCGCTTTATATTCTTTGAATATCTCGTGGCGAAAAGTGGGCTCACGAGTATCGAACGCAACTGCGATGTATTCGGGCTTTTCGCTTTCGAGCAGACTCGCCAAAATGTTTGCAAACGCAAACACTGCAAAGGTCGGCTCCTGAGTTATCGACGACTTCAGCGTCGAACGGCTCATTGCATGATATGCTCGGAACACCACAGACATCCCATCGATGAGATAAATCCTTTTTTCACCTTCGTTTTTGTCTTTATTATCCACTTTGCTACTCAAAAATCAATCCCACACCATTCAAAATTAAAAAACTCATCGGAAACATTATTTCGGAATAATCAAAATAAATTTGAAGGAGAAAAGAAATAGTGCGTTATTCATATCAATCATCTAACAGCACAACGATTTTTTTGTTTGCTAATTAAACCTGCAAGTATCTACGGTCATTTGTAGAATGTAAAGACATCGGATGTTTTTGAAACATCCGATGTCTGGTTATGTCTGATAGCCCCTTGCCAAAGGTGATTGTGCTGTTCCCCTTGCGTTTGGTTTACATTCTTGAGATTCTCTTTGCCTTTTGCAAGTAAAATTGCCCGAGCGTTAAAATTTAGTAAGTTATTTATTCACAATAAGCTTAAAAAGCGAGTGTTGTCTTTACCACTCCGTAAAGACATCGGATGTTTTTGAAACATCCGATGTCTGGTTATGTCTGATAACCCCTTGCCAAAGTCGTTTGGGCAGTTCCCCTTTGCTTTTGGTTTACATTCTTGAGATTTTTTTGCCTTTTGCAAGTAAAATTGCCCGAGCATTGAAATTTAGTAAATTATTTATTCACAATAAGCTTAAAAAGCGAGTGTTGTCTTCCACTCTGCAAAGACATCGGATGTTTTTGAAACATCCGATGCCTGGTTATGTCTGATAGCCCCTTGCCAAAGGTGATTGTGCTGTTCCCCTTGCGTTTAGTTTACATTCTTGAGATTCTCTTTGCCTTTTGCATTCAATACGATTTAATTAGTTTTTGAACAGATAATTGAAAAGTTTTGAAAAATTTTTTTTTGAAATAAAATAAAAAATTTAAACGAACGTTTGATTAATTTGTTTTTTAAACAAACGATTGTTTGACTTTTTTGAGGTGGAATGGAGAATCAAATAATTGAGGTAAAAGAGCCAAAGGAAAGGATTTTGAACGCTGCTGCAAGCCTTTTTGCTTCGAAGGGCTATGCTGCTGTTGGCGTTCGCGAAATTGCTGACCTTGCTCAGGTCAATGTTTCGATGATTTCCTATTACTTTAATGGGAAATTTGGCATACTGAAAGAAATCATCCTTCGCTATTTTCAGGAAGTTCGGCAAATCTACGAGCAGACTTTGCAAAAAAATCTCCCCCCCGAGGATGCTTTAAGAACAATTGTCGGCGAACTTGTGAATTTAATGAAAAACAAAACCATCTTCTGTAAAGTTGCCATAACCGAGATGCCATTCAACCTTCCCGAATTTAGCGATTTCAAAGCCGAAGTTGTTCGCTTGCACATCGATTACATCAAACAGGGATTGAAATTAATTGAACTTTTTGTAGATGACCCGAAATATGGATCGATTATTACGCCAGCGATGATTTCTTTGATTTTTTCACATTTTCTCTTCGGTCCGCTGATTAAAAAAGTCTGGTCGGTCGAAACCGACGATGAATACTACGACCTTTATGCCAAAACAATTTCAACATTAATGTTGGAAGGAATTATGGGGATAAAAAAATTGATTGAACAAAATAATCAAGGAGAACAAAAATGAAGATGATTTTGCTTTTGATTGCTCTTTTTTCGCTCCCTGCGATACTATTTGCACAGAGCAGTTATCAATTGACAATCGACAATGCGGTCGATTTGGCTTTGAAGAATGCAAAAAGCCTGAAGCTCGCTGAGTCGAAAATCACTGCTGCCCAAGCGCGAACAAACGAAGCAAATGCACAACTCTATCCCACTTTGCGTCTTGTATCGGGTTACACTCGTTTAAGCGAAGTTGAACCTTTCAAAATTAATTTTCAGGGCAGAGAATTCGAGGTCTCGCCAACCATTTTGAATAACTACCAGATTCGTTTAGGTCTGCAATATCCTATCTTTACAGGGTTCCGACTCGAAAACAATGCCAAGATGATGGAACTAAATACCAAAGCAAGCCAAGAGGATTACGAAACCGAACTGGCTAAAACGATTTTTGATGTCAAAAATGCTTATTGGTCGATTAAGAATTTGGAACTTTCTTTGCAAAGCTTGCAGGAAAACATTCGCCAAGTTCAAGCACATCTTCAAGATATTGAAAATTTCTACAAAAACGGATTGGCAACAGAAAACGAAGTTCTGAAAGTTAAAGTTCAACTTTCGAATTTGGAATTAACAAAAATAGATTTAGAAAACGCAATTCGGATTGGGAAAATTAACTTATGCATTCTTCTTGGATTGCCAACTCAAACGGAATTGGTTCTAATATCACAGCCTGAATTTCAGGAAAAAGAATTTTCCGATTTAAACAAACTACTGGAAATCGCATACAAGCAAAGGCCTGAACTTCTTGCGTTAACTTTTCGGAAAGAGGCTTCGCAAAAGGCAATTTCTATGGCTAAAAGCGGTTGGTTGCCTCAAATATCTTTCTCGGCAAACTACCAATACAATAGGCCTAATCAAAGGCTGATGCCCGCCCAGGATAAATTCTATGGGACTTGGGATATTGGATTCACGATTTCGTATGATATCTGGAATTGGATGACTACAAAATATCAAACTCAACAGGCGGAGGAAAGCTATCGGCAAGCTGAAATTTCCTACCAGCAGTTGAAAGATGCAATCAATATGGAGGTTTCGCAGAATTACTTCGCTTTTATCAAAGCAAAAGAAAAAATAAACGTGGCAAAGCAATCTGTTCAACAAGCCGAAGAGAACTATCGCGTCACAAACGAGAAGTTCAAAAATGGCGTGGTTTCGAGCTCCGAACTTTTGGATGCCGAAGTTGCTTTGCTCAATGCTAAAGTTGCATACAACAACTCAATTCTTGAATATGAAATAGCAAAAATCAAATTGGAAAAATCAATTAATAATTTTGGTAAATAAAAAGAAAGGGTAAAAAATGAAAAGTAGAAAGAAAATCACAACACTTATTATTGCTTTTCTGATTTTCATTGCTTCGGTTGGGCTTTTGCTCAACAATAGGAGCAAATTCCAAGCAAAGGCAAAGAAAAACGTAATATTGACAACATTTCCAGTCAATGTCGCTCGCGTAGCGTTCGAAGAGATAAACTTAACGCTGGAATATACAGGCAATGTATTGCCCAATGCCGAAGTTAGTATAGCTTCGGAAGTCAGTGGGAAAGTCGTTGCAGTCAATGCAAATCTTGGGGATTTTGTTTCGAAGGGGGCAGTTTTGATTAAACTTGATGACGAGATGAAGCTTGCAAATCTACAAACCGCGGAGGCGAACTACCAGAAAGCCAAGCGCGATTTGGAGCGATACGAGAAGCTTTATGCCGAGAAATCAGTCCCAGAGTCGCAACTTGACCAATTTAAATTTTTATATGAAACAGCAGAAGCACAATATAAAATCGCAAAGAAGCAAGTCGAGGATACAAAAATTCAAGCCCCATTTTCGGGTTTTGTAACTTCTAAATCCGTAGAAGTTGGGGCAGTCGTTTCGCCCGGCACACCGCTAATGAATCTTGTCGATATTTCTACTGTGAAAGTAAGAATCCAAGTCCCCGAAAAGGACATAATGAAGATTAAGAAAGGCGATATGGTCGAAATCACATCGGACATACTTCCGGGCGAGAAAATGTTTGGCACTATTCAAAGCATAGGATATAAAGCGGACGAGGGGAAAACCTATCCTGTGGAGATATTTGTCCGAAACATGAACAATTTGTTGAAAGCTGGAATGTTTGTTCGAGTGAAGATTCCGTCGGCAATTCGGGGGCGGACTTTGCTGATGCCTCGCGAAGCACTCGTTGGCAGTTATCAGGAACCTAAAGTTTATGTGGTCGAGAACAATGTTGCCAAACTTCGCCCGATAGTGATTGGAAGCGAAATAGGTAAAAAATTGGAGATTCTGCAAGGGCTTCGCGAAGGCGAGCTTGTCGTTGTCGAAGGTTTGATAAATCTTAAAGATGGAACACCTGTTCGAATAGTAGAATAATTTGGAGGCTAAAAATGACAATAACAGAATTAGCGATAAAAAGACCAACACTTGTAGTTGTGGTTTTTTCGGTACTTGGAATATTAGGAATTTATGGCTTTGCCCAATTAAATTATGAGCTTCTTCCAAAACTTACAGCCCCAGTTGTAACTGTGCAAACCATCTATCCGGGAGCCTCGCCCTACGAGGTAATGAACAATGTGACCAAGCCATTGGAAGATGCTATTACCGGGATGGAGGGAATATCGAACATTCGTTCAACTTCTCGCGAAGGTGTTTCGTTTATCTTCGTCGAGCTCGAAATGAATGTCGATGTTGATAAGTCTCTGCAAGATGTTCAGCGGAGAATTAATCAAGTATCCGATTTCTTACCAAAAGAGGCAAGGAAGCCGGTAGTGTCAAAATTGGCTTTCGATGAAGTTCCTGTTCTTCGAGCCAATGTTTACAGCAAGTTGCAATCCAAAGCGTTATATCAGTTTGTTAAGGACAACATTCAGCCACTCATTTCAAAACTCGAGGGCGTCGGTTTGGTACAATTACTAGGCGGCGAAGAACGAGAAATCCAAGTCAACATTGATATGCAAAAAGTCAAAGCTGTGGGTCTGCCTTTGAATACAATAGTTCAATCTATCGTTGCTTCGAATATTGATTTCCCAACGGGAAGCATCAAAGAGCCAGAAAATCAGTATGTGTTGAGAGTGGCTGGAAAATTCAATTCTTTGGAAGAGCTCGAAAACCACGTGGTTGCCCGAACACGCTCGGGCGGGGAAATCCGACTTAAAGACATTGCAAATGTTCGCGATGGTATCAAGGAGATTACCAATATCAATCGTCTAAACAACATTCCTTCGTTGGGAATCTTGATTCAAAAGCAAAGCGACGCAAACACGGTCGAAGTAAGCAAACTCGTTCGCAAAGAACTTGCTCGTTTGGAAAAAGCATACAGCAACATAGGATTAAAATTCGACATTGCCCAAGACAACTCGACTTTTATTATGGATGCGGCGAATGCGGTTAAAAAGGACTTGCTACTTGCTGTGTTAATCGTTGCTTTCGTTATGTTCCTCTTCCTTCACAGCATTCGCAACTCTCTAATCGTGATGGTTGCAATTCCAACCTCGCTAATTTCTACATTCTTTCTTATGTACATTTTTGGATTTACCCTGAATACTATTACCTTGCTGGCAATGTCGTTGGTTATTGGTATTCTGGTCGATGACTCAATTGTGGTTATAGAGAACATAACTCGCCATTTGGAGATGGGCGAGGACAGAATTACAGCGGCAATAAGAGGACGGAACGAGATTGGCTTCGCTGCAGTTTCTATCACTTTGGTCGATGTTGTGGTCTTCTTCCCCCTTGCTTTGATAACAGGTATGATTGGGAATTTCCTGCGGGAATACGCCTTGGTTGTAGTATTTTCCACTTTGATGAGCCTATTTGTTTCGTTTACTGTAACACCTTGGTTGGCCTGGAGGCTTTCGAAAGTGGAAACAAAAGAGTCGAAAGGTTTTATAAGACGATTCAGTGAGCTAACCGAGAAATTATACCGAAAGCTCGAAAGCTATTATGTTTCAATCCTTGGTTGGGCTTTGAATAATGGTGGAAAGGTGATGGTTCTCGCTGGTGCGCTTCTAATTGTATCTTTGATGCTGCCCGGGATGGGGTTTGTTGGAACTGAATTTTTACCACAAGTAGACCGTGGGGAAATCGTTTTTACTATTGAAACCTCGCCAGGTTCGACAATTGAGAAAACCAACGAGATTACACAAAAAGTCGAAGAACTATTGAGAAAGCAACCAGAGGTTGTTAAAGTTTTTGCAAACGTTGGATTTTCGAGTGAGGGTTTTCTTGGACAATTCCAGAACAATACAGCACAAATAACAGCAATTCTCGTTGATAAAAATCAGCGAAATGTTTCCACCGATGAATTTGGCCAATTGATGAAAGAAAAAATAAATACAATTCCGGGGGTAAGAGTTACTGCACAGCCAGTTACTTTGATGGGAACCAGCAGCCGAAAGCCAATTCAAATCCTCGTTAACGGGCCTAATTACGAAAGCGTATACAAGGCGGCAAACATTGTCGATAGCGTAGTTCGGATAGTAAAAGGTACAACCGATGTTCAGCTTTCGAGTGAAGAGGGCAAGCCCGAAATTCGTGTGGAAATCGATAGGGATAAAATCCCAGCCTTTGGTTTAACTATTGCGGAAGTTGGTGCTTCTTTGCGAACAGCACTGACCGGGAATGACGATTCGAAATATACCGAAGGCATTGTGGACTATCCAATTCGTATACAATTGGACAAATTCGACCGCTCAAAAGTCGAAGAAGTGCAAAATCTCCCGTTTGTTAATCGCGAAGGGAAAGTAATTCTTTTGAAGCAATTTGCTAATGTTTATCAATCGGTAGGTCCAACGAAATTGGAGCGCGAGAATCGTGCCCCAGCGATTTATGTCAACTCCTCTGTTTTTGGTCGAGCAAGTGGTGACGTTGCAAGCGAAATTCGTAAGAAGCTGGAAAATGTTAAATTGCCTCCCGGGGTAACATTCGAATTTGTTGGTGAGCAAAAAGCAATGATGGATTCATTCCGTAGCCTTTTGGTTGCTTTGTTAATCGGGAATGCTTTTGTCTACTTGATATTAGTTGCTCTGTATAATTCATATCTTTATCCGCTTGTAATTATGTTTTCTATTCCATTGGCTCTTATTGGGGCACTTTTTGGCTTGGCATTCACGATGAAAACAATAAGCCTATACTCAATTCTTGGGTTAATCACCCTTGTTGGTTTGGTTGCCAAAAACGGTATTTTGCTTGTCGATAGAACCAATTATATGAAGTTCGAGAGAGGGCTTTCAACACGCGAGGCTTTGCTCGAAGCAGGTCAAATTCGTCTCCGCCCAATATTGATGACAACCTTTGCGATGGTGTTTGGACTTTTGCCCATTGCTGTTTCGACTTCTGCTGGTTCCGAGTCGAAATCGGGTCTGGCTGTTGTAATCATCGGTGGCTTGTTGAGTTCTTTGTTCTTAACATTGGTCGTTGTTCCTGTTGTATATCAAAGATTCGATAAATGGCGCGAAGCATTCCAAAGAATCTTCAAAAAGAGAAAAGTCGCTGCGGCAGAACTTCCCGATTAAAACTGAATTATTCAACGGCGGGGATACATTGGAAAGAAACGTATCCCCGCTTTTTTATTTACAACAAACGAAACTCTTTGTTCGAATAATTTCTTTATTTTCAAAAGAATTAGTAATTTTGTTTTTTTATTCTTGACAATTATGAAAAAACTTTTGCACGGGAAAGAGCATTTCCTTCAAAAGAAGGCAAACCTGCTTCGTTGGTATCGCCTTCCCAAAACACGTGCATTAAAGATAATTCTATTTAAGCATTATACCACCGACGCCCCGATTTAACCCCTTTCGTTTTTTCCCTCTTTTTATTTTATTTTGTTTAACTAATTAGGTTAATTATGAAAAAAGATTTTTTAGAAGTAACGGATTTTACTACCGAAGAAATTCTTGGCATTTTCGATTTAGCGAAGAAAATGAAAGAAAAGCCGTCGGATTACTACGAGGCGCTTCGCTACAAAACGCTGGCTTTGATTTTCGAAAAGCCTTCGTTGCGAACTCGAACCACTTTCGACGTTGGGATTCAGCAGTTGGGCGGGTTCTCCATTTACCTTTCGCCTGCGGAAATCAATCTTGGGAAGCGTGAGTCGGTCTACGATGTTGCCAAAAATTTAGAGCGAATGGTCGACGGAATTATGGTGAGAACATTCGGGCACGATATCGTCGAAAATATGGCTCGCTACGCAAGGATTCCAGTTATCAATGGGTTGACCGATTTTGCCCATCCCTGCCAAGCAATGGCTGATTACTTTACAATCCTTGAAGTTAAAGGAACGATAAAAGGATTAAAAATCGTTTATGTCGGCGATGGAAACAATGTAGCCCATTCATTGATGTCTGCAGCTGGGAGATTAGGTGCCCACATTGTTGTTGCCACCCCACCGGGATTTGAGCCAAATTTGAAAGCATATTTCAACGCAACCGAGGCGGGGAAAGCCACCGGAGCCAAAATTGAGGTAACGAACGACCCCGTCGAAGCAGTTCGCGACGCAGATGTTGTTTATACCGATGTCTGGGCTTCGATGGGACAAGAAGCAGAAGCCGAGAAACGGAAGAAGATTTTTGGACCTTATCAAGTGAATGCAAAATTGTTTGCTTATGCAAAGCCCGATGCTATTTTTATGCATTGCTTGCCTGCTCATCGCGGCGAAGAAGTTACCGACGATGTGATTGATTCCCCAAATTCGGTTGTGTTCCAAGAAGCAGAGAATCGCTTGCACGTGCAAAAGGCTATTATGTATGAACTTATGAAAAATAAATAAAATGATGAACGAGAACAAAACTGCGTTAGTTGCCATTGGCGGAAATTCTTTAATCAAGACCGGCGAACGCGGAACATTGGACGAGCAGTTCAAAAATTCCGTCGAGACGGCAAAAAACATTGTTAAAATGGTCAAGAATGGATGGAAGATTGTTATAACTCACGGGAACGGTCCACAAGTGGGTGCTGCTTTGATTCGTTCCGAGCGTGCCTCGAGCGAAGTTTACACCCATACTTTGGATATGTGTGTTGCTACAACGCAAAGCGAGATTGGTTATCTCTTGCAGAAAGCTTTTTATCAAGAGCTAAAGAAACAAAATCTCGATAATCCCGTGACGGTTGTACCGACGATGGTTGTAGTCGACCCCGCGGACCCTGCGTTTCAAAATCCGACTAAACCGATTGGACCATTTTACGACAGGAAGACTGCCGAAGAGCGAAAGAAAAAATTAGGTTGGAATATAGTCGAAGATGCAAATCGTGGATGGCGAAGAGTGGTACCATCGCCCGAGCCTCTCGATATTGTCGAAATCGAAGTTATCCGCCAGCTCCTTGGTTGTGGAATTATTACTATTGCTTTGGGTGGAGGCGGGATTCCCGTTTATTTCCATGATTCTCAAATTTTTGGGGTCGAAGCGGTTATCGACAAAGACCGCTCCTCGGCTCTTTTAGCCAATAAACTTAATGTTGATTTGTTTTTGATTAGTACAGCAACAGACTATGTGTATTTAAATTACAAAAAGCCTAATCAAAAACCATTGACAGTCATTTCGTCCGATGAGGCTGAAAAATATTACAACGAAGGGCATTTCCCCGCTGGAAGTATGGGACCCAAAATCCAATCTGCTATCAAATACTTAAGGAATGGCGGAAAGAAAGTTATCATTACATCGTATGAATTCATCGAGGAAGCACTCGAAGGAAAAGCAGGAACACAGATTTTGCCATAAATCGAGGTTAAATTATGAAAATTGAACACATTATTCAATCGCAACAGTTTACGGTGCCTTTAATTTGGGAACTTTTTAAACGAACTCGCCAGATGGAAAAAATTGTTCGGCGTGGTGGTACTCGGGATTATGAACGATACATTATGGCTTCGCTTTTTTATGCACCATCGACAAGAACACGGTTTTCCTTCGAATCGGCAATGCTTCGACTTGGGGGAAAGGTACTTTCGACTGAACAAGCCCGCGAGTTCTCTTCCGAAATCAAGGGGGAAAGGCTCGAGGACACAATTCGCATTATTGGCAACTACTGCGATTTGATTGTACTTCGCCACCACGAAGAGGGCGGAGCCACCCGTGCAGCTCAAGTCTCGAAAGTGCCTATAATCAACGCTGGTGATGGTTCCGGCGGTCAACATCCAACCCAAGCATTATTGGATTTATACACAATTTACAATGAACTTGGAACTCTCGATGGCTTAAAAGTTGCTCTCATCGGTGCTTTGGACAAAGGCAGAACAGCACGCTCCCTTGCCTATTTGCTCAGCAAATTCGAAAGGACGAAATTGTATTTTATCGCTCCGCCTGAGCTTCAAATCAAGCCCGATATTCTTGAACATCTCGAAGAAAAGAAAGTTGCCTATGAGCTTTTGGATTCTGTCGATAAAGTGATTTCCGAAGTTGATGTTGTTTATCAAACTCGAATCGACATCGAAAGGCTACAGAACAAAAATATCGATTTGAGCATTTACAATATTACCCCAAATGTGTTGAGAAAAATGAAGGAGAATTCAATAATTATGCACCCGTTGCCGCGGTCGGTTGAAATCAGCCGTGATGTCGATTCCGACCCACGCGCAGCTTATTTCCGTCAGGCTGAAAATGGGTTGTTCGTTCGTATGGCTTTGATTACACTTCTTCTCGATAATGATTAAAATTCAATAAAGGAGTTAAAATGAGAACACAGGATTATATTGAATTGGAAAATCAATACGGAGCCCACAATTACCATCCTCTCGATGTTGTAATAACACGAGCCGAAGGCTGCTGGGTTTACGATGTCGAAGGCAAACGCTATCTGGATTGTCTTGCTGCTTATTCAGCAGTGAACCAAGGGCATTGTCATCCAAGGATTTTGAAAGCTTTTGTCGAGCAAGCCACAAAAGTTACGCTTACAAGCCGAGCATTTCGAAACGACCAACTTCCCTTGCTCTACAAATTATTGCACGACTTGACTGGCTACGATATGGCTTTGCCAATGAATTCCGGCGCCGAGGCAGTCGAAACTGCAATCAAAGCAGCAAGGAAATGGGGCTACAAGGTTAAAGGAATTCCCGACAACAAAGCAGAAATCATTGCCTGCGAAAATAATTTCCACGGCAGAACCACAACGATAATTAGTTTTTCGACTGAACCGCAATATCGGGATGGCTTTGGACCTTTTACCCCGGGCTTTCAAATTGTCAAATATGGTGATATCGAGGATTTAAAGTCGAAAATAAACGAGAACACCGCTGCTTTTTTGGTTGAACCAATTCAAGGGGAAGCTGGGATTATCGTTCCGCCCGAGGGATACCTTCGCCAAGCCGAAGAGATTTGCCGGAAGAACAATGTGCTTTTCATTTGCGATGAAATTCAAAGTGGATTGGGGCGCAGTGGAAAACTTTTTGCATATGAATACGAAGGCGTGCATCCCGATTTGGTAATCATTGGTAAAGCACTCTCGGGTGGATTCTATCCTGTTTCCGCTGTTTTGGGTAGCAAAGAGGTTTTAGGTGTTTTTAAACCCGGTGACCACGGCTCGACTTTCGGCGGGAATCCTCTTGCCGCTCGCGTTGCTCGAGAATCCCTTTCCGTGCTTATCGAAGAGAATATGATTGAAAACTCTGCTCGAATGGGTGAATATTTTTTAGGGAAATTGAAGCAAATTAAAAGCAAACACATTGTCGAAGTTCGAGGCAAAGGCTTGTGGATTGGTGTTGAACTCGATGGACCTGCACGACCATATTGCGAAAGATTGAAAGACGAGGGAATACTTTGCAAAGAAACACACGACCACGTCATTCGATTTGCACCACCATTGATTATTACCAAAGAAGAAATTGATTGGGCATTGGAGCGTATTGAAAAGGTCATCAAATCTTTTGAGTAATTATGTCCACAAATTCTTTGACATTGGAGCAAAAAATTTGCCAATTGCTGATGATTGGCTTTCGCGGAACCGAATTGAAAGACTGCCGCTGGCTCGAAGATTATCTCGAAAATGGTTTGCTTGGTGGTGTGATTCTATTCGAAAAGGACTTTGCAACCAATTCAATTAGAAACATACAAAGCCCCGAACAACTTAAAAAACTTACCAAAGATTTATCGGCTGCATCAAAAATCCCGCTATTTATCGCAATTGACCAAGAAGGAGGGAAAGTTTCGCGCCTGAACTCCCGTAATGGTTTCGAAGATTATCCATCGCACGCAGAATTAGGGCAAATTAATGATGAAAAAACTGCAAGGATTGTTTTCTCTAAAATTGCCGAAGCACTACACAATGAGGGAATAAATGTGAATTTTGCTCCCGTTGTCGATTTAGCAATCAATCCCGAAAACAAAGTTGTTGTGCAAAACAATCGTTGCTTTTCCGCCGACCCGATGGAAGTTGCAAAATTTGCACAACATTTTATCGAAGCACACAAGGAATTCAATGTAATTTCGGTTGCCAAGCATTTTCCGGGTCACGGTTCTTCGCATCAGGATTCGCATTTCGATTGGACAGATGTCACGAATACTTGGCGTGCGTTGGAGCTTAAACCTTATGAGATTTTGAATGGGGCTGGAAGCTTGAACGGTGTTATGGTGGGGCATATTTACAACAAAAATTTCGACCCAAACTTTCCTGCATCGCTGTCTCACATTTGGATAGAGGAGATTTTACGCAAGCAAATAGGCTTCGGCGGTCTGGTGTTCACCGATGACTTGCAGATGAAATCCATATCGAATAACTTTTCATTTGAGGAAGCAGTTGAACTTGCCTTGCTCGCAGGCAACGACATTCTCCTTTTTGCAAATCAAATCGATTATTCCGAAGATTTGCCCCAAAAATTTATTCAGATTGTTCTGGAACTAATAAAGCAAAATAAAATCTCAATTGAAAGGATTAACAATTCTTTCGAGCGAATTATGTATTATAAAAATCAAATTATGTTAAACTAATTGTAGAAGAGATATGGAACAAAGGACAAGAGTTTTAATACTTGGAGCTGCGGGACGCGATTTCCACAACTTCAATGTGTTTTTTAAGAACAAGCCGGAATATGAAGTAGTTGGATTTACAGCTGCGCAAATTCCAAACATCGAGGGGCGGCTATATCCAGCCTCTCTCGCAGGGGAACTTTATCCGAACGGCATTCCAATTTATTCCGAGAATGATTTAGAAGAGTTAATCGAAAAGTACAAAATCGACGAGTGCGTGCTTTCTTACAGCGACTTATCGTACGATACGGTTATGCATATTGGTTCGCGTGTATTAAAGGCTGGCGCCAAATTTTCGATGCTCGGTTCCAAGCAAACAATGCTGAAATCATCGAAGCCGGTTATTTCGATAACTGCTGTCCGCACAGGTTGCGGGAAAAGCCAAACCACCCGTCGAGTTGTTAAAATTTTACGGGATGCAAACCTAAAAGTGGTTTCAATTCGACATCCTATGCCCTACGGCGATTTAGAAGCACAAAGAGTTCAACGCTTTGCAACCATCGAAGACCTGCACCGTTACAACTGCACCATCGAGGAGATGGAAGAATACGAACCCCATATTACAATGGGCAGTGTAATCTATGCTGGTGTGGATTACGAGGCTATCCTTCGTCAAGCCGAACAAGAAGCCGATGTCGTTATTTGGGACGGCGGAAACAACGATATGCCGTTTATCCAACCCGATTTGTCCATAGTAGTTGTCGACCCGCTTCGCCCTGGGCACGAAATTTCATACTATCCCGGCGAAGTCAATTTCCGAATGGCGGATGTCATTGTAATTAATAAAATTGACTCTGCATATCCCGAGGATGTTGAATATGTTTTGGACAACATAAGGGAATACAATCCCAAAGCGAAAGTGGTGTTTGCTGCTTCGGCAATTATGGTCGAAAATCCCGAAATTATTCGCGGAAAACGAGTGCTTGCAATCGAAGACGGACCGACTTTAACTCACGGAGAGATGACTATTGGTGCCGGTGTTGTGGCGGCTCGCCGTTATGGAGCCAGCGAACTTGTTGACCCACGCCCGTATCTTGTAGGTTCGCTAATTGATACTTTCGAGAAATATCCCGAAATTGGCTCTCTTCTTCCAGCAATGGGCTACGGGAAACAACAGATGGCTGACCTCGAAGCCACAATCAACCGAACAGAATGCGATGCCGTTGTGATTGGAACCCCGATTAACTTAAATCGATTTATCAAAATTAACAAACCTTCGACCCGAGTTTATTACGAATTAGCAGAGATTGGCTCGCCAAACTTGCAAGAAATTATCTCCGAATTCCTAAAACGATAAGATTTTCTATTTTGAGTTTTAATTACTCAGGACAGTTATCAAATCTACCTTCCGAAGGAACTGAACCTTCGGAAGGTTTTTTATGATTGTAGCAAGGGCTAATGAAAAAAAAATCTTGTTCACTTTTGCGAGATTTCGGATTTTTCGCAAAAATCCGATTTCGGATGGTCGCATCAAAAAGATGCAAGCTTGGTTAAATGTTTTCAAAAGAAACTAATGATATGCGATTTCTGTGTATCTCTGTGCCCTCTGTGGTGTAAAACTCAGAGAACACAGAGTACTTCAGGGACTACAAGCGTAATCCTTTTGAATTTTGATATTTTTAGGAACCACATTGCAAAGCACTTTTGAGCTGAAACGTATTGGATTAAACTATGACATCAGATGTTTTTGAAAACATCTTATGTCTTTCAACAGCAGCCACTTCTTCAGCAATTTTTATGAAGCAACTTGAGGCTATCGGCTTGGTGCAAAGGCTAAAAAAATTTTTCGACGGAAATGGCAATATGGGGCTTTGCCAGTTTTGGAATAATAATCCTGATGGTATTCTTCCGCTTTCCAAAACTTTTCGAATGGTACGATTTCTGTTGCAATTGTCATTCCTTTCGATTCAAGGATTTTTACAAGTTTTTCTGCTAGCTTCTTTTGCTCTTCGTCCACATAAAAAATCACCGAGCGGTACTGGGTGCCAACATCTGGTCCTTGCCTATTGACTTGCGTCGGGTCGTGGATTTCGAAAAAGAAGCGAGCCAACTCCTCGTAGGAAATCTTCGTTGGGTCGAATATCACTTCGACAGTCTCGGCGTGCCCCGTGGTATCGGTACAAACCTCTTCGTAAGTAGGATTTTCAATTTTCCCGCCAGAATAGCCAACAGTTGTTTCGACAACCCCATCTAATTGTTTAAAAAGATGTTCAACGCCCCAGAAACATCCGCCTGCAAAGTATGCCTTCGATAGTTTATTTTCCATTGTACCACCGCAATTATTCAAAAGAAAAACAAAAAGAATAATAACTAACACCATAAAGATTTATTTTTTAACCAACAACTCTTTTAACATTTCCGATATAAGTTCAATTTCTTTTGCTTCGAACTTTTCAAAAAAATGGAAATGAGCGTAATTCCCAATATTTATTTTGAAATTATTTTTTAAGAAGTTGAACAACTTACTCCATTTCTGCCCGATGTAAAATGTAGGCTTACGGATAATGTTCCTTTCGTAAAGAGCAAGAACAGCAGAGCATTCCAGCAAAGTTCCGCTTGCGCCCTCGAAGAAGAAGTAAACATCGCCCATATCCATTAGAAGTTCGAGTCGGTCGAGGTACGAAGGGGCAAAGATTCGTTTGGTCAAGAATTTATTTGGCTCACGTTCTGAATTTTCCAGAACTACTCCGACGCGTTCTACCGCGAATTTAGAGGCTCCGCGAGCGCTTGCTTCCATCACGCCAGCATAGCCGCCATTTACAATATCAAAACCCATTGCACCAAGTAATTCTGCCAATTTCACTGCCGACTTGTACTTTTTGGTTTTTGGGCTACACCTGCCGTCGCCAAAGATTACTGCTTTTGGCATATTGTTTAAAAATGTTTTATGAACAATTCGTAAAATTGTAATTTAAATAAATTGATAAAATGAAAATTAGCGTTATCATAGTTACACATAACCGAAAAGAGGACTTGATAAATTCGATTCCACACTATTTGAATCAAACTTACCCAAACAAGGAAATAATCGTAGTCGATAACGCTTCTACCGATGGCACAAAAGAGGAGATACCGAAGCTTTTCCCGCAGGTAAAATATTACTGGCTGCCCGAGAATTTCGACATTCGTTCAATTAATCTTGGGTTGTATTGGTCCGATGGGGATATTATCTGGCGTTGCGATAGTGATTCATATCCTTTAACACCTGACACATTCGAAAAGGTAGTTGAAATTTTTCGAAAGCACCCGGAAATTCATATCATAGCCACTCAGGAAGTCGAAAAAGATACATTCGAGTTTCGCTGGGATTGGTATCCATACCCAGTTGACAAGGACAATGTCCCCGACGAAGGTTACCCTGCAAATGGCTTTGTCGGGACAGGTGCTGCAATTCGGCGGGTGGTGTTCGATACCATTGGTGGCTTTTCGGGATTTGGCTACGAAGAATTTGAATTCAGTGCCCGTGCAATTATCGCCGGCTTCGAAGTTCGCTATTTTCCAAACATTCGGGTTGTCCACGAAGCCAGTCCAAGAGCCCGTAATCGTGTCCATCGCTGGCTCTGCTCCTATGAGCAATACACTCGGTTTTCGTGGAAATTTTTTCCGTTTTGGCGGGCGTTGGGCAGAACATTTTGCATTTTGGCTTTTCAATTTGCAGAGGGTCTTTACCGTCGGTTCAGTCCGCTTGTCCTCCTCGAAGGCTTTTTACTTGTTCTGACAACAATGCTAAAGACAAGGAGAACAGAGCGAACCGTTGCCCCGCCAGATAAGTTGAGAAAAATAACTATGGGAAAATCTTTCTTTGCTTACCAGTTCAAATTGTATAAGCATTTACTACAAATTAAAATAAACAGAGAGAAAAGAAGCAGAAGATGAAGATTTTGCAAATCTCGCCGCAATTTCCTTATCCGCTCGACAGCGGCGGAAGAATTGGAATTTTCAACATTGTTAAGCAGTTGTCAGCTTTCGGTGCGGAGGTTTTTTTTGTTGCTTTTACCAAAACAAAAGTTCCGAATGAATTTGTCGAATACTTCCGAAGTTTTTGCCATCCCTTTGTAATTCATTTGGATACAAGAAATACATTTCCAAGACTTTTGAAGTATTTTCTATTGAATAAACCAGTTTTAACCGAAAAGTTTTACCGCCCCAAAGCAAAAAATTCTTTGCAGGACATCATAAAAAACATCGAATTCGATTTAATCCATCTTGACCATACCAATACTTTTTCTATTGGGAAATGGCTGAACGAGAAGACAGGCAAGCCATTAGGCTTGCGACTCCACAACATTGAATGGGTATTGTGGGAACGATTGTTGAAGGAGCAAGTACCACTATCGCCGCAATGGTTATTCTTGAAGCAACAGACCCATTTGCTTCGGGAAAAAGAACGGCAGGCAATAGCCACTGCAAAGGTTTCATTCACTTGCACCGATTACGACCGCTCTCTGGCATTGGAGTTAGTACCAAATGCAAATGTGCTTGTAGCCTCGCCCGGCGTGGATTTAAGCTTGTTCCGTCCCGACCCAAAAGTGGAACGCAATCCAAAGGAAATTATCATAGTTTCGACTTTCGATTGGTTGCCAAATATTTCGGGGTTGAAATGGTTTCTCGAAAAAGTCCTTCCACTAATTGTTGAAAAAATGCCCGATGCTTTTGTTTCAATAATTGGGAAAAATCCACCCGACTTCTTCCGGGATTACAAAAATGTCAATGTTTTGGGCTATGTCGAGGATATTAAGCCCTATTATAATCGGGGGAATATTTTAGTTATTCCACTATTTGTTGGAAGCGGTGTTCGTATCAAAATTCTCGAAGCAATGGCTATGGAGCTACCAGTGGTTTCGACAAGCATAGGAGCCGAAGGAATTCCCATCGCTCCCGATAGTGGTATATTGATTGCAAACGAACCTGAACAATTCGCAAACAGCGTAATTGAATTATTGAATAAGCCCGAAAAAGCCAGACAACTTGGTTCGAACGCCCGAAATTTTGTGCAAAAGCATTTCAGCGTCGAGTCCAGCATTGCAATTATGTTCAACGAATATAAGAGGATAATCGAAGAAAGTTCGAAAAGTAGGGGCAAGGATAAATAACAGCGAACAATTCTGTACAATAGATTTGCCATTGGTAATTACTCGATACAATTCACCTTATATTTGAACCATCATAATTTGCTCTATTGCGGGGTCAATTTATGAATTCCCAAAAAAACATATCATCTTACACTACAAAACAAATCGCCATACGATGTAGCATCAGGGACAAACACATAGGAACAAAGGGCGAATACGGAGGTTCGCCCCTACAAGTATATTTCAGACATCGGATGTTTCGCAAACATCCGATGTCTTTTTGCAACAAATACCATTTGGGTCACGAACGATGGTTTGTGATTATAAAATCTTGTGTGGGCAAATAATTATTTGCCCCTTACGAACTTACAGCCCGCCGCGCCAGTAGCTTCGGTCGAGGCTTCGGTATTGGATTGCCTCGCTGATGTGTTGTGGCTGTATTGTTTCGGAGCTGTCCAAGTCGGCAATAGTTCGTGCTACTTTAAGAATTTTGTCGTAGGCGCGGGCGGAAAGTCCCATTTTGTTCATTGCAATCTTCAAGATTTCTTGGGAACGGGCGTCGAGAATGCAGTATTTACGAATTTCTTTAGAACCCATATCTGCATTTTTGTAAACATTTTTCTTACCGCGGAACCTTTCTGCTTGGATTTGTCGCGCTTTGACAACTCTTTGCCTAATTTGTGCAGAAGTTTCTCCGCTCGATTGTGCCGTCAACTCTTGGTATTTCACAGCCTGAACTTCTATGTGAATATCGATTCGGTCGAGCAAGGGTCCGGAAATTTTGGACTGATATTTCTGAATTTGTGCTGGGGTGCATGTGCATTCTTGATAAGGATTCCCGTAGTTCCCGCAAGGACAGGGATTCATCGAGCAAACAAGCATAAAGTTTGCAGGATATTCGATTGTCATCTTTGTTCGCGAGATGCAGATTTTTTTGTCTTCCAATGGTTGGCGAAGGACTTCCAAAACATTTCGAGCGAATTCGGGCAACTCGTCGAGAAAAAGAACGCCGTGATGTGCGAGCGAAATTTCCCCGGGCTTGATTTTGTTCATACCGCCGCCAACCAGCGCCGCGTCGCTAATTGTATGATGAGGAGCCCGGAATGGTCTGACGGTAATCAAAGCTTCGTTGCTTTCCAAAAGACCTGCAACCGAGTGGATTTTGGTGGTTTCCAAAGCCTCTTCCAAAGTCAAAGGCGGAAGTATGGTGGGAATTCGCTTCGCCAGCATAGTTTTGCCCGAACCCGGTGGACCTATCATCAAAATGTTGTGTCCACCTGCGGCTGCAACCTCCAATGCCCTTTTAACATTTTGTTGACCCTTGACATCGGAGAAATCGAGCGTGTAGTTGCTTTGGTTTTCTTCGAAGATTTTGTATTTATCGACGATTCTAGGCTCAATTTTTTCGTTCCTGTTTAAAAAATTAACCGCTTGGGTAAGGGTCTGAATCGGAATAATATCAATTCCATCGACGAGTGCAGCCTCGTTGGCATTCGACTCTGGAAGCACGACTGCTTTGAAGCCCAGCTTTTTCGCTTCGAAAGCAATTGGTAAGGCGCCGTGGATGGGACGCAGGCTTCCTTCGAGCGAAAGTTCGCCAAGGAAAAGCATTCCTTCAGTAGATTCAACAGGAACAATGCCAAGACTTGCCAAAATCCCTAGGGCAATGGGTAAATCGAAACTGCTACCTTCTTTTCGGATATCGGCAGGGGCAAGATTAATGGTTATCTTCTTGGGTGGGAAAGGAATCCCACTATTCTTGATTGCTGCTGTAACACGCTCTTTCGACTCCTTAACAGCGGAATCGGGCAGACCAACTATGATGAAATTTGGCAGGGCATTGTCCAAATGTGTTTCAATATCAATTATAAAAGCATTAATTCCCAGAACACTTGCCGATTGGATTTTAGAATACATAGAGACTTAATTTTTTTCAGACAAGAAATTGTAAAAGTAAAGAAGAACATCGATGTTCGAGACCAAACCTACAAGGTTTTGGTTAGAATCGACCACAGGAAGGCAGTCGTATTTCTTTTTGATAAACAATTCCAAGACTTTCAAAAGACTATCTTCGGGGAAAAGCACTGGAATATTCCTATTCACAAGGTAGTCGAAATCGGAAACACGGGAAAATTCTTCCTCATCAATTTCATCCTCTGGGTCGTAAATCCTTTTCCGAACATATTCATTGATTTTATTCTGGGTGATAAGCCCGACAAATTTTCCATCCTCGACAACAGGAACGTGGCGAATGTTTTCAGTCTTCATATAATCAATCACCTTTTTCAGTGGGTCATTCCAAGAAACAACAAAAAGTTCTTTCGACATTATTTCTTCAACTTTTGGTACTTTCTTCATTTTGAACTCCGAATTAAATCCATAAAGCAAAATAGCAAAAGCATATTAAAAAACCAAAACAAAATTGTGGGAAAATTTTTGATTAATTATCGGAATTTTGAAAGAAAATTTTTTTTAAAACTATATGAATAAGTTGAGATATTCAAAGACATCGGATGTTTCGCAAACATCCGATGTCTGGAAAATTCCAAAGGGCTTACAAACCCTTGTCAAAGATTAGAGGTAGCTTCGTTGTTTAGAAAACAGTTAATTGATTCTCCCCATTTTTTTTATGTTTATGCATTGTAATATGTTGAAAAATGGTAATTTTGTTTTTTTGAGATAGGGGCTTGGGACTGAACGAACTCATCGGTAAAGAATTCAAATGTTTGGATAAAGGATTTGTCCGCCTTGTCGATATGATGGGTGACGACAGTTCCATTGTGCAAGCCGCGAGGGTTTCTTATGGTAAAGGAACAAAGACTGTGAGCGAGGACAGGAATCTGATTCGATATCTTATGCGGCATCGCCACACCTCACCCTTCGAGATGGTCGAGTATAAATTTCACATCAAACTGCCAATTTTTGTTGCGCGTCAATGGATTCGCCACCGAACTGCGAATGTCAATGAATATTCGGGGCGCTATTCGGTTATGCCCGACGAATTCTATTTGCCTTCGCCCGAAGATGTTCGTAAACAAAGCCGAACGAACAAACAAGGCAGAAGCGACGAGCCGATAAATATCGAAACAGCAAATGAATTTATCGAGGATTTGCAAAAAACTCAGAATTTACTTTATGAAAAATACAACTGGTATTTATCGAACGAAATAGCACGCGAGCTTGCTCGGATAAATCTGCCACTATCGACCTATACCGAGTGGTATTGGAAAATCGATCTTCACAACCTTTTCCATTTTCTTGAGTTGCGATTGCATCCCACAGCCCAGTTCGAAATTCGCGAATATGCAAAGATTATAGCCCAAATTGTGAAAGAGACTTGCCCAATTGCCTACGAAGCTTTCGAGGATTATCGCTTGAATGCGATTACTTTCTCTTCGTTGGAACAAAAAATCTTGAAAAATATGATTCAATACAAATTGCCTACCTACGAAGAAATGCTCGAGATGGGCTTGACCAAACGCGAAATCGAAGAATTTTTTGAAAAAATTTCTTTAATAAACAATCATTAACATATTGGAGGTTTTATGTTTAAAAAAATCGGTTCTTTGAGTGCTTTATTTTTTCTCTTATTTGTCGCTTTCTCTTTTGCTCAATCGGAAGAGGAAATAATTAAGAACTTCTTCAAGAAGCAGAAAGAATATTCCGATACTTCCAAAATCAAGAACTTGTATATGGAATTATCAGTCAGTACGATGGGTTTCGAGGTTCCAAGCAAAATTTGGAAAAAAGGGAAAAATTATCGTGTCGAGTCTTCTTTTATGGGGCAGAATAGTGTTGTTGTCATTGCTGATAAAGAAGGATGGTCAATTCAAAATGGGATGACAACAGAAATTCTCACAGACCAACTCGATATGTATCGGGCGCAAATTGCGAATCAGACGCAGGTTGGAAATTTGAACATTTCAATGGAAGATTACGAAAAGGAAAAGGACTTAATCAAAGTTGTAGGTATGGAAAAAATCGATGGAGTGAATTGCTACCACATCCAAATCAATCCATCGAAAGATAGTACTCAACAAGAAACTCCCGGACATTTTTTGTTTGACCCGAAAAATCATACATTGAAAAAAATGTCGTTTAAAACTGCTCAAAACGGTCACGAACAGCAAGAGGAACTTCTGTTTAAAGATTATGAATTTATCAAGGGTGTGCCATTCCCCAAAAATATTGAAATTTATATGGATTCGCAAAAAATGCCGAAATTAAATTCCAAAAAATTCTTGTAAATGAACCAATTGATGATAATTTGTTTAAAAAATAATGCAGAATTGAAAATGAAAAGGTTTTTGGTGCTTCTTTTACTGATTGGTCTTGTTTCCTGCCGAGAAAATAGCGACTCGGTGATTCAAAAGAACATTGAGATGCGAGGCGGAACCAAAAACTTCGAGAATCTACGCTCGGTTTATATGATTTTAACCATTAGAGCTATGGGTATGGAACTTCCTGTGAAGATGTATATTGTGCCTCCTCGAACAATGCGTACTGAAATTGCTGTTGGTGGTCAAAAGGTTGTGACCATTTTGCTTCCCGACACAGCATTGGCGATTTTGGATGGGAATTTTACTCCGTTGCCCGAGCAATCGAAAGATGAATTGCGTCGGAATTTAGAAAGCCAACTGAATTATTTCCGTTCGGAGCTTTGGGAATACCAGAAGAAGGGCGGAAAGATTGGCGATTTCACAACAGAAAAGTTCCGCGGCAAGGATGCTTTCAAATTCCGTTTGGAAAATCCCGACAAATCAGTTTCATATTTGTTTGTCGATAAAGCAACCTATTTGAATTTGGGCTCTCGGAACGAAAGGATGATGCAGGGGCGGAAAATAGAGACCGAGACAGTGTATTCCGATTACCACAAGGTCGGCGGATTTATGGTTCCCTTTTTGACCGAGGTCTACCACGGGAAGGAACTATTAGCCAGCTCCCGAATTGATTCCGTCGCAGTGAACATAGCCCTTCCACCTGAGCTCTTTAGCCCTACCGCTGGGTATAATTAGGGGGAAGTTTTTTAAAATCGGATTAAAACTTAAACTCTTCAAAACATTTTTACTTTAATGAAGATTTGTAGGGGCAAATAATTATTCACCCCTACAAGATTTTAAATTATTTGGTGGCTTCACCGAAAACACTCGTTCGTGACCCTAAACCCTAACGGGGTTCATTACAAAAAGACATCGAATGTTTCGCAAACATCCGATGTCTTTTTTTAAACTTTTTAATTTGCAAAATTTTTATAATTATTCGATGGAAAATATCGGTTAAATTGTTAATTTTATAATCTGCAAATGGATTTAGGCGAAATGCAAAAAGAAATAGCGGTAATGAAGATTGGCGGGGCGATTCTGAAGACAAGTGGAGACCTTTCGCTCGTGAAAAATATCGTGCAGAATTATTGCCCGAAGCCAACGGTCATTGTGTTTTCGGCTTTTTCTAATCTTAGCCGGCAACTCCGTGAAATCGCTTTTTTGGCTCGAAACTCGGGACTTACCGCGGCAACGGAAAAGTTTAGCACTGTCGAGCAAAATCTCCTTCAATTCGTTGATTCGAGCCTTGGCTCGACTAATCTTGCCGCTCAGTCAAAATCGGAATTGAACAGCTTGTTCGAGGAGTTCGAAAAAATTCTGTTTGGGATTTCGGTCACCAAAGAATTGACTCCGCGAACTTTGGATAGGGTCTTGTCCTTCGGGGAGTATTTTTCGACCACTATTCTTGCTTCCTACCTAAAATCGCAAGAAATCGATGCGGAATTTTGCGATGCAAAGCAGATTATCAAAACCGATAGCAACTATGGTATGGCGAAACCTATTTACGAGCAAACTCGTAGCGAGGTTGTTTCCAAGCTTTTGCCTTTGCTGGAAAAATCCAATTTGGTGTTCATGCAAGGGTTTATCGGTAGCACAACCGAGGATATAATAACCACAATGGGCTTCGAAAGTTCCAGCTTGACCGCTCTATTGATTGCCAACATACTCGACGCAAAGGAAGTTATCTTCTGGACCGATGTCGAAGGTATACGAACTGCAGACCCGAAAATTGTGGACTCAACAAGGCTAATTCCATATCTTTCTTTCGACTATGCCACAATTGCCTCGTTGAACGGATTGAAGTTGATTCATCCTGCAATGATTGATTATTTTAAGATGAAGCCCCAAACTTCGTACATTTATCGAAGTGCGTTCAAACCCGAAAATGGCGAAACTTATATCGTTCAAACAACAACAACCCAACCAAAGATGATATTGGTCTCCGAGCCCTGCTATCTTTTCGAAAATGCACTACCCGAAAATACAAACACTTTGGCGAAAACCAAGTTCGAGTTGAAAAGTGCCGACAGCAACCTTTTTGCAATTGAATTTGTCGAGCGTTTCGATACAAATCAAAAGTTGATAAACATCGTAACTGCTTTAAATTTCGAGCCCAAAGTACTTGCCGAAATTACCGAAAAGAAATTCAATGAAATTATCTTCTTTCTTTGTTTTACAGAAAATAAAATTGCGAAGTTCTTTGTCGAAAACGATAAGGTTAAGGAATTTGTAAACGAACTTCATAGATACATTTAACAAACTGATACAACTTTTTGCAGATTCTGATTGCTTGCTGAATGAGTTGGATAATTATTTTTTTGGAAAATCAAATAACTTTGATATAAATAAATGAACTCTTAAATCGTTTTTTTGCATTACTTAAAATTTTAATAGTAAGATAGGTTAAAGATGAAAATCACATTTCCAGATGGACAAGTAAGGGAGTACCCCGAAGGGACAAGAGCAATCGATATAGCTCGTTCGGTTTCGAATCGACTGGCGGAGGAAGCTCTTGGCGCCTTCTTCAATGGTGAAAAAATCGACCTTTCCCGCCAAATTTTCACTGACGGAACTATTCGATTTGTTACCTTCGACGACCCAGAAGGAAAAGAAATATACTGGCACTCTTCTGCCCATTTGATGGCAGAAGCAATTCAGGAACTATACCCCGGGGTAAAATTTGGCGTCGGTCCGGCAATTGAATGGGGATTCTATTACGATGTGGCTTTGCCCGATGGCAAAAAGATAACAAATGAAGACTTGCCACGAATTGAACAAAAAATGCTTGAACTAGCCCAACGCAAAGCCTATTATGAAAGAATTGAAATCTCTTGGGAAGATGCAGTCGAGCATTTCAAAAAAGTTGGCGATGAGTATAAACTTGAATTACTCGAAGGTTTGAAAGGCGAAAAGATTACATTTTACAAGCAGGGGAACTTTATCGACCTTTGCCGAGGAACTCACATCCCAAATACATCCAAAATTAAATATGTAAAACTGCTCAATGTTGCTGGGGCTTATTGGCGTGGCGATAGCAGTAGGAATATGATGACAAGAATCTACGGGATTACCTTCCCCAAGAAATCGATGATGGATGAATACCTGAAGATGCTCGAAGAAGCCAAGAAGCGAGACCACCGGAAATTGGGCAAGGAACTTGAACTTTTCCTTATTACCCCGGCAGTTGGTGGTGGTTTGCCAATTTGGTTGCCCAAGGGAGCAACCATACGAAGAATCCTCGAAGATTTCCTGCGAAAGGAACAAATCCGCCGTGGTTATGTCGAAGTTATAACTCCACACATCGGTAATCTTGAACTTTACAAAACTTCCGGGCACTATCCCTATTACAAAGATTCTCAATATCCACCGATGAAAGTCGAGGACGAAGAGTATATTTTGAAACCGATGAATTGTCCACACCATCATCAGATATATCTTAGCAAGCCACGAAGTTACAAAGACTTGCCGTTGCGATTGTTTGAATTTGGTACTGTTTACCGCTACGAACAATCGGGAGAATTGACAGGGCTTACGCGTGTTCGCGGCTTCACCCAAGACGATGCTCACATATATTGCACCGTTGAGCAATTGAAAGACGAAATAAAAGGCGTCGTCGATTTAATGCAATTCTTCTTTGGCCTCTTTAAGTTGGAGTTTACAACGCGGCTTTCGTTCCGAGACGAAGACACAAGTAAATATGGCGGGAACCTTGAACTCTGGGACCGTGCCCAACGGGAAATCAAAGAAGTTGCCGACGAGATTAATTTGGAATATACGATTGCCGAAGGCGAAGCTGCTTTCTATGGACCCAAAATTGACTTTATCGTGAAAGATGCAATTGGACGGAAATGGCAACTTGGCACTGTTCAAGTTGATTACGTAATGCCTGAGCGGTTCCAGTTGGAATACATCGGAAGCGACAATCAGCCGCATAGACCTGTGATTATCCATCGGGCTCCTGCTGGTTCGTTGGAGCGTTTCCTTTCGATTTTGATTGAGCACTTTGCGGGCAATTTTCCATTTTGGATTGCCCCAGTTCAAGTTTCAATTTTACCAATTGGGGAAGCACATTATTCCTATGCCAAAGAAATTGCCGAAAAACTTGAGTCCGCAGGCTTCCGTATTAATCTGGATTTACGAAACGAAAGAATTAACAAAAAGATTGCGGAAAGCGAAAGCCAGAAAATACCTTTTGCTTTGATTATTGGAAACAAAGAGGTCGAAAATCGAACGCTTTCGGTTCGCCGCCATACAAAAGGCGATTTAGGCAGCAAGACTTTGGACGAAGTCGTTGCCCTATTCAACGATTTGAACCGCCCCGGAGTTATTGAGTGATACAAATGAAGCGAACCATCGTCTTCTTAATTGAATACGATGGCACAAATTATTCGGGATGGCAACGACAAAAGAATGCCAATTCCGTTCAAGAAACAATCGAAAAGGCTATCGAAAGCGTTTCGGGTAGTAAAGTCTTTGTCATTGCGGGGGGGCGAACAGACGCTGGTGTCCACGCTTTCGGTCAAGTCGCCCACAGCAGAATCGACGAAGATTTTCCCATTCCCGAACGCAAACTTTGCTCTGCCATCAATTCAGTTTTACCGCCCGATATTCAAATCCTCGAGGCAAAAATCATCGAAAGCGAGTTCCATTCGACCAAAGATGCTATTGCCCGTGAATATCAATATTTTGTAACAACGAAAAAAAGTGTTTTCCTGCGTAACTACTCGCTTTTTTTTCCATTTGAATTGAACCTCGATATTTTGAATAACTGTGCCAAGGTTTTTCTCGGTGAGCACGATTTTCGTTCCTTTGCAAAGAATAACCCATCCACAAAAAATTACGTTTGCAATATCGAAACAAGCCGCTGGGAAAAACTTGATGATCCCCTTTTTGTTTACACAATTAAATCGAACAGGTTTGTTTATGGGCTTGTTCGTTCCCTCGTTGGGATAATGCTCGATGTGGCAAGAGGCAGGCGAAGTATCGAGGAAGTTTCGGCTTCGCTTGCCAGTGGAAAGAAAACATTTCCTTCGCCATTAGCCCAAGCTCGTGGCTTGTTTTTAAAAAAAATTTACTATCCAACCGAAAAAGAATTTTTTAAAAAAGATTTGGATATTAAAAATTTATTCTTAATTTAGTGTGCATTTTATTTAACAGTGTGAAAAATTTTATACAAAATAGAGGGAACTTATGCTGTCGATTTTAACGGGGATAATAGTCGGGGTGGTAATGGCTTTGCCACCCGGACCCGCTGCTCTAACTGCAATCAAGCTTGGACTCAGCAATAGTTCCCGTCACGGTTTCCTTTCTGGGCTTGGAACCGCAGTTATGGATTTTATTTATTGTTTAATTGCAATTATTGCAACATCGGCTTTAATCGATTGGGCATCGAATTTTTCGGATAAGCATCCGTTTATTACAATCTCTGTCCAAATGACCTTCGTTGTGGCAATCATTTACATTGGTTTTCTCCATCTGAAATCCACCCGTGTAAACACGAGCGAAGGAGACAACCAAAAATATTCTTTTATCGAACGACTTTACGAACGCGGTCCTTTCTTCGTTGGCATTGGAATAGCATTGACAAATATAGTGAATCCTACCTTTTTGCCTTCCCTTGGGTATGTAGCAATTAATGTGCAAAAGTTTGGCTTTGTCGAAAGCGGAATCCTAAGTAACTTTGCCTTTGCCCTTGGGTTTGGTGTTGGGAACTTCCTTTGGCTTATGTTTCTTGTTAAACTTTTCGTTTCGTTCAAAAGCCGAATGTCCGAAAGTTTCATCGCAAGAATCCACAAATTTGCCGGGCTAACACTAATTGGCTTCGGCACATTTCTCGGCTACCGTGTTCTTGAACTAGCCAAATGGTCCGAAATTTTCCGTTTCGTCTTCGCATTCTAATTGCCGAAACACTTTTTTACAAAAAATTAGGTAATAACTCAATTTGTTCCAACCAAGCAAGTGTAAATTGTTAATTTTTCATTTCCAGATTATTCAGTAGGGGCGACCGGCCGGTCGCCCCTACAAGGGTTTTCAGACATCGGATGTTTCAAAAAACATCCGATGTCTTTTGGTAGGGAGAGCGCAGTTTGCCCCAGGCACATTTCACCAAACAAGGGGTTTTTTCAGACATCGGATGTCTGGCAGACATCCGATGTCTAACTTTGATGAATCCGATTTGGGGAACGAAATCAGTTTTGCGATTATAATGTCTTTTAGTGGCGAATAATTATTCGCACCTACAACAAAACACAATTTCCAACCATTTAATCATCATTACCATCGTAGGGGCAGACCTATGTGTCAACCCCGAAAATGCTTTGGTAAAATAAATCGAGTAATTACCAATTATTTTTTACTTCTAAACCAAAATTCTTTTTTTCCCTTCATACATTTTTTTTATTTTGAATTTTATGTAATAAAATTTTTTAGAAATGGTTAAAGTGAAGTTCGATACTTTGCCTAATTTAGTTCATTCAGTATGCCAACATTACTTGGACACCAAAGTTGCTTTTCGGTACAAAGCCAATGGCAGTTGGCTCGACTTGTATTATAACGAACTTTGGGAAAAAATCGAAAATTTTGCTCTTGGGCTTCTTTCTCTTGGTTTCAAGCGTAACGACCGAATTGCTTTGATTTCCGAGAATCGTTTGGAATGGTTATTCTCCGATGTTGCAATTTCACTAATTGGGGCTATTACGGTTCCAATTTTCCCGACTACCTCAGCGAAGCAAATTGAATTCATTTTAAACGACTGCTCAGCCTACGGCATTGTCGTTTCAAATCAATTTCAATTAAATAAAATATATCAAGTACATAGCAATATTCCATCTTTACGGCATTTCATAGTCTTCGATAAAGTATCCGAGGAAAATTTTGACTTATCGATCAAGTCGTTCGAAGAAGTTTCGCAAATTGGCCGAACATCGAAGGACCAAGTTCGACGGCAGGAAATTGTCCAATCGCTACTCAACAGCCTTAAACCCGAAGATATTTGTACGCTCATTTATACAAGCGGAACAACGGGAAACCCCAAAGGTGTTGTCCTCGCCCACAACAATATCGTGTCGAATGTTGAAGCCTCGGGAAAGACTATTAATTTTGACGAGAGGGATGTCTTTCTTTCGTATTTACCTTGGTGTCATGCATACGAGCACACTGTTCTATATGCGGCATTTTCCCGCGGAGCGACGATTGCAATAGCAGAATCCATCGATGCCATCAGTTTGAATATCAAAGAGATAAAGCCGACATTGATGACCACAGTTCCCCGACTGCTTGAAATCATAAGGAAAAGGATTAATGCTCAAATGGCAAAAGAATCGGCTTTGAAACGAAAAATTTTCGACTGGGCTTGTAAAATTGGGAAAAAGTATGTCGAAGAAAAATTATCGAAGAAGCCCTCGTTCATAACTGCGAAAAAGTATGAAGTTGCAAATAATCTTGTTTTTTCGAAAATCCGTGCAAAGTTTGGTGTTGAAGATATGCGATTCGTCTCGGGCGGAGCCCCCTTGCATCCCGATGTAAATTACTTTTTTTGGGCACTTGGATACAAAGTTTACGAAGGTTATGGATTGACCGAAGCCTCTCCTGTTGTTTCTGTAACTCGCGAAGATGATGTGGAAATAGGAACTGTTGGTAAACCGCTGGAAAATGTGGAAGTCAAAATAGCCGAAGATGGCGAAATTTTGGTGCGTGGTCCCAATGTTATGCGCGGCTATTGGAACGATACGCAAGCTACCAGCGAGGCTATCGACGAGGATGGATGGCTATACACTGGGGACATTGGTTACATTACTGAACGGGGAAATCTTAAAATTACCGATAGAAAGAAGTACATCTTTGTTACCAGCGGCGGGAAAAATATCTCCCCGCAGCTTATCGAGAATATTATCAACCAAAGCCAGTATGTTGACCAATGCATAATTATCGGGGATAATCGTGAATACAACACAGCATTGATTTTGCCAAATTTCGAAGAGTTAAAGAAATTGGCAGAAGCAATTGGCATTGAATATTCAAGTATTTCCGAATTAGTATCGAACGAAAAAATCATTAAAATCATCAAAAACGATATTGACCGATTGCAAAAAGACTTGTCGAAATTTGAAAGGGTGAGGAAATTCGCTTTGCTGACCGAAACCTTTTCCATCGATAATGGGGAACTTAGCCCAAAACTTAGCATCCGAAGACACGTCGTCGAAAAGAAATTTGCCGATTTAATCGACCAAATGTACAAATTCGATGATTTTCAAAAGGAACTGTAACTTTTATAAAAAAGTTTAGTTATTTTAATGTTTTAAATGACTTAAAAAATATTATTTTAGCATTTGATTTTAAATGAATAAATTATAATTGAGGTTAAATTTGGAGGATTTATGAAAAACAAAATTGCCGCTTTATTCCTAATCGTAGGATGGTTATTCGTTGCAAACTTCGATGTCTTTCCCTTTACCAAAGGATATTATATTCCGAATCTTGGACAATGGGACAGCAGAGTATTATTTCTCTCGCAAAATCAAGGATATAATCTTTTCATTACAAAAGATGGTTTAAATTTCGATTATTACAACTTGAAGAACATCGATGCAGGAACAATTAAAGAAGGGCATCTTGTTAAAATGACTATTTCTGGTGGCACATTCAATAGAACAAAATGTTCGAACCCAAGCCAATGGAAGCTCGCCTTTCTTAAAGGGAATGAACCATCGAAATGGGTGCGTGATGTCGAAGGCTATCAGGAAGTTACTTTTTTAGATGTTTACCAAAATATCGACCTGAAGGTTAAGTTTCAATCGGATAACCCACGATACGATTTTATTGTCAAACCCGGTGGGAAACCTACGGACATTGTAATTCGGCTCGATGGTGCTCTTGGAATCCAATCCGATGGCAAAACCATCCGTTTTTACACTCGTTTCGGAGAAGTTGTCAACGGCAACTTGCTTGCATACCAATTAGAAAATGGCATTCCTGCGGAAATAAAATGCAATTTCAAACAAATTGGCGAAAATCTTTTCACTTTTGCACTCGGGGATTATGACCCTGCGAAAGAATTAATCATCGACCCAATCGTTATGATGAGTTACTTTGGGGGCAGCGGAAACGAACAAATTGTTGCGATGCAGGAAATTTCTACTGGCATCCTGCTGGCAACTGGTTGGACTGAATCTGTGAATTTCCCCTCAACTGTTGGTTCCTACGACGAAAGCTACAACGACCTTCGAGACATTTTTATATGCAAGTTTAATATCCAAAATGCTAATCGTGACTTGCTTTATTGCACCTTCTTTGGCGGTGGTGGAACAGATTATCCCGTGGGTATGTCTATTGATGACCAAGGCAATGTGTACATAGGTGGTTCAACAAACTCCGCCGATTTCCCGCTCAAAAATTCGTTGAGTCAAACAATAAATGGTCTCTACGATATTTTCATTACAAAATTCACTCCCGACATTTCCAGCTTGGTTTATTCAACTTATGGCGGTGGGAACAAAGATGATATAGCAACTGCTGCTCAACTTGCTCCGGACAAGGGTTTTATTGTCTGCGGTTACACTGAATCCACCAATTTGCCTGTTACTGGTGGTGCTTACCAAACCAAACTCAAAGGGCGAAAGGATATTTTCATTTTCAAAGTTTCCTCCTCAGGTCAACTTGTTGACTACTGTACTTACATCGGAGGTGGCGACGATGATTTCCCCTATGCTATGGCTGTAAGCGAATCGGGGAATATATTTCTAACTGGAACCACCAAATCGGGCGACTTTCCAATGGTACCATACCGAACAGATCGATGGGGAAATTTGCTTGATTCTCCCTATGACAGAACTTTTAATGGAGGCTGGGATGCATTTGCTATAAAAATTTTGGGCGAAGGTAAATTAGAGTATTCAACATTTTTTGGTGGCACTGCCGACGACATTGGACTTGCTGTAACTTATACCGCCGACCAAAAGATTATCTTCTCGGGTATTACCTATAAAGAATCAACTACTCCTCAGTTCCCTATCTCGCAAAATGCTTTCCAAACTTCCCATAAAGGCAATGTTGAAACTTTTGTTGCCTCTCTAAGTAATATTATCGAATCCAAAGACCAATGGGGAAATACCCGAAGACGCCAAGACCTTCTTTTCTCAACTTATTTGGGCGGTTCAGGCAATGATTATCCAAAATCGTTGATTTTATCCAATAACATAATTCATATTCTTGGCACAACTAACTCTACTAACTTCCCAATTGTGAACAATCCCACAGGGAAGAAGATAGGAAAATACGATATTTATTTCGTCAAAATGGCAAATGACGGAAGTAGCGTTTCATTCAGCGATATTTATGGCACTCTGGACGACGACAGCGCCTCGGCACTGGTTTTGACCCCCGTAGGGGATTATTACATCGCTGGAATTACAAATTCAAAAAATTTAACACAAATAAATCCCATTAAAGGAACGGGTTACGGTGGTGGAAATGATATTATGCTACTTAAATTTTCATATTCCGATTTAAGAATCGATTACCCTGTTGGTAGCGAAAAGATTTGCCCAAATTCTAATCTGAATATCAAATGGTCGTCCGAAACATTTTCTGCAACCGATACTTTCAACATCGAAATTAAAACCAATTTGAATCCGCAATGGGAGAATCTTGCATCAAATGTCAAGGGCTTTAACTACAATTGGTCTATTCCCCCCACATTCTTTGCCGATAGTGTCTGGCTGAGAATCTCTCACAAGCGTGGAACTATTGCCGCCTTGTCCACCCCATTTAGAATTTACGAGCTTCCAACAATTCTTGAATCTAAAAGCATTCCCGAAGATACAAAAGTTTGCGAGGGCGACTCCGTTGTACTTTCTGTTAAAGCTCGTGGTTCAAATTTAAAATACCAGTGGATGTTTAATGGCTCTCCAATTTCCGGTGCCACCGACACGGTTTTAGTTATTCGAAATATCAATCAAGACAAAAAAGGTCAATACAAGGCAATTGTTTCGGGTCCTTGCCCTGCAACTGTCGAAACTCCCGTATTTAACATTGACTTCATTCCACGGACAAAAATGATTCATCATACTTCCGACACAACGGTCAAGAAAGGTTCGATGTTGCTCCTTTTTGCCTATGCGCAAGGAGACAAATTGAATTACCAATGGTTCAAAGATGGCGAGAAAATACTTGGAGCCACAAGTAATATTTTTTTGATTCAAAGTGCTGCATCGCCCGATGCTGGTACCTATATGTGCAAAGTTTCTGGCACTTGTGGTTCCGACTCAACTCAACCAATTAAGGTTTCCGTCGATACAGTTATCGTCAAAGTAGATTACACCCCCGAAATGGATGTTAACCACTACATCGTTGGAGATTTGCTAACAATCATACTTCCCTCTGGCTTAGAAACAACGCCACAAATGGTCAACATATTTAATTCTCTTGGGCAAAGGTTGAACAGCAATCTTTACAATATCGAATTCCACAATGGCAAGATGATTGTCGACTTTGCTTCGGTCCCTGTTGGTGTTTACTACTTTGAACTTAACACAGGAAGGATTAACATTCGTTTCCCGATAATAATTATCCGATAAAATTCTGGAACTTAATGCAATCAAAAAAGGGGCTGTCTGCAAAGGGCAGTCCCTTTTTTATTTCTCATTCATCGATAAAACCATTAAGAAAAGTAACAATTCAGTTAATGAGCCTTTTAATAAAGATAGCCACTGAATTTTTGGACTTCGAAATGTAAAAATCATATTAACCCGAAAAATGCAATAGAAAATAGTTACTTCCTGCAACTTATTAATGCTTGATAGTTTACAGCTAAATAGTTTTTCACTTTTTCTAATGCAATGCAATTAGAAAATGCGTCATTAACTTGTTATATTTTAA
>Ga0315298_1001834_pt1 | contig 37854 bp, 34 predicted proteins | sample WHS_1_MG_FD_203077 | JGI IMG/M metagenome (GOLD analysis project Ga0315298, IMG submission 203077) | Extremophilic microbial mat communities from Washburn Hot Springs, YNP, Wyoming, USA - WHS_1_MG | ecosystem: Environmental > Aquatic > Thermal springs > Hot (42-90C) | place: USA: Wyoming...
TTTCTCCTTAACCTCCCCCCGACCCATATTCAACTCCTCACCGAGCTCTGGACGCTTTAAAATAGTCTCAGAGAGACTTATCAAAGTTGCCCACCCACAAGAATATCTTCAATAAATAAAAATATATCATATTCTCAGAGTATTGTAGTTGGCGGGGATACCCGAGCCAGGTCTAAGGGGCAGGGCATCGCTATCGAAGGTAGCGGTGTGCCAAGCTTAGGAGGTATCAGCCGATGCTGGAGGAACCCTGTGGCGAAGGCCTTCGTGGGTTCAAATCCCACTCCCCGCACCAACCACTTAACCTAAAGACCCATTTTCCTTCTACATGTTGAGTATAGATTAATATTCGACTCGAACAATTATTGAGTGCAGCGCCTCCGAGGTATAAATTATGAATTTTGAAAAACTTGGCGCATTCTACCTTGGCAAGGAGTATGACATTAAAACCGGTCGACTTCTAGACCAACTATTGATGTATGATGCTAGAGATCTTACAACTCACGCTGTATGTGTAGGGATGACGGGGAGCGGAAAGACAGGCCTATGCATCGACCTCCTCGAGGAGGCAGCTATCGACCATGTGCCGGCTATGATAATTGATCCAAAAGGAGATATCACAAACATACTGCTTACATTTCCAAACCTGAGGCCCGAGGACTTCAGACCATGGATCAACATAGACGATGCTAGACGCAAAGGCCTCAGCGAGGATGAGTTTGCAGCCCAACAGGCTGAATTGTGGCGAAGCGGGCTTGCCCAGTGGGGGCAGGACGGTGAAAGGATTAAACTCCTGAAAGATTCAGCGGACTTTATTATCTTCACACCTGGGAGTGACGCCGGTGTTCCAGTATCTATCCTGCAATCATTCGAAGCACCGGCTCTGAGCTGGGATAGTGAGTCTGAACTTTTACGTGAAAGAATTCAAGGAACAGTCAGAGCACTGCTTGGCCTAATCGGCGTCGAAGCTGATCCTGTTCGGTCCCGAGAGCATATACTGCTGGCAAATATTTTCGAGTATTTCTGGCGCAATAGGGAAGACCTTGATCTCCTGAGGCTTATTCAGTCTATTCAACATCCACCCATACGTCAACTCGGCGCTTTTGATGTGGATACATTCTATCCGAGGAAGGACCGATTTGAACTTGCACTGAAACTGAATAATATCGTAGCTTCTCCAAGCTTCCAAAACTGGCTGGTGGGGCAGCCGCTCGACATACCTGGTTTCTTAAGCACCCCAGAAGGCAAAACAAGACACTCAATATTTTACCTAGCTCATCTAAGCGATCCTGAGCGCATGTTTTTCCTGACTATACTGCTCAATCAGATCATCACTTGGATGCGCACCCAGCCTGGAACCACCAGCCTACGTGCCCTTCTCTACATGGATGAGATATTCGGTTTCTTCCCGCCCGTCGCCAACCCGCCTAGCAAGCAACCCATGCTGACTCTGCTCAAGCAGGCCCGAGCATTTGGCTTAGGCATCGTTTTAACAACGCAGAATCCTGCGGATCTAGATTACAAGGGTTTGGCGAACGCTGGGACTTGGTTTATAGGCCGACTTCAGACTGAACGGGACAAGATGCGTCTTCTAGATGGACTCGAAGGCGTCTCATCAACATCTGGGCAGACCCTCAATAGAGATGAGTTAAGTCGCATCATCTCATCATTGACAAACAGAGTCTTCCTGTTACATAATGTCCATGAGGAGGCGCCGGTGACTTTTCAGACACGTTGGGCGATGAGTTATCTTCGAGGCCCCCTCACCAGGCTACAGGTCAAAGATCTGATGCGGGACAGGCAACCTGACAAACAAACTCCTCTCAAGGTGGCTGGTTACACACAGACCAAGCCTACACCAACCACGTATGGCTTCGACATACGAAGGGAGATTACCGCATCCCCACCATCCATCGCACCTCAAATCCAATCGTTATACATACCTGTTCGAATAAAACCAGCAGCGATCATTGGAGATATTGAGAAACGGGAAGGTTTGCCTGTTCAGTTGGAGGGGCAGAGCTTACTCTATGTACCTGCTGTGCTCGCGATGGGGCGCATCCACCTCGAAGACCGAAAGTTGAACTTGAGTGAAGTGCAAAACTTCACCCTGATCAGTCAGGTTCAAACAGATAGTGGCAAGATACGATGGGAGGAGGCACAGACACTTGAGATAGATCAACGTGAGCTGGTGAGCCGCCCAGAGCCAGAAGCCAAGTTTGAGCAAATCCCAGACTCGATCAATGATAAGCGCCAGTTCGATGCTCTCAAAGACGAGTTGACCGACTACCTATACAGAGAGAGCAGCCTGAGACTTCTATACAGCACGGTTCTTAAGATATACTCGCGACCAGATGAAGGTGAACGTGAATTCCAATTGCGCTTGAACCAAATCGCACGTGAACAGCGAGACTTGGAAGTCGACAAGCTCACCAAACGGTATGAGGTGCGTCTTGGAAACCTCAGGGAACGTCTACGCCGAGCCGAATCGATCATAGCCGAGAAGAAGGCTGACGCTGAAGCACGGAAGCGAGAGGTTCTCGTATCTGTCGGAGAGTCTGTCCTAGGAGTCTTTTTAGGTCGACGATCAACAAGGGCCGCATCTACAGCCTTGAGCAAGTATCGCCAAAGCACCTCAGCCAAGATGCGTTACGAAATGGCGGAGGAAAACGCCAAGGCACTCCAGCGAGAGATCGAAGAGCTAGAGCAGGAATTGAGGGAGGAAGCTTCAAAGATAAGTGCACGATGGGATGAGACCGTCAAGATGATACAAGAGATACGAATCAGACCAAGACGAAGCGACATTGAAGTGAACCTTATAGCACTTGCTTGGATACCACACTGGCAAATCACATATCGCATAGGAAAAGACATCAGGAAGGAGGAAATCGTCAAAGCATACTGAAAATGTATGTATTCAATACAGCCATTCAGCTATGAACTAATTTCTTTTGGAATCCTTTTTACGTGGCATGATGTAAAACGTATTGTAGAAAGAGCATTGATCACAAGGTCTCTCCGATAACCTGATGAGATCTATTAGGAGATCTAATTCTGTGATGATTTTTTTCTCTCAAACCTAATGCTGGCAAGCATACAATCCATGAGAAAATAATCTTACAAAAAAATATTAAGGGCGCAAAGAATTTATATAAAAATCAGAAGAATAAAAAATGGGTCTGTTAGATCTTGAACTCAAAAGCATATATTGGTTCTATCCTTCTAAGCCTACTCGTTTCAACATTATCACTTGCAGGATACACCAGTGGTAGTAGCCAACCACTCAAGAATGGAGGTTTCGAGCAGGGCGTAGAATATTGGCTCAGATCTGGAGTTGAAGCATCCATCTCCGATGCTCATGTACACTCTGGCAGGTACGCGCTTAGAACGAGTGGAGGTAGCATATGGCAGACGGTGGATGTTGAGCCACCCTTAAATCCCCTCCTACGCTTCTGGATATATTTGAGTACTGTCTATGGAACCGAACGTGGTAAGACGGATGCAGCGATCACCATCACAGTTATTTCACCTTCATTTGAGAGGAATATATCATACTATGTCAGTGGACCAAACAGGCAGGATAATGAGACAAAGATTGTTTTGACCTCTGAGCTTCAACGCGACCAGTGGATATTCATTGAACGGAATCTAAGGAATGACTTCACAAAATATTATAAGACGATCAAATTCGATGAGGTGCAGAAGATAAGAGTAAAGATTTGGTCCATGCCAACATCAGACCCTATTCCTTTCTGGGATGATATAAGTCTGGAGTACCTTGCGGCCCCCACAACACCAACTGCAACTCCGACACCTACAAAGACCCCGACACCAACAACTCCAACCCCACCTACTACAACTCCACCTCCAACTATACTGCCTTTACCGCCAGAAGCTAAAGGCAGAATCCTGTTCCACAGTAACAGGGATGGAAATTTCGAGTTATACGCTTTGAATCTCGACAATTCAGAACTCTTGAGGCTTACGAATAATCCGGCAGACGATTTATACGGTGCCTGGTCTCCAGACGGGAGTAAAATAGCATTCAAAAGCACAAGAGACGACCCCAAAGGCGACATATACACCATGAATGCCGACGGAACTGGATTAACAAGGTTGACGAGAGATCCTGGGAACGACGGATACCCATCATGGTCTCCAGATGGAAAGAAGATAGCTTTCGAGAGTAACCGAACCGGAAACTTTCAGATATACATAATGAATGCGGACGGCTCAGAGGTAAAAAGGCTGATGGCCAACTCCGCTGTTGAAGGTGTACCGAAATGGTCTCCTGACGGGAAGAAGATAGTGTTCCACAGCAATAGAGATGGAAACTTTGAGATCTACACAATCAACGCAGACACTTCAGACTTGATTAACGAACAATAAAGTCCATGACCGGTTTCCGTCATGGTCCCCTGACGGGAAGTTTATTGTTTTCCAGACGAACCATGATAACAATGAGGAGCTCTGCATGATGAGTGTCGACGGCTCAAAAACATATAGAATAACCGAAATGGGATCGAACGAAGGATATCCGGCCTGGCAACCTACACAACCCACAACCACATCAACATTAACTGGAATCTGGGGAGAGACTCCTATGACTCTAATTTTCACAGCAGTTCTCTTGGGGATACTCGCCGGAGTATTGATTGCTTTTAGAAGGAAACGGAGGAAAATTAAAGAGAAGCCGGCTGTCCAAGCTGCCCAAGTAACTTATTGTCTAAATTGCGGTGAACCATTGAAGCCAGACTCACGCTACTGCACCAAATGCGGTAGCGCAGTCTCCGGTTAAGCAATATGATTCTGACCAAAAAATCTGTTACTTTTTTTTAAAAAAAATGAAAAAGTGGTCAAGCGAAGACTGCGGCTATCAACGTCTCGACGCCTTTCACTACCACCGCCGCTACGGCTATAACTATCGCCGCCATAGTTTATCCCTACCGCAACATTGCCCTTCTTCAGTTCACTCCGCCCATCGAGTTCTATCGTTAACCTGCCGAATACTGAGAGTGCAACATATTGCATAGCCATAGCCAAATCTGAAGCTATCACAAGCTGTATGAAGCCTATGGTTATTGCTAGCGGATCCCATCTAGTGAAGAGTCCCGATATTCCTGGGGCAATTATGGTAGCAAAAGAAATGAATTTTTGATGATATGAGCGTCTAATTAGAAAAAAGGAATCTTACAGAAGGTACAGTCAAAAGTAATGCTTATTAGATATACTGTAGTAATGCTCTAGGTGTGATACATTGTGCGAACGATAACAGTGAAAGTTGACGATGACCTCAGAAAGAAGATGGCCTCAATCGACATAAACTGGTCCCAGTACATCCGTCAAGCAATTCTTGAGAGAATTGAGCGAGAAGAGAGAAAGAGCGCCGCTGCCAAGATTCTGGAGAGTCTCGAGGCTAAGAAGCTCAAAGTTCCGAAGGGATTCATAGAGAAGACTATACGTGAGATGAGAAAAAATCGTTGATCACCTACATAGTCGATGCGTCTGTAGTGGCAAGATTCCTCTTGACTGAAGAGCTATCCGACAAAGCGACATCACTCTTGAAAAGTTTCCATGAAGGAACTGTTGAATTGAAAGCGCCTTGCCTCGTGACATTCGAGGTGGGGAATACACTTTGGAAGGCTATAAACCAGAAATTGATAGAGGCCGATGAGGCTCTTGAGAGATTCTCACATTTTTTGAAACTCAGATTGGGCACCGTCGAACTGGATGATCAAGAATATTTAGAAGCACTTGTATGGAGTGTAAGAAGCGACACTACATACTATGACAGTGTCTACGTTAGAGCCTCAAAGAAACTTGGGGCAACACTTCTGACAGCTGATGATGAACTCTACAAGAAATCTTCAAACGAGACCCCGACACTCCATTTACGAGACCTTCCAAGCAGATAGACCCTATCTGAAGAAGAAAAATTTGCTTTAAAAGAGCCTCAATTTATGTCACCGCACTAAATGGGATAGTCCAGTCTTTGGTTGAAAAGAGCTCAGATACATGCTGTTCATGAAATCTACTCGAACTGTTGTGTGGGGCCGAGTTCTATGTCGCAATGAAGGGAAGTACCCCAAAAGATTGCGGAGAGAATATTTGAAATCTTTAGGAGGAAATAGTTGTATTCAATCCAGTAACACTAGAGATGGTTGGCGATGTATTGAATTTGATATATGGGTTGAACCTACATGTCGCGAACGGTGTCCACTTGGCTGCACGCATAGATCTTTCATGTGAAGCATATTCTCACTGACGATGAGCATATGCTAGGTGAAAGCGTCAAGACACATCTTGATAAACACACCATCAAACTAGTCAACCTCAAAGAAATCCATAAAGGCATTTTATTGAAGAATTCCTTGGCTGATTGTATGATCTATCCACATGATACTAATATGTGATAGGCTGCGTGGATAGTAATATGGTGTGGATATTTCAAACTACTTGATTTACATTTCTTACCCAAATATAATCATTCTTGATTGTTATATACTCATACTCAACTTTCCATAAATCCTAACATCATATTGCTTGAATATTATGAATAGACGTTGAGTGCATTACCAATTTCTTTCACTCTCGGTTCTGCAGTCTCTACTGTCCCCAGCCTCTATTTTTTTTTAAAAAAAAAGGAGGTGGAGGTGTTTGGTCAGATGCCTAGCCGCGGAGGCTCCACAACTGTCCAGATTATGAAGTAGCCTATCAGGACTACGATCCATATGATGTTGATGAGGAGGTGATACCATTTGGGTCTTATAGGCTTCGGTAGATACTTGAGGTTTATGGCCAACATCAGGATCGTTATGTAGGCTTGGGCTGCCTGGCCGAGCCAGTTCGCTATCAGCCATATGAAGTACGGTGTCCCTAAGGGTATGGCGCAGATGCCGTATGCTACGAGGAAGGTCAGGGCTATGAAGTACCAGAATCGGTAAGGCCTCTTCTCTGAGGCTTTCGGATGCTCGACGTAGAATGAGTCTGTGAACTGCCTAGCTATACCGTCGTATATTGAGAATTGACTGTCGAATAGGGCGGCTATTATGACCAGTCCGAAGAGGGAGAAGCCTATTGGGCCCCAAACCTTCCCGAATATCTCCGATATGACGACAGCTATCTTCCATCCTGATGGCAGCTCCATAGCGTAGACGGATCTTGCGGTGTATCCGGCGAGGGAGGCCATGAAGGTAAACCAGACTCCGCCCAGTATTATGAAGAAGAGGACCATTGTGATGCCGTTGAGCTTCATCCATCTACTCCATTTCTTGAGCTCCTCAGGATTGTTTGTGTCGAACATGTATCCGCTCCTCCTGATGTCCTCAGGCTTCGCAGTGAATCCCGTCACGTGACCATAGTAGTGGGCCATACCCATCCCCCTCTCCCTGACCCAGTAGGTATGCCAGAAGTTCCAGAAGCCCCCTGCCGGCTGGAGTAGGAAGGGACCTATCGCAGCCACGGTTATTCCAGCAGGGATTAGTCCAAAGCTGACCCATCCTGCCGCTACATCTGCAACAGCCTTCGGTGTTGTCATCAAGATTGTGAATATGGTTAACCCTACGTTGGCGATTATGAAGGCCCCGTACATCAAAAGTTCAAGAGCCCTATACACGTATCTGCTTGCTGCAAAGATTATCCAAACCAATGCCAGGGCCACTATACTCCACGACTGCCATGTGCCTATACCGCTCAGGGCTGCGGCTCCGGCGGCGGCGCCTGTGATCCAGGCTGGCCAACCTGTCTGGAGCCAGGCGAAGATTGCTGTCAACCAGCCCCAAAGGTAGCGTGGCCTCAACCTTGTGAATCCCTGCAGAATAGTTTCACCTGTAGCCATGGTCCATCTCGCTATCTCATTGTTCAAGAATAGCTGGAAGAAGGATGATACTATGTAGAGCCAAAAGATTCCGGCGAAGAGCTTGGCGCCCATATAGCCTGCATGGTAAGCCTCGAATCCACCGACTGAGAGTGTTCCAAGGATCACTGCTGGACCACACCATGCCACGATGCCGCGTAAGGTTAGTGGCGGCGGCTCCGGTAGCGGCTTGATCTCAAGCGGAGGTTTGATATCTCCAGCCTTCCATAGGCTGGACTTTTCCCCACTCAAAATTTTTTCCTCGGGTCTGTTAAAACCCGATTATTTTTTTTTTTAGTATCTTTCTAATATTAAAAACTTTCGATCGCGGTCTCCTAAACAATCCTAGCTGTTAAACGTAATAAATTATTTATATTTAGCTATATTTACATATATCGGTCGCTATGGACGAAATCGGCATGAACAACTTCAAAGCAACCATATTCAAAGCTCTGGGAGACCCGAGTAGACTACAGATACTAGAATCTTTGAGGTCCGGGGAAAGTTGTGTCTGCTCCATCGTTTCAAGCGTAGGCTCAACCCAGCCGACAGTATCAAGACATCTGAAGGCCCTGACAGACTGCGGCATCTTGAAGAGGAGGAGGGAGCGCAACAGGATCCTCTACTCAGTGACATCTACCAAGATCTATGATATAATAGATTCAGTAGACTCAAAACTTATCGAAAACTTCACCAGACACATCATAACGTCAATACAGAGAGGAGAGAGATAGCCTCCATGCCGATTTCAACCACAATTGAAAATGGAGTGAAAAAATTTGAAGGTGAACAGTTACGAGGTACTAGAGGAATTATACTATACTGAGCGTCATAGTTGGGTCAAGATAGAGGGTGAAAAATGCAGGGTAGGGGTGACAGACTATTTTCAGAAGATGGTCAGGGGATGGGCTTTCAGAAAACCGACAGACATAGTATATGTGGGGTTACCACAAACAGGATTGACAGTCAAGAGAGGTGAACCGATAGCATCCATCGAGTCTGCAAAGGCTGTTTCAGACATGTACACCCCAGTCTCAGGGGAGATAGTTGAAGTGAATAGTGAGTTGCTCGACAATCCTGGAGTAATAGGTGAGAGCCCATATAAGGAGGGGTGGATAGCCATCATAAAGCCGTCTAACCTCAACAGCGAGGCCGAAACCCTCATGACTGCTGAAGACTATAAGAAACATTTGGAGAGCCTCATCGATATTAGGAATCGAGAGTATATGGAGATGTTAAAGGAAGTCGGCCTACAAGAATAAATTGAGAATGGTTGATATGGTTCTGGTTGAGGTTATAGGCGTCGAGCCGCCATGCAAGAGATGCGCCGCAACCCATAAGAACGTTGAAGAAGCAGCTTCAAAACTTAAGAGTGAAGGCATAGATGTAACTATTAGAAAACTGAATATAGCCTCGAAGGAGACTATCTCAAAGTATGGAGTAATCCTGTCGCCAGCATTGGCGGTGGACGGTAAAGTCAGGGTTGCAGGCAGAATCCCCAGTCCAGAGGAGATAATTAAAATCATTAAAGAGTCTGAATAGACTTCAGGTTAATATGTTCTTTACACTGAGGTAGCTACAGGCAAAAGCATAACAAAACCATAATCAGAAATGGAAATTGAGTATAAATCTATGAAGAGAACCGATGATGAGCCCCAGAACAATCACCTCAACAATTATCACAACAATATTAATATCTAGTCTCCTCAACAGTGTTTGGGCCGTAGAATCCACCCTGACGATCCAACCCTCAATCGCAGACACCTTCGTAAACAGCATGTACCTGAGCCATAAATATCCTGAGGAGCCACATGGATACTTATGGGGAATGTTCGCTGGAAACATGTACGCAGAGTATGACTCATTCAAGGGCTACGGCTCCTCAAGAATATACATACAATTCAACATATCATCCATACCGAGAGACGCCAAAATACTTTCAGCTAACATGTGCCTCTACATGTACGACCCTCCAAAGACAAGCCAGGAGTTTGAGGCCCACAGGGTACTCTCAGAATGGAACGAACATAAATTGACATGGACTACCCAACCAACCTATGTTCAGACACCCACATCCACCGTTACTGTAAACCCAACACCCAGAGAATGCTGGGTATGCTGGGACATCACAAAAGATCTACAGATGTGGCATTCAGGCGAGGCTCGAAACTTCGGCACAATGATAAAGATCAGTCAAGAGAGAAACGCAACAGACCAGGTTGCCTCATTCTACCCTAAGGAAGCTTTACAGGCTCAACACCTCAAACCGAAGATAACAGTTAGAATTGACTGGTACAAACCCATCCCTCAACAGCAGACCGAAACGCCTAGCATACCAACCAAAACACCTGAAAGCAAACCTTCAACCAAAGAAGCACCAAAGCCGACATTCAGCCCAACCTACACGCCTACAAACATAACCGAACATAAACCCCCAGACTATACAATACTAACATTGGCTTCGGTAACGATCATCATAGTGGGGGCCATATTAATCGCCAAGGGAAAGTTGAGAAAAGACAGGAAGATGGTTAATGGAAAGAGGCGAAGACAAACCTCACCAAGATAACTTGCAAGCAGAACGTCGCGGAAACTATAAAAATGTGTAGTGGAGGCTGATTCACTCGAGAAAGATTCTAAAGGTTAAACCTCCAGACGACTACCCCCCTGAAGACGGCAATTACCTAAGGGGAAACGACTACTCACCAGTCGCCGTCGTCATCCTCCTCCACACATCATACGATAAGATTCCAGACTTTCTTTTGGAACTCTCAAAGGTCTCAGTTGAGGCGGGAGCGGCGTTGGCTGGGTTCTTGCAGACCGAGAATATTGGAATAGAGAAGATAGTCTGCAACGTCGTCGCCAACCCAAACATAAGATACATCATACTCTGCGGGGTTGAGTCTGCAGGTCACAGGCCAGGCCAGACATTCGAAGCATTCATCAGAAACGGTGTCGACGATAAGAGAAGGATAGTTGGAGCCGAATCCTTAACCCCATACCTCTACAATATCTCCCTCGAATCTATAGAGAGGTTCCGTAAACAGGTTGAACTGGTGAGCCTACTACTCGAGGAGGATAGAAGACTCAGAATAGATCCAGAGACTGTGAAATGTGTGATAAACGCATGCATCCAAGAGGAGCCTACACCCATCCTAAACTTCACCTTATACGATCCAGGAGCATACCCTGAACCAGCCATATGCCAGAAGATAACATGGAGGGTGGAGAAGCCATGGGCGAAATATTCGGAGGAAGAAGCTGAGAAGATGAAGAAGATAGAGGAGGCTGCCTCCATCAGAACAAGGCTAGAAATGGAACGTAAAAGACGTCATATAGAGGAGATGGAATTGCTGGAATTATTATTTCCAAGCAAGACAAAGAAGGAGCAGCCAAAGCAAGATCAAAAATCACAATATGGTTAATTAGAGTTGGGTCGATGAGAAGGGATAATTCACAATTTATATCAGCTACCTATATGCTGTCTTTTTAGGGCTAAGCTGTTAATCCCCCGTCAACCAGTATAGTCGTTCCTGTTATGTAGCTTGAGGCGTCTGAGGCTAGAAACACTGTGGCTCCAACCAGGTCTTCGGGAATACCGTGGCGGCCTAGAGGTACAAGCTTCAGCTTCGCCTCATACCAATCCCTCCGCTTGAAGAAGGGTGTGTTGAGTTCTGTATCGACGAAGCATGGGGCTAGGGAGTTGACCCTTATCCCGTGTTTACCCCACTCTTTAGCCAGCATCCTCGTAACATTGTTTAAGGCTGCTTTACTAGGGCAGTATGGCCCAACATTCAACTCAACCCTATCAACAACCTCCGATGTAATGTTGATTATACTGCCTCCCCTTCCTTGAGCCATCATTATTTTACCTACTTTTTGAGAAAGGAAGAATGGGACCTTCACATTGATGGTCACGCTCAGGTCCCAATCCTTCTCCTGAACCTTATCGGCGTTGAATTTTAATTGGGCTGCTTTACATTAAACAAGTTTAAGCGAATGGTAAATGGAAGAAGCAAGTTATGAAGCGTTTCTGGAGCATCTGCCTAACTCACATGTTCATTGAGGTATACTTGCTGACCCAAGTTGCTCTGATACCTGTATTCATACAGGAGTTTCATCTGAGCCTTCTCGAAGCTTCTCTAGTAGCCTCTGTCCCTAGCATGGTTCAGTTGCTGATGATAATTCCTTCAGGCTTCTTAGCTGAACATTTCAACACTGGGAGAATTCTTTCTTTGAGCATGTTGATTGAGGGTGGGGCTGCCCTATTCCTGAGTCAGACGAGGAGCTTCCACATGTTGATCTTAGGAGTCTCACTACTCAAGGCCTCATCGGCAATATACCATATCTCAGGATTGAGTCAGATAAGTAGAGAGGCGAAACTTGAGGTGATGAGTAGATCTATGGGGTTCCACAATACCCTGGGATGTTTAGGGTCAGCTCTGGGGGTTCTCAGCCTCAGCTTCTTCCTTACAGCTGTTGGTTGGAGAGGCGTCTATATTTTCTGGGCATTTCCAATCTTGGTTTGGGCCATAGTAACCTCGAGACTCCCAACACCTGGTGAGGTTCTGCCTAGGGAGGTTGCAGTCGACGGGCGAGCTTTGCCTACTCGAATCAGAGCTCTAATGACAGCTGGGTTCATGATCTTTCTAGTTGCAGTTGGGTTGAAAGAGTTTGGAACGACAGGGGTCTCAACGTTTATGACAACATATCTTGTAGGTGTCAAGGGCCTCACTGAGGCGGTGGCTAGCCTAATATTCGGTTTAGGCCCATTGACAGGGATTGTCGGCTCATTGCTCGGAGGCTACTTGGGTGAGCGTTTAGGCGCCAAGAGGGCCCTGGGCCTGGCCATCCTAGGCTGCGTAATAATGCTTCCAACCCTCATCTTACCCATCCAGATTTATCTCATCACATTGTTCTATCTCATCTATTCGACCTTGAGTCAAAGCACATACGTTCCTATGAATACGTTAGTTACGAATCTCACCCCTGCAAGGAGTAGGGGATTCGGGTTCAGCGCTTACTTCTTTACTGAGAACCTCATCGCATCCATCGCCCCGACTGCTATGGCTGGTGTGATAAGCCTGTATGGTCTGCCATACTTCATACAATTCAGCACTGGATTCATGGTAGCTGGTATGCTAGCCCTACAATCTTTAAAGGCTCTGAGGTCTAGCCAAGTTTAGTAGAGGTTGAAATTCGCATCTGAAATAGTTCGTTTGGGATCGCATAGTTTTCAAGACTTAGTTCCGCATACTGGACATTTGGGGTTTCTCTTGACCTTTATCTCTTGGAAGGAGAGGTCTGTTCCATCGTAAATTAGTAGTCTACCAAGCATATTGCTCCCTATGCCTGTTATGAGTTTGATGGCTTCTGTGGCTTGGAGGGTTGCTATCAGGGCTGGTGTTGTGCCGACGACCGGAGGCTTCTCGACTTCAGGCGGAACCTGCGGGAAGATGCATGAGAGGCAGGGTGTGGTGCGCGGTATGATTGTGGTGAGCTGCCCTTCGAAGCCGTAGACTGCTCCATGGATGAAAGGTATCCCCTCCCTCACACATGCCTCATTCAAAATATACCTGGTCCTGTAATTGTCCATCGCATCCACTACAACATCGAATCCCCTTATCATATCATAAACATTCTCTCTCGTTATTTTACATCTCAAACCCTCAACCTCAACGTCTGGGTTCAGACTCCTTAGTTTCAGGGATGCGGAGTCGACTTTGAAAATTCCAATGTCATTCATCCAATGTAGGATTTGTCTATTCAAATTGCTCAACTCAACCTTCTCATCGTCTATGATCCTGACCTTTCCGAAACCGCTTGCGACCAAGTATATGGATGCTGGGCATCCTAGACCTCCAACTCCAGCTACGACGACCTTGGAGGACTTCAATTTCAGTTGACCCTCAGTCCCCCAACCGCTTATCTTGAGTTGCCTGTCATAACGTTCAAGCTCATGCCTTGCCAGATCCATCGTCACCACCGTGATTATAATATTCTAAACTTACTAATTAACCTCGACAGTTTCATGTGCGTGGTCGTCAGACTCTTCAGTGAGAACCGCTTAGGTGTCGCTTCACTATAACAATTTCCAGCTCGCCTATAACGATGCCACTCGAAATCTCCATCTCCGCTGATGAGATTGTCGGTAGTGAGCCCCTCAGATGTTGCGTCATCGCCGAGTATCTGTAAGGTGGCGGCTTTCCTCACTATGTAGAATCTTCAGCCGTATCGTATATTGATTCTATTGAAGAGGCTAAAGGCTGAATGAAGATGTCAACCTTTACGGCCACCCTCAAGTTACACATATTTTTAAATTACCTTCGATAAGAATGTTCAGTGGAGATAATTTATGTTTAGAGACCTGCCTTACTTTAGAGTGGAAGGGAGCTTCATATGATAATATATCACGCCAGTAAAATATGGCTGGCTTATGGTGTTATGGATTATGATGGATAAGGTCTTGCAAGATCTCAGGAGGGGTGAGGATAGTAGTCTCCTCCTGAAGGTTGCATGCGACATTCTCAGAGTCTTGACCATCATGGGTGGAAGCGCTTGGATGAGTGAGTTGGAGCAGACGCTTTTGGAGTTTTGGAGCCTCGATGAGGGGCACCCCTACGACCTAGGGAGTTTGCAAGGTGAGGTTGAGAAGGCATTGGAGCTTTTGCGTGGAAGAAATTTGTTGACTGTGAGGAGGGGTGTGAGGGGTGATCTGGAGACGAATCTGCAGAGGGAGGAGAACCTATACTCAATATGTGACTTCACATCCCTACTCAGGGTCTTTGGAAGCGATGGAAAAATATTGAAGTATAGAATGATGGCGTAATCTAGGTTCCAAAACCGATTTGGCATGGGTTGCTCAATCGCTTTGGGATGGCGCCTCAACAACCGTTCTTGTGCGGAATATGGCCTTCACATATCCATCACGGAGAGCCACAATTCTTAGTGGGTTATCCACTGTCTTTAAACCTCCAGGTAACTCCCACTCAACAAACTCCCAGACTCTTGAATCTTTAGGGGTTGCTGTGAAGGTTACTGATGTGTTGTATCTGTAGTTGGTGGCCCATGGATTGGTTATCAATCCATATGTAGGTTCGGGACTGCTGCTTATCGAACCTGCCTCAGGCGGGTAGACTATCTGATCTATTCTCACCCAGGGCCAGATGGTAGGTATGATGGGGCCTCCAGCCTTGATGGGGGCTACAACCGCCTTCAAGGAGCCGTCACCTAAGACGGTGCATGCTGTCTCAGACATATCTGGCCTCATCACCGATACCCCTCCGGTTGTCTCCCATCTGGTAAGTTCGAAGCCAGGCTGGGCCTCCAGCCTCACCTTGTATGTTCCAGGTTTCATAGATAGGGTTATGTTGCCGTAGGTTGTGTTGCCGAATATTACTTTGGAGCGGCCGGTCGATACGAGGTTTACATTGTAATATCTGTTTCTTAACGGTTGCCAGTCAGGACCCCGGTTCGACCCTCCCCTCGAACCTATGATTGCCCTCGTATCCGTGAGTTGAACCTGGTTTGACCCATCAGAATCCATGATGCACAACTGCCATCCTACGAATGGCCAACCCTCGACATCACGTCTTGTGAATGCTATCTTCCTTCCGTCGGGGGAGAATGATGGGTCTCCGTCGTCGACTGAATTGAATGTGAGCTGAGTTACATTCCCACCATCAAAATCCATCGAGAAGATCTCGGGGTCACCTTCAGGATTTGTTTTGGTCACCCTGTTACTCACAAATACTATCTTCCTCCCATCCGGCGACCAGGATGGTGAATAGTCGTCTTCCGTATTGTCTGTGAGTTTCCTGATCTCTCTTCCATCAGGGGTCATAACATATATTTCATAGTCGCCGTCCCTGTTGCTTGAGAAGACTATGAGGGAGCCGTCTGGGGACCAGGATGGATGCTGCTCATGGGCGAGGGTACGGGTCAGCCTGATCCTGTTCGACCCGTCAAGGTTCATAATGTGTACTGCGATTGTTTCATTCCAGCTCGTATATACTATTCTGCGGCCGTCGGGGGACCAGGAAGCCTCCCCATCCCAAACACTGTTGAATGTGAGTTGGACTCTGTTCGACCCATCCTGATCTATCATGTAAATCTCAGGGTCGCCGTCATCCCAACCTGTGAATACTATTCTGGAGCCGTCTGGGGACCAAGCTGGCTCACCATCCATTCTTCCATGGGTCAGCTGGGTCAGGTCTGAACCGTCAGGGTTGATTGAGTACAACCTCCAGTATCCGTCCCTGTCACTGTAGAAGACTATCCTCCCGTTTACTCCTGGGAAGACCGCTGAAGCTACCTGACAGCCGAATGGCGTATATAAGTAGCTTAAGGTCAGGCTCGACAGAAATATGGTGAAGATAATTTTTGTAGTGAGGTCGGACATTTCTACTCCTCCCCAGAGGTGAAGAATGTAGATTTTATCTGGTTATGCCTACGATACTTTCCATGAGCCCCTCTTTTAAAGCCAATGTTTAAGACTCAAATATTGGTATAAAGGGTTGAGGTGTGTAGGTTTGAAAGGTGCCAAAACTTTACTTATTACTGGTGCAAGCAAAGGGATCGGTAAGGTTACTGCGCAGCTCTTCGCCGAGAACGGTTATGATGTGGCGGTCAACTACAACACTGATCTCAAGGGTGCAAACGAGGCTGCTGAATATATTCGAAAGGTTGGGAGGAGAGTCCTGGTGATTCAGGCGGACGTTTCAGACAGCAGGCAGGTTGAGGAGTTGGTGAAGAGGACCGTTGAAGGTTTCGGCCGGATAGATGTCCTCGTCAATAACGCGGCGATCCAGTCGATGTTCAAGATTGAGGAGTTGAGTGAGGAGGTTTGGGATAGGACGATCGACGTGAACTTGAAGAGTGCATTCCTATGCTGTAAGGCGGTTGTGCCTATCATGAAGAGGCAGAAGGGTGGGAAGATCATTAACATATCCTCGGTCGCGGCGAGGAACGGGGGGATACTCGGCCCCCACTACGCATCGTCCAAGGCTGGAATGTTGGGTTTGACAAGATACTTGGCTAAGGAGCTTGCGCCTTTCAACATCTTGGTCAACTCGGTCACACCAGCTCTGATAGGTGACGCAGGTTCAATAGCGACAATGAGTGAGGAGCAGAAGGATGCTTTGAGAAGGCAGATACCTCTAGGTAGACTCGGCAGGTCGATAGATGTCGCTAAGGCAATACTCTTCCTCGCCGAGAACGATTTTGTGACAGGGCAGACGATAGATGTGAACGGTGGCTGGTACATTACCTGAAGGATACGTGACATATATGGAAGGTTTTAAGTAGATTCTGAGTAGCCAATTATTAATTGTGGTGTTTGGTGTTGTCTGAGTCTAAACCGATCTGGATAGCGAGGGACTACTCCAGATGCAGCGGCTGCAGGAGATGTGAGGTGGCATGTTCCTCACATCATGAGGGTAAAATATGGCCTGACGCATCCAGAGTCAGAGTTTACATGCTCGTCCCAGGGGCTGAGTTCCCACACCTATGCTCACAGTGCGATGACGCACCCTGCATAAAATCATGCCCAGTATCAGCCTTGACGGTGAGCAAATATACAGGTGCGATAATCGTCGACGATGAGAAATGTACCGGATGCGGTGAATGTATCGAGGCCTGCCCAGGCAGAATCCCGTTCATACATCCAACCAGGGGCAAGGCTGTGATATGCGACCTCTGCAACGGTGATCCCCAGTGTGTGAGGGTCTGCCATGAGGGTAGGTGGGACGCCTTATACTTGACGTCGAAGACACCTATGGGGAACGAGTATTACCATAAGAAGCTATACGCTAGGAGGCCTGAGGATATCATCAAGGACTTCGTGGTACTCATATATGGAGAGTATGGGGAGGAGTTGATTTAGATGCGTGGCTACGCAGGAAAATTTCTTGAAGTAGATCTCACTACCGGAAAGATTCAGACGATAAAGCTCAGCGACGACATATTGAGAACTTATATTGGAGGCAGAGGCCTGGCTGCAAAGATTCTTTGGGATAGACTAGGCTCCAAGTGGGATGAGGTGGATCCGTTGGGGCCGGAGAACATACTACTGGTACTCACAGGCCCCCTCACAGGATACTATCCTGGAGGGAGAACATGCATATCGGGAAAGTCTCCACAGAGCAACGGGATAGTAGGTTCAACCATAGCTGGTGAGTTCGGTGTCGAGCTGAGGTGTGCAGGCTGGGATGGAATAATTATAACTGGAAAAGCCGCCAGACCAAGCTACCTCTTCATATTTGACTCAGAAGTTGAAATAATGAGTGCAAGACACTTATGGGGGAAGCTCGGGAAGGAGACCCTCAGAATCCTGCTCAAGGAGGGTAGGGCTGAACTCTTCAAGAGGAAACCTAGATACGGTGAATGGAAGAACCCCGATGTTCTATATATTGGGCCGGCAGGTGAGAAGAGGTCCAGAATCGCTGTCGTGAATGGGAAGTGGAGCCATGCAGCAGGATACGGGGGCTACGGAGGGGTCATGGGCTCAAAGAACTTGAAGGCCATAGTTGCCAAAGGCTCAGGACCACTCCCTGAAGCCGCCGACCCGAAGAGGACAGCTGAACTTTTGGAGAAGGTGTGCAGGGACTGCATGGACAACGACGCCTTCAGGAGGTGGGGCACAGGCTACATAGGCTTCGACGCCGGGAACAGGACGAGTTCAGAGCCTGTCAGGAACTGGCAGGAGGAGTGGCATGACAGGAGAACCTTCGCAGCGGACAGGTTTGAGGAGAGGGTCTGGATAAAACGTTACTGGGGAGACTTCGGCTGCCCAACAACATGCTACAAGGTAGGAATGTGCAAGGTCGGCCCATTCAAAGGAGCCATAGACGACAATCCAGACTATGAGTTGCAAGCATATCTGGGCACAAACCTTGGAATATTCACACCTGAGGAGAACGTGTATGTGGCGAGTGTGATGGATGACCTGGGCATATGCGGCATCAACGGTGGGAACGTATTGGGATTCGCAGGTGAACTGTACCAGAGGAAGATCCTGACCAGGAAGGACCTCGGTGGAATATCTTTGAGGTGGGGCGACGCAAAAGCCTTCGCAGCCCTAGCTTACAAGATAGCCCGCAGAGAAGGCATAGGAGACATTCTGGCCGAAGGGAGTTTCAGGGCTGCTTTGAAGTTGGGTAGAAAGAAGGGGGTGGACCTGACAAAGTATGTTGTCCACGGTAAGGCGATTGCATGTGGCGCCCACGGAATAAGAAGCCACCTCGACTATCCAACCGACATAGCCTACGCATGCTCGGTTCAGGGTGGAGACCACACATCCGTAGCCCAGCTACCCCTTGAAGGAGCGAACAGCGAGCTCAGAACACTACTATATGATTCAGGGGTATTCTGCTGGTTCAACGTATTCGCCGTCGATGAGCCCCTCATCTGGGAGTTTCTGGATGCAGTCACCGGATGGGGGATAACCAGGGAGGAGTGGTATAGCCGACTGGCCCCGTCGACGATAAACATTCAGAGGGCTGCCCTACTCATCGGTGGTCCAGACTTGAAATGGAGGCCTAGAGAGGACGATGAGAATCCACCTAGATTCTATGAACCCTTACCATCAGGGCCGAAGAAGGGTGAGAAGATAGTGTGGGAGAAGTTCGATGAGATGAGGAGGGAATATTACCAGGCCCTGGGCTGGGATGAGAGAGGGATCCCAAAGAGTGAGACGCTGAGGGCTTTGGGTCTAGACGATGTGGATAGAGTCCTAAGAGAGAAGCTCAAAGAACAATAAGGGGACACACCCCCTTAACTTTTTTTTAAAAAAAATACGATTAGGAAAAATAGTTGGAGACTGTTTCTAGTCGTATTGGGATTGGTTTCAGGGCCCCATGCCTGGGCCGATGTTTATCCATATAGCCAGAGATGCTGAGACGAATGTTATGACCCACAGGAGTATTGTGACTTTGGCGTTGAAACTCATCTTTACTGTTTCACCTCTCAGAGTATAACCTTCTCGGTCTTGGGGTCGATTAGATGTATCCTGTCCATATCTATTCTGGTCCAGACCGTCTCCCCGTAAATGGTGTGGAAGGTTGGGGGTACAAGGGCCTTCAATGGGATCTTGCCTATCCTCATGTGTAGGATGGTTTCAGCTCCGAGGGGCTCCTCCATAACCACAAGAGACTTCATGGAGTCCGGTGAGGTCTTATCGTGGCTGACCGTCAAGTGTTCAGGCCTGACACCCAATATGATCTCGGAGCCCACACTGGAATCCTCCAATACTTGCCTGTATTTTGAGATGTCGAGTTTGAAGGCCCCGCAGTCTAGAATAGTTTTTCCATCAACCTCACTCAGGGAGCCGTCTATGAAGTTCATAGATGGGCTGCCTATGAATCCGGCTACGGTCTTTGTCGCAGGATGTCTGTATATGGTTTCAGGATCGGCTATTTGATGTATAATACCCTTGTGTATGAGGGCTATCCTGTCAGCCATACTCATGGCCTCGAGCTGGTCTGGGGTTACGTAGATTATCGTCTGTCCGAGCTCCCTCTGCATCCTCTTCAACTCAACCCTCATACCTAACCTCAGCAGGGCGTCTAGGTTTGAGAGGGGTTCATCCATCAGATATACTTGGGGCCTCCTGACTAGGGCTCTAGCTATGGCTATCCTCTGCTTCTCACCGCCGCTTGCGAATACTGGGGTTCTATCGAGCAGATGTTCGATTCTTAACAGTTGGGCGACCTCCTTGACTCTCTTCTTTATCTCCTCTTCAGGAACCTTGTGGGCCCGTAGGGGTGAGGCGATATTGTTGTACACTGTCCAGCCTGTGTATAGGGCTAGGTTCTGGAAGACCATGGCTACGTCCCTCTTGCTAGGAATGACGTCGTTAACCAAACTACCTCTGATATATACTTCGCCCTCATCAGGCTTCTCGAGTCCAGCTATTATTCGGAGGAGGGTTGTCTTACCTGCACCTGGCCTTCCCAGGAAACATAGGAATTCTTTCTCGTGGCATTCGAAGTTTATATTGTTCAGGGCGACATTCTCACCATATTTTTTGGTCAAGCCTTTGACTGTTACTGCATCCATACCACTTACCTCTTTATTGCTCCGAATGTGAATCCTCTTACTAGATACTTCTGAATCGCGAGGCCCAAGATTACGGGTGGGAGTATGCCGAATGTTCCAACAGCAGCTAGGGGACCATACATCTCACCGTAAGCCTGGCTGTACACTGATAGGAATATCGGGATGGTGGTGCACCTAACATTCGTTAAGGTTAGAGCTACGAGGAAGTCGCTCCAACATAGGATGTATATGAAGAGGGCGGTTACAGCCATGCCTGTGTAAGTTAACGGTAGAACTACCCTGCGGAATACTCCCCAGTATGACCAGCCGTCTACGAGTGCAGCCTCATCCACCTCTCTGGGTATGTCGTCGAAGAAACTCTTCATAAGCCAGACGACGAACGGTATGTTGAAGAGCCCGTAGGCTGCTATCAGTCCTATATGTGTGTCGACCCATCGGAAAGCAGAGTACATTATTGTTATGGGTATGATGGCTGCTATGGGCGGCATCATCCTGAACATCAAGATCAACTGTGGGAGAATATCTCCTCCAGCCTTGAACCTGGATATGGCGTAGGCTGCCAGGGTTCCGGTGAATAGGGCTAGGAGGGTTCCTCCGACGGACAGGATTATGCTGTTCGTCAGGGCCTTTGTGATAGGTTCTTTGACTGTTGTGAAGGATACGTAGGAGGTTGCTTCAGGATGGAATAGGATTATGAAGTTCTCCCATGTCGGGTTGTGTGGGAAGAGGATGGCTTCCTTCGGAACCCACTCCTCCCAAGGCTTGAAGGCTGTTGTGACCATCCAATATATTGGAAACAGGAATGGAACAAGTAGAATCCCCATTATTATGAACTTCACTATTCTCCTCGCTGTTTTCTTAGGCATATATCATTCACCTCTGAGGGGTTTGATTGCGAACCATGATATTATTCCCATTGTGACGAATATTACTAGGGCTATCTGGCTGACATATCCGTAGTCTAGATACTTGAAGGCTGCCTCATATATCCACATAGATATGGTCTGGGTGGCGTATCCTGGGCCTCCCAAGGTCATGACATATATTCCATCCATCAGCTTGAAACATTCGATAGCCCTCAGAATCAAAGCTATCATAATTATCCTCTTCATCATGGGCAGCATCAGGCGTCTGAAGATTGTGAATTCTGAGGCGCCGAGGACCCTTGCAGCGTTGATCGGGTCCGGTGGGAGGGCGAGCATACCTGATAGAAGTATGAGGAACATGAATGGTGTCCACTGCCATATATCCATCAGGATCACCGCCATCAAGGCGTATTGTGGATAGGTGAGCCAAGCAACATCCCAGTGGGTTCCGGTCAAGATGCTCAGGATCCTGTTTATGGGTCCGTGGCCTTGAAACATCATGAAATACATGTATCCTGAGACTGCCGGTATCACCATCATAGGCATCAGGAAGAGCGATACCAAGACCCTTCTACCCCTGAACTCTTCGACGAAGAGGAGGGCGAGGATGAGTCCGAGGATGAACTCCGCTATGGTGGCCACCGCGACTATGGCGACTGTGCGGAGGATAGCCATCTGGAATAGGCCGTCCCCAATCATTCTAAGTATGTTATGGCCTGGCACAATATGTGCCTTAAACCATGAACCTGTTGAAGGCGACCAGTCTGTCTGGGAGGCATATATCAATATGAATAGGGGGAATAGGGCTATAAGGTTGAGTAGAAAGTTCAGTGGAACCGTCATTATTACAGGAAACTTCTCAATGTCGTTAGACCATTCCTTTAAACCTTTCAACCCAACCATACCCGAACCACCAGCCTTTCAATCAACATTTTAATCATAATAAAAAAAGGAGGGAGAGAGATATTTTAGTAGGGGAACATGTATAGGGCCTTCAGCCACTTCCAGTCAGATTTCTGTCTTGCCCTGCCTATCTTGTCTGTTATCTCGTTCCACTTCGCCTCAGTGTTCTTAGCTGCCTTCTCAGCATCTATCTCGCCGGTGTAGGCCCTGTGCAGCTCCTTGTCCAATGTTAGTAGGTACTCGTTCTCACCATTGATAGATAGGATTGGTGGACAGACCTCCGCCGCGACTCTCGACACCTCATATATGTTGCTCTCATCATCCGCATAGTAGTCTCTGAATGTCTTGTCTATTCGTCGCCTGTCACCTATCTGGTTGTATCTCTGGGCGTCCATCCATGAGCCTGGAACCGTTGAGCCTATTATCAGGCCTTCGGGGCTTGCCACTGCTTGGCAGTAGAGGTATCCGAGTTCAGGCCACTTGTATGTTGTGCATACGAACATTCCCCATCCGCCCATGATGGCTCCTCTTCTGAATATTGTTCCGTCCGGTCTGGGTCTACCTACCGGTGGCGCAGCGATGTTCTTACCCTTGACTACGCTCGCTGGGTCTGCGAATGCGAAGTGGCTCATCGACGGCGGCCAGAATCCACCCGCATACAGCCCGTTCTTCACATAGTTGTTGACCTGCTCTGTGTAGCTCCAGACAGACTGGTCTTTATGATGGAACTTCTTCATCGCCAAGTACTCCTGAATAGCTTCTATGCCTTCCTTCGTTGCTATCTGGGGGTTCATGTCGTCGTCGAAAGGATACATTACAGGCTCCCTCTTGCTGTGGAAGTATAGGAAGAAGGGCATGTACCCGTTTCCTAATGATCTGGCTTCACCGTTCCCATACATCTTCGGCGGCCTATGGAAGAACTCTGTGAAGTCGAAATACTCCTTGAATGTCTGGGGGACAGGGGTCTTACCCATCCAGGGCTTCATCCTGTACCCGTACTGCTTCTCGAAGGCATCCATCTCCTTAGGGTCATCGAGCAAGTCTTTCCTGAAGGCGTGGTTGCCCCAGTCCGCATCGATAGGTAGACAGTATATTCCTTTTCCTACGTTCTGGGTTGTCGAGTAGCAGTGTGGGTATGGGTATCCGTCTGGTTCACCGTACATTCTCGGGTCATAATACCAGACATAGTCTGCCAGGTCATGGACTAGTCCCGCACCTACGAACTCACCTATCATCCTAGGCCTTGCAGCCAGCGCCGCGTAGGCTCCGGCCTTCTGTGTGGCCTCAAGCATAGCCTTTGTAAAAACCTCTTCATGAGGCACACCTATAAACTCGAACTTTACACCTGTAGCCTCAGCAAACTTCTCTGAGGCGGCCTTTATCGCTGCTACAAGTCCTGATGGGCATAGTACGTTGAATGGGCTGCCCGGTGGAACATTGTTCTCTTTCACATAGTTCTTCGCTGCTATGAGAGCCCTCTCCAAGACAGTCTCTCCAGGTGGCCTCTTCTTAGGAACGAGTCCAGGCGGGGTCGCCGTCACGGTTGTGGTGACGGTTGCAGCTGGACGCGCTGGGGCCATCGACATCGCGGCACCGTAACCTATTCCTGCGCCGACTGCCAATCCAACTATTCCTGCTCCGGCTGTCTTCATGAATCCCCTTCTGGAAACTTCTTTCTTCTCCTCACTCATTTTTCTCCTCATCCAGCCTCTTTTTGAGGCGAAATTAAATGTGGGAATAGACCATATATAAGTTTAACCTGCAGAGTATAAGGATGGTGTATATGCTATGGTTTCGAAGGATATTCCTGTAGGGTTCATAGGTCTCGGCAATATGGGGTTACCTATGGCCAAGAACATTTTGAAGGCAGGTTACCCCTTAACAGTCTGGAATAGAACGGTTGAGCGAACTGAACATCTGGCTCGAGTCGGCGTGAAAGTAGCATCAAACCCAGCCCAACTCGCTTCTGAGACCTCGGTGGTGATAACTATGCTCTCAGGACCTTCTGCAGTTCAGGAGGTTGTTCTAGGAGGTGCTCCCTCTCAACCGCCTCTGATCGACGGCATGGGGCCTGGGAAAGTTCTGGTGGATATGACGACAAACCTGCCGAGCGTCGTCAGAATGGTCGCTGAGAAAATTCGTGAGAGAGGTGGAGATATGCTCGACGCCCCAGTCTCAGGAAGCGTCAAGCCTGCGACTGAGGGGACATTGACGATAATGGTTGGAGGAAGTAGAGAGACTCTTGATAGGGTGAGGCCTATCCTTGAGACTATGGGCAAGAAAATATTTCATGTAGGCGGGAATGGTGATGGATGCTCGATGAAACTTGCCTTGAACATGCATCTGGGTGCGTTGATGGCCTCCTTCTCCGAATCCTTCATTTTCGCTGTTAAGGCTGGTCTAGACCCGAAAGTTGTTTTGGATGTCTTCAACAACACTGTATTGAGGACCTATATCTCCGAGACCAAGGGCCAGAAGATTATTGATGGAGACTGGAGCGCAGCATTCGCCCTGGGTCTGATGGCCAAAGACCTCGACCTAGCCTCAGACACGGCGAGGCAGATAAGGATTCCTATACCCATCACAAGTCTGGTCAAGGAACTATTCTATGCGTGTGTCGCCAACGGTAAGGAGGGTCTAGACTTCTCAGCTGTCGCAACCCTGCTTGAACAGATGGGGAACGTCAAGATATCTGTACGGTAGGCTCATTGACTATTCTAGAGGATCTCACGCAGAATCTCCTCCACAACTTTCCCGGTGACTTCCCTAGGATTGTTTGCAACTCTAGCCGCTGAGAATCCATGCTCAACTATCCATGGAATCTCATCCGAACCTATACCCAACTCGCTCAGCCTGATGGGTTCACGGATATCCACCATCAATCTTCTAAGGGCCTCCGCAGCTTCATCCACACTCCCCACACCCATCGTCTGGAGGAGTCTAGGAACCTTTCCAGGTATGGAGGGTGCGTTGAACCTGATGAATGATGGGAGGGTTAGGGCGCAGGCTAGACCGTGGGGTATCCCGAACCTAACCGTCAAAGGATATGATACTGAATGAGCTGCGGTGGCCATCGTGTTGCTGAGAGCCATACCTGCCAGGAGGGCGCCCAAAGCCATCTCAGACCTGGTCTCCATATCCATAGGGTTCTCACATGCCCTCCTCAGGTTCGGCAGAACATGCCTTAAAGCTTCTAAGGCCAATGAGTCTGTTATAGGCTGGGACCTTTTGGCCCAGTAAGACTCGATGGCATGTGATATGGCGTCTAGGCCTGTATCAGCAGTGACTTTTCTAGGCATCGTCCTGCACAGGGACGGATCGACCAATGCGATGTCAGGGTACAGGTATGGATGGTTTGCAGCCCTCTTGGTCCCATTCTCAGGATCACTTACGATGGAGAACGGTGTCACCTCACTCCCAGTCCCTGAGGTTGTTGGAACAGCAATCATAGGCAGGCCTTCGCCAGAGATCTTTGTCGGTGTTGAGAATAGTTCGGCTGGACTCTGATCCTTATTACCCACAGCAGCCACGGCTTTGGCGACGTCTATTGGGCTCCCTCCACCCAAACCTATGACCAAGTCACATCGTCTATCCCTCAAGGTCCTATGGGCCTCCTGGAAAGTCTCCATGGCAGGGTTAGGCTCAACCATATCGAAGACCTCGACCTCAACAGGCTTCAATAAGCCTATCACCCTATCTAACACACCATGCTCCTTCATAGCCCTCCTACCGGTTACGATAAGGGCCTTCGATGCGCCCAGCTCGGCTGAGAATACACCTATCTGATTTAAACACTCGCCGAAAACGACTTTGACAGGCATATAGAATGTCCAGTTTGAGATTGGGGTGGCCATAACTGTTCCAAAATATTTGATCAACTCTGAGGGATAATAATCTTTGGGCTAGAGTTGCTGGTGTGTCTCTGGCATTTCATGTATCTGCACATGTATGAGGGTAATCTCCCCCTCCCTATCCCTTCCCCCATGATGTCAGGGAGGGTTCTCAAAGCCATCTCTAAGGGGTAAACGGGTCTTGGAAAATTTTATTCACACAAGATGGTTGATGGTGAGAGTTGACGTCAACATTCTCAGTCTTTTAAGGGGGGAAGAAAAAAGGGGGTTGTTGAGTCTGTTTTACGGAACGTTCGGGTATAGGCCCAGCTCAGCCAACTTCTCCTTTGTCGGTACACCGTTCTCATCCATACCCCTATGCTTATAGTATGCTTCGATGGCCTTGGTTATTCCTTCCACAGTCGGTAGCTTGTAGGCTGACTCACTCGTCGTCTTCGGCTCCTCGAGAAGCCTCCTCGGATGGGCTAGATCATCCTTCTTCGTTATGCCGTATCTGAGGTTGAGTAGTCTGCATAGGTGGTAGATCCTCTCCCCTGCCTTGCGGAGTTGCTGCATACTCCAGTTTAGACCTGTCGCTGCGTTGAAAGTGTTCAATATGTCGGTCATCGTGTAGTTTGCGAAGAACATGAATTTGCAGTGGCCAAGAGAGTTCACGATGTTATTCCAGTCCTGATATATGGCTGTTGTGACCTCGGCGTTCTTCCATGACCAACGCTCATCCGGCGGAGCTGTCGGCTTACCCAACTCTGGGAGGACAAGATTCACGATGAATAAATGTTGTGGGTTACCCCTCTCATGGCATGGGCCTCTTGAGGAGTCTGTGCAGTATGCTAAGCCTGCCACGAATGCTGCTCTAGGGTCGTGGGCTGCGATCTCGTTACCCTTCTGCTGGATAGCCCAAGCCTCAGAGCCTTTACCAATAGCTTCAGAGGCACGTTTCACACCCTCACCTAGCAGCCATCCGAGCTTCGTCTCCCTCAACCCTATCCTCCTGACCATCTCAACCATAGCCTCAGCGTTTCCCCAGGTCAACTCTAAACCTTCAGTATCTTCTTTAGTTATGACGCCCTTCTCATAGGATTCCATAGCCCAAGCTAGAACTGCTCCAAGGGATATTGTGTCCATCGTGTACATGTTGGCTAGGTCGTTTGCCTTACATATGGCGTCCAAGTCATCTATCATGCAGTTGAAGCCGAGCATTGCGAATGTCTCGTATTCTGGACCTACACTCGTTATGGTCTCGCCCTTCCACCTGTACGTGATCTTCCTATGGCATCCAACAACGCAGTATAGGCAAGGCCAAGGCTTCGCCTGGAGATACTCCGTATATCTTGGGGCTCCGATGAGTTTGACACCCTCATCCCAGCTTCCAAGCCTCCAGTTCTTTATCGGCAAGTTACCCCTCTCATTGAAAGGAACCGCCGCGAAGGCTGTTCCATGTGTTCTAAGATTCACACCGCTCTCATACACCCTCTTGTTTATCTCCTTATTCAACTCTGCAAGCCTATCTGGATCGGCGTATTCAACCTCCTTCGAGCCTTTGACGGCTACGGCTTTGAGGTTCTTTGAACCCATGACAGCACCCATCCCTGTCCTGCTTGCATACGACCTGTTCTCGTGGCCTATGCATGCGTAGCGCACAAGCCTCTCAGCACCCTGGCCTATACATGCAACCTGGACGCCCTGCTCACCAATATCCTTGATCAATGTGTCGTTTGTGTAGTAGGAGTCTTTACCCCAAAGGTATGATGCGTCTCTGAGCTCAGCGGTATCCTCTGTAAGCCAGAGGTAGGTTGGCTTCTCAGCCTTCCCTTGGAATATTATTGCGTCGTAACCTGTCCTCTTCAGGGTTATGCCGAATGAGCCTGTCGCTGCAGCCTCACCGTTAATGTTGCTTAAGGGGTTTCTAGCTATGACAGACCATTTCCCTGCTCCTGTCTGAGGTATTCCATGAAAGATCCCTGTGGCGAATATCAGTCTGTTATCGGGGTCGAATGGACCGACCTCTGCTGGAACCTCATGGTATAGATATCTGTGGCCGAGTCCAGGTCCGCCGAGGAAGTATTCATATATTATGTCAGGCACGTTCTCCGTAGTTATCTTCTTCTTTGTCAGGTCGACCCTCAGAATCTTATTCCATACGCCCTTCATTATTTTAACACCTTCCGGTGTTAAGTAATCTTCCACCATAACTAATATATTAATTCTGCTAGCTGGAGCTTGCCTTGCCCAAAAAATTTAGACCCACAGATAGCTGGAAGACATGCGACTACATGTCAATTATTTAGGTTCTCAGACGTATCTAGCCTGCAGCGCAGGGTTCAAGTATAGATACTATATCGCCGTCGACGATCTTTTTGGCCAATGCCTGATCATTGATAGGGCCGAGACTCTGATTATTCACTAGGATCATAAGGTGTTGGTATCCTGACTCAGGATTCTTCAGCAGCGGCTTCAGGTTAGGATATTCACTTGACAGGGTCTCAAGTAAATGTTCCAGGCTTAGATTCGACGGTAGCTCGAGCTCAACCTGATCTCTTCCTGCCGCACTCCTTAAACATGTATGAAGTTTAACCGTAACCTTACCCAACATCCTCCCCCCATGCATTACATATTTTAGAGGCGTTCTTGGATATGAGTTTATCGACTCTTCACGAGGGGAAGAAATAAAAATATCTTGGGCCCCTTTAAAAGTCTGGGATATGATCTTTGGAAGCCTATATTCTGGTTAACACTGAGTCTGGTAAATTGTGGAAGGTGGCTGAGGAGGCTTTGAAGATTCCAGGGGTCAAGATGGCCCATGCTGTCACTGGGGAGTACGATGTCATAGCTTACGCTGAATTTCCAAACATTCAGGACTTGGAGAGGATAATCAGGGTCTTCCAGTTGATTGAAGGTGTTGTTAGAACCCACACTTCAATAGCTATACCGACAAGACTCTCCGAAGAGCGTTAAATGTTTGAAGAGAATGTTTGGGGTGGTAACCTCACACGTCGGACCTCTCACATCAATATAACGATCTAAGTCGGATACACTCAAGCTTTGAATAATTATTTGCGTTGGCTCATTATGGAATATTTCTAGGCGGGTAGGGATGGCTGAGATAATTGTCAAACCTCACAATAGGAGGGTTGCATTACATGTCGGTCGGACCCTCCTATCATATATTCAGGAGCTCGGCGTCGACATAGATGCTTCATGTGGCGGTAGGGGGGTGTGTGGCAGATGTCTGGTCAAGGCTGCTCCATCTGAAAGTTTGACCCCGCCCAACGAGGTTGAGAGGAGACTTGTAAAGCCAGGCTTCAGACTTGCATGCCAAGCCAGGATCATTAGAGACGATAGGAACCTTCAGGTTGAGGTGCCAACATTTGTCGGATACAAGATTTTGGAGATGGGTATTGTCAAGCCTATACCCCTCAACCCTCCTGTTGTTAGGCGGTCAACCCCTAAAGGTGAGAAGGTTTACTGGAGAGGTGTCGAGGTCGACGATTACCGGGGGGAGATCTACGGGTTGGCCGTCGACGTTGGAACGACGACCTTGGCTATGTACTGGGTGAACTTGGAGACAGGGGTTGTTGAACACATATCTTCCATGCTCAACCCCCAGATCAGGTATGGTGACAACGTCATCGACAGGATAAACTATGCGAGGATTGGTAGGCAGGCTGACTTGGAGAAGGCTGTCAGAGGCGGGGTAAACCAGATGATCTTGCAGAAGCCCATAAACCCAGACCATATCTATGAGGTTGCGGTAGTCGGTAATACGGTTATGAGGGACATATTCATAGGCCACCCTGTCAGCCAGATGGGTGAGTCTCCATTTGAACCTATCAGCACAAGCCCGGAGAACATCTCTGCGGGGGATTTGGGGTTGAGGGTAAATAGGACCGCGAACGTTTACGCCCTACCTCTGATAGGTCACTTTGTAGGTGCAGACGCCCTCGCTGTGATTCTGGCTGTTGAGATGCATCTGAGCCGAGACGTTGTGATGGCTATAGATATTGGAACGAACACCGAGATAGCTGTTGGATGTGAGGATGGGATTGTTGTGACATCATGCGCGTCTGGGCCTGCTTTTGAAGGGTCCGGTGTGAAGTGTGGGACAGGAGCCGTTGCAGGAGCCATCCAGAGTGTTGAGATAGGTAGAGACCTGAAGATAAGATATGAGACTATAGGAGGTGCAGCACCTACGGGGATATGTGGTTCAGGCTTGATAGACCTTCTGGCCCAGATGCTTGAGAGGGGAATAATCGATTGGAGGGGGAGATTCACATCCGGTAGAGATAGGCTCACAATAGTTGGTGGTGACAAGGAGATATTCATAGATGGGGAGGATATAGACAATTTGAAGCTCGCAAAGTCGGCTATAAACGTCGGCGCCAGAGCCTTGATGAGACACTACGGTGTAAAGGTGAGGGATATAAGTAGGCTGTATTTGGCTGGCGCATTCGGAAACTATATAGACCCAAGAAACGCCGTCAGAATAGGAATTCTACCGAATATGCCTTTGAGGAAGATTGTGAAGGTTGGGAATGCGGCTATCGAAGGCGCGAGGGAGGTTCTTCTCTCCCAGGAGAAGAGGGTTGAGGCTGAGAAGATCCCTGGAAAGACGAGGCATATCAGGCTTGAGGTTGAGGAGAATTTCCACGACATGTTCATTCAAGGATTGTCCTTTGGCAGATACAGGTCGTGAACTACCCCTCGCTTTCGCAGGGGGACTTCCCGCCGATATGGTTAAAGTCGGCCAGGCGCAGGTTTCAGTCGACCATCAACCTTAATGATCTTACCCTCCTTAATCAGTTCCTCAACATATAGGTGGAACGTTCTGTTGGCTTCACATAGTTTATCCACGTTCGCCCAGTCCCCAGGCCTCCAAACAACCGTCTCCTCCAACCTCTCAAGATCAACCTCTCCACCTTCAACTATCCTTTTCAGAATAATCTCTTTGGCTGTCGGCCAACCGCAAGCCTCGAATATAGCGTCCTTGAGAAGGTCCCCTGCCTGCTGCATCAGTGGGCAGGCAGGATCCATCTCCGCCAGACAGTAGTTCTCAGCATTCTCGTTATGGTGTTCCTCATAGATCTTCCTGAGGAGAGCCTCCCTCTCACCATATGGGAAGCCGACAAGTTTCTTGGCCACCGCGGAGGCTGTTCCGCTGGGTGTATCTCTCAAGACTTTGATAGATCTTATCACCTTCTTATCTTCGTCGAGGGTTATCTGGAATCTCGGCCTACCGAAACTCTTAGCAAACTCATCGACAACTTCATTGACACTCCTATCCAATGTGCAGAAGGGTTCAGGGAACTCTACATGTACACCCATCCTCTCAAGGTCTTCTTGAATCGTCCTCTTCGCCTCAGGGGCCATAGCCCTATCGTCTATAGGATAGAGTACAGCCTTTACCTTCAACCTCCTCGCTATCGGAGGTATGAGGTCCCCGAGTTTAGGGTGTATACCGAGGACGAGGAGGAGGTCGGACTCCACTATGGGCAGGTCTGCTGGAACATATCTTTCAGGATCCTCCCATAACCTCGACCATATATCTTCACTCGAAGGATGAGCCTCAACTATAGACTCAGGTTTCAACTCGTATACGCCGTATATCTTCTCTGCGAAACCCTTCATGGCGAGGTTGTTGACGACCTGCTCGCCGAATGGACCCCTATAAACTATGTATATCCTCAAATTCACCTGCTCCATACCATACGTTTTTGCATCGTCCATTGAGGGTAGGGTATTGTCTCAATCTGGCTTCGGCTCATCCATCGAACCCACTAGTCAACGAGCTGACTTAAATCCTTCAAGTGTTTATGAGTGACAGGCACTTCTTCAATCCGTCTATGCAATCCTTCCCGTAAGCGTCTACACCTATTCTCTCAGCAAAATCCTCGGTCACAGCCCTTCCACCAACTATAACCTTGACCTTGTCCCTGAGATTCATCCTCTTCAACTCTTCAACGACCTCCCCCATATACGACACTGTTGATGTCAGGAGGGAGGACATTCCAAGAATATCAGGCTTGACATCCTTAACCTTGGCTGCGAAGTCCTCCTTCGCAACGTCGACACCGAGATCGATGACTTCGAATCCGTTCGACTCAAGTATTATGGAGAATATTGCCTTACCAATATCGTGGACGTCGCCCTTCACCGTCCCAACCACAACCTTTCCCCTCGCCCTCAAGGTTCTCTTGAAGTGAGGTTTGAGGACCTCTATGGCCCTCTTCATGTTTCTGCCTGCAACTATCAGGTCTGACGTGAAGTATCTTCTGAAGGATTCATTCTCGTAGCCCCTACCTATCTCCTCGAGACCCATAGAGAGGTCCTCAAATATTCTGTAAGGATCCGCCCCCTCCCCTAACCTCTTTGCACAGTAATCCCTGATCTTACGTCCTCCGAAGTCGAGCAGAACATCCAAGATCGTATCCAAATCTTTTTTAGACATAAGGCCTCAACCCTGAATCTCAAAATTCGTATAGGATGCTCTCAACAGGGATTCTTCGACTGTGCTACTCATTATCTTCGCAGCCTCATGTATCAAAGACCTTCCATATTGGGGTGCCTCAACCCTGGATGCTAGGCATGGATAAAGCTGTGTGAGGAGACCTGCCCTCGACGCCGCCTCATTCGCTTTCAAGCCGACGAGCCTCTCAGCCACGAAGTAAGTTGCCCCGCAAGGTGAGCTGCGCAAAACATCGACTCTACTTATCACCTCGCCCTTCAAGGTGATCCTTAGCCTTGGCCTACCAAACCTCTCAGCGAAGAGCCTGATGTAATCGTCATAGACGTTATCTTGGAGTGAACATAGGGGTTTTGGAAAGGCGTAGGCGATACCCAACTCAACGAGCCTCTCAGAGACTTGCCTTATCAATCCCGGCGGCACCCAATCATGATTGTCCACCGGACAGATGACTGATCTGGCTGATGTAGCTTGGGCGATATCCGGCAGGAGGGCTGCGACTGTGGGATGCTCCCCAAGAGAGAGAATCAGATCGCAACTTGAAAGTTTAGGAATCACACTTTTAGGATCCTCTACTGGATCCGGGAGTTCACTTGGAAACTCAGAGACCTCAAGAGTCCAACCTTCAGGAATCTCTCTTTCAATATTCGACACTATTCTGTGGCCGTAAAAACCTTGAACCAGTGCGCAGATAGATAATTCTTGGCTGGTGACCATACGGATCATCAAGTTTCGCGACTAGATTTAAACTATTGAACTATCCCTGGATACCTTGAAAACCCCTTTCATCCTTCGACCGATATCACTCTTTCCCCCATATCTAAATTCTTGGTCTAGAAATTTGTAGACCCTCCTGTCAAAAAAATCCTCTCACCCTAGCCGTCTGTTCTGCTGGTTTGCAGAGGCGCTCCATATAGCATCGGAAACCATTCAAGCCCAGTATAGAAAAATATTATAATACTCTTCGTTGTTTGGTAATGTTTGGGATCTTAACTTGTCTGGAAAAACTGTTGGTCCACCCACATTATCTGAGGTTGTGACCGTGGATAATGGGTTCAAAGCCACTCTCCCCGAGGAGGCCTGTAAAATCTTGGAGATCACCCCGGGGACGAGGCTACTTTTGACTGTCAACCCTGCTGTCGGCGAGATTGTTATGAATGTAGCGGGAAAGCCTGGAGTCCTCTTGGCTGAGGCGAGGATGACCATAGACAATCATCCAGGGGTTATGGCTAAGATAGCTGGAAGACTTGCTGAGGAGAATGTTAACATAATAATGTTTCTGCTCCCACCCTCGACGAAGGAGACTATAAGTGGAACCATGCTCCTGGACATATCGAGAAGTAGGAAAACATTGAAAGAGATCGAATATTCACTGTCTTCCCTCGACGATGTTAAGGAGATAGCTACTAAGATCATTTGATAGTGATTAAATGTCTGGGATGGTTTAGATGGGGCGTCCAGACTATTGGAGGTGATTGTTTGTTCAGAACAGCACCGATGAAGAGGATGTATGCAGCGTTCCCAACAAGGTTCGAGGACGATGTGCTCAAGGCTCTGGGTAAGGTCGGTGCAGTTCAGATTGTGAGCGACTACGCAATAAGCGGCTTCAAGAAGGTTGAGAATATAGACGCCTGCGAGAGATATGTTAAGTTGCAGCAAAGGATCGAGTCTATACTCTCAACCTTACCGGCCAAGGAGGCTGAACGTAAAGGCTTCATCGAGAAGTTGAGGTTGAGCTTCACCAAACCACCCCTAACATACCCGTCCGTGATGAAGGATCCCAAGGAGATTGAAGATTACGTCGCCAACGTCGAGGTTAGACTCGACAAGGAGATGAGTCTGATGGAGGGTCTGAAGTCTGATGTTGAGAGGTTGAGAGGTTTGGAGAGGAAGCTGAGGATCCTGCAGAAACATAATCTTCGAATAGACCAGCTAGGGGAGTTCAGACACATATTCGTCAAGGCAGGCCTCCTCCAGAGGGAGCTCATCCCTAGACTCAGAAGATATGCTGAGGGGACGAGTGTAACCTTCACATTCACCCCTGAGCCTGGGAGGGAAGACTTCATAGTCTTGACAGGTCTGAATGAGGATAAGGCCCACATAGAGAACGCCCTCACACTCCTCAACTTCAGCGAGTTCACATATCCGAGTGACGTGAAGCCTGATCCTAAGGAGGCTCTCAAAGAGTTGACTGCTGAGATAGATGAGAAGATGAGGAGCATAAAGGAGGTTGAGGCTAGAATATGGGCTCTAGGTGAGGAGTTCAGGGAGAGGTCTAAAATTTATGAGCCTATCGTGACAGGGACATTGAGGCTTGAGGAGGCCAGGTCCAGCCTAAACAGGACGAGGACAATGAGTCTGATACATGGATGGGTTCCAGCCGAGAAGGTTCAAGAGACAGAGAAGGCTATTCAAGAGGCGGCTTCAGGCGCAGCTTACGTAAGGTTTGAGGATGCTTCCCAGAATGACAGGCCGCCGGTTAAGATGGAGAATAAAGGTGTCTTGAGCTTCTTCGAGTTGCTCACGAAACTTAGGGGGACACCAGACTATAGAGAGATAGATCCGACTCCAATCACAGCGATCCTGTTCCCTGCGATGTTCGGCCTCATGTTCGGCGACGTAGGCAGCGGGATTGTTCTAGCCACAATCGGACTCACCCTTCTTAACCTTCAACGTGAATTTTTGAAGATACCTGCTAGAGCTGTCAGGAGACTCGGCGGAATCCTACTCGTCTGCGGCTTGGCCTCAACCATATTTGGAATCCTTTACGGTGAAATCTTCCTCTTGGAGGGTGTTCTCCACCCCATCCTCATAAGCCCATTCCACAACCAGTCCACAATCATAGTCGCCGCGCTTTTATTCGGGGTCTTGCAGATAGCTCTGGGGCTAATTCTTAAGATAATCAACAACATAAGGAAGAGGGATCCATTCAAAGCCATACTCTCCATCATAGGATTAGTCTATTACATCGTCGGCGTCCTACTCGCTATTAAATATGCCTCGAACATGTCCTTCACAGTATTCACTGAGAACCTACCATTGACAGCTATTGCTATAGGTTCGCTTGCACTAATCATGTTCTTCCCCCTCATCGAAGGTGCGGCTGAGGGTCACATCAATCCTGTTGAGCAGTTGATGAAGGGATTTTCAGAATTTATTGAGACATTCATATCGTTCCTAACAAATTCCATATCCTATGTCAGACTAGCGGCCTTCGCCATAGCCCATGGAGCCTTGGGATTTTCAGCCTCAATCCTAGCATTGACTGTTGGGGTTCCAATGAGCTACATGATAATGAATTTGCTGGTGATAGTCATTGAGGGGTTAGCTATATTGATACAGTCTATGAGGCTGACCTACTATGAGTTCTTCACTAAATTTTATACTGGCGGAGGTGTACCTTACAGACCATACACCTTACCTCCACCTCTTGCGTAAGTATTAAATATTAATAAGTATCTTCAGATTCTGATCTTCATTCGAGGCTGAAGTTGCGATGTCGACTATGAAGGGTAGAGGTTTAATTTCAAAGAAGAGTATAATTCTATTGATTCCATTCGTTCTATCAATATTTGTATTCGTAGCAGTGGCTTCAGGGGCTGTTGAGCAGCAACCTACTGAGGCCACTGGAGCCAAACTCTATGGTTTGATAGCTGCAAGCCTCGCAGTAGGCCTCTCAGGCATAGGAGCTGGAGTAGCGATCTTCGGCTCTACTTCGGCAGGTATGGCTGCAACAGCGGAGAGACCTGAGTTGGCTACTTGGGTACTGATCCTTGCAGGACTTGGTGAGGGGCTTGCAATCTATGGGTTGGTAGTTGCAATAATGATTCTTGGAAAAATATGAGAGTATCGCTTACAATATCCTACTCCTCAAAACATCCTCAGGCATACCTAGGTCCACAGCAGTTGTTATAGCGACTAGGTTCTTTGCTTCCCTCTCACACAGCAACATATAAGCAACGACATAGCTCAATTCCATGAAGAAGTTTGTGAGGGCAAACGTTGCATACTTATACAGTACCTTTGAAATCACTGTTTCAACCCTAGACTCTTCTTCACCCTTCTTGAAAAGTTCATCTGCAACCTCACTGTATATTCCCGCAAGGATTTCCCTTGCGTCTTCAAACTTTCCATGAATCAACCTTCTAACTACCCCACTTCTGAGCCTATAGTATGTCGGAATATGCATATCTTTTATGATTCTGGGTGTGGCCTCTCTAAGCTTCAACGTGAATATCAGAAGGAGGTTTCGTAGGTCTATCTCTTGGCATACAAGCCACCTCAGGCTATCCCCATCGACCAACCCTTTCATCCTATCAAGGACCCTTTCGAAATATATTCTGTCAAGATATGATTCTAGGGCTATCGGCTGGCCGAGACGCTTGTATACATCCAGTCTACTGGTCAAGGTTGCATAAGGCGTCTCCTTGAGTAGGCTGACGGTCTCATCAATGTCTCCAGCTTTTAGGAGGGCTGGAAAATTTATGATTGTATGCTCCCTACCTAGAGGTATCAGGTTTTGACTCTCGATAGGTTCACCTGTATGTTTAGCCCTCAGTATCCTCTTCAGGTTCTCAACCTCAACCCTTGCTGCGTATGCCCTCAAGAATTCCTGGATCTTACCCCTTGCATCTTTGATGACTGTGAAATATCTGTCTACAAGAGTTTTCAGAAAGATTGTCTCCAGCCTTGTTGAGTCTACTTCTCTGCTTGGCAACTTGCTAATTTCAACGGCGTAGTCGCTTCTTAAGAGTTGGGTTACAATCTCCGTGAGGCTTCTAGATCTGGCCATAACGTTGAAGTCTTCGGGGTTCAAGAGGTGAGTCTTCCTACCGTGGGTTCTGGTTATCAGATATATTGTCTCAG
>Ga0315298_1001835_pt1 | contig 37846 bp, 42 predicted proteins | sample WHS_1_MG_FD_203077 | JGI IMG/M metagenome (GOLD analysis project Ga0315298, IMG submission 203077) | Extremophilic microbial mat communities from Washburn Hot Springs, YNP, Wyoming, USA - WHS_1_MG | ecosystem: Environmental > Aquatic > Thermal springs > Hot (42-90C) | place: USA: Wyoming...
TACTTCCTTTTTCCAGCAACATCTTTTCTCCATCCACATGCAGTTTTCCTCCGGCAACAACCCACTGATTTTTTAAATCCAAGGTTAATTTTATATAATCGCCGTAATTTCCTTGAAGCTTCAAAATTTCTTCTTTTGTTAAAGCCCTAGCGATAAATTTCATTATCTAATTTTATCACACAACTTAGCCATATTTTGGATAACAATATTTCTGAAATACTAGTCAAATAGGATACCTCAAAACAAGATCTTTCCAAAATGGCGTTTTTCTACTTAGTTTTGATTCTACATTTTGTTTGAATATTCTAATTCCCTCTCCCAAAATTTTATTTTGGGAAATTAAAGGTGTAAGGGTCAGACCACAGCCCTCTGGGATAGCAATCACTGGCAATTTAGTCTCTTTTACAAAATTTCTGATAACTTTGTTGTCCTTATTTAAATAATGGCATTTAATAGAATATCCATTAATCAAGTCCAATCCTTCAGGAGAAATATCTCTATCTTTTTCTTCAGAAACAATGGAGATATCTTTACCTAAAACAATCGCCCCCGCGCTGCCGCCATAAATTATTCCTCCTTTCCATAAAAAATCTACCATCAATTTATCAAAGCCGCTCTTTCTAATCTCGTCTAATAATTTATAAGTATTTCCACCGCCAATATAAATTGCTCCAAAATTTTCTAAATACTCTCTGCTTACACTTGCCAAATTTGTAACCATATCGATATCTAAGAAATTTTTAGAGTGGAAAGTTAAAGTGGAAATAATCCAATCAAAACAAGCTTCGTAGCCAATCTTATCTCTTTTCATTGCTACCGGAAGATACAAAATTTTCCTCCCGCCCACTTTTTCAACAAATAAAGAATCAAGAAGCCTTGATTGTTGGGCATTACCTCCGCCAGATAAAAAGATATATGGTGATTTTTTAAGTTTCATATCCCATTGTAGCCAATATTTCTTCTAGAACTTTTTTTGTTACTGAGGTTCCTCTTAACAGTTTAATAAATTGATCTTTTGGCAAATTTATATCTATACCGACATCTCTGAATCCCTGTTCTTGAAGTTTTTCCTTTAAAAGAGCATTTGTATTCCTATCTAATTCTCGGAGGACAAGTTCCTCCGCCTCTGCTTCTTTAACGGGAAGTTCAATCCATTTTTTCCATCTTTCATATGCTAAATGGAAAATATCAACAGTACTTCTCTGATATCCAATTAATCCCGCTAACTCTTTGGAAACTTTTCTGACCCTATATCCTCTTTCGTGGTTACTAGGCAAAATTCCACTTCCCCCAAGAAGAGCTAGAGTATTCCAAGAATCCAAAACATTTGGATCAAAATTTACACTACTGTCACTTAAAAAACTCCAATAAGGTTTACTTAACAACAGCCATCTAATTCTTTCAGCACCAAAACCTATATCGCTAATACTAATTTGACCAGATCCAGTCGGGAAAGAAGCAATAAAATTAGCATCACCAATTGAAATATCTCTATATCTCACTCTAATTGTTTCTAGATTGACCTTCTTTTCTCCCCAATTGCTTACTCTTTCCTCAGTAACAAATTTTAACTCCTTTGGAGGTATTCCCAAATATTGAAAAAAAACTAACCAGATTTTTAAAATTTCTAAATGGTCATCTTTACTAATTCCAATCGATTCACTGCCTATATTTACAAAACAGGTGGAAACTCCTTCTTGCGCTCTTCCAACAAATTGAGATCTTAGAACAGGTTGAGCAACAACGAGTCGCTGACCCAAAATAGGTAATTGGTCATGGTGTAAAACATCCTCTAGTATTTGAACTGCAGCACTAACAAATAAAGTCGTACCACGGGGATTCGTAATCTCTCTCGGGTTAGCGATGTCAAAACCATACCCCTTAAAAAATTCTAAAAAAAATAACGGACTATCAATTTCGCCAGCAACATTTTCCTTCGCAATCTCCTTTTTTTCAGTTTCTTTCAATAAAACCCAACATTCTCTATTTTTTTCATCTAAACCTTGATAGACTACAGGTAAGTCCCCAAAGGGTTTCTTTTCAATAGTCATATTCTATCCTAAAAATTTCATGCTAACTGAAATGCACCTGCAACTAATCTTTCGGTTAATAAAGGAATTTTTTTGATAAATCTATTAGCTTTCTGGTCAATTTTATAAACAACTTCATTTGGAATCCCCACTGGCACAACTATTACTTTTACCCAAGGATCTATTAAATCTCGGCCACTTTGGCTAGCTAAAAAAACTTGATTCCTAATATGAAACTCTCTATATATGTCTTCTGACAAAATCTGGGCAGCTAGATAGTACAGCTTTCCGATATGATAAACAGGATTCTTTCCACAAAACCCTTCCATGCTATAGGGATTTAAAGGCGAAATAAGTTTAGTGATTCTATTTCCCCTTCCAACCAAACCTTCATCCCCACTTTCTAAAGAAGAGCCTGTAGCTGTTAGATATATTTCATAAACTTTATAATTGTCTCGTGTATTTATTGCAAGATTAGATAAATTGATACCCTCCCTTAAAGATAAAGCTTTCACCATATTGTAACACTCCTTAATGTTTCTTCTGTAATCCTCTATTGAATGAACATAATTTGCAATTTGGGGTATACAAAGAGTTATCTGTATTTCAGTTTTAATCTTTACCGCCATTATTTTTATATCCGTACCCATCCACGGGAATTGTTTTTTAACTTCTTGACTATTCAGATATTTTTCAAGATTTAACACAAACTTTTCTAAATTTGAAAGGGGAGCATAGCCGACTCCTAAAGAAGTATCATTAGAAAACAATCTCTTTAATTCGGGTAAATCTTCTAAACTCCGAGGCTCAAACCAAAACCTTCTTGAAGCTTTTTTTACTAATGCCCCAGAATGTGTTTTTCCTGGACTGCTTTGATTGCTTAACTCAAAAATGAATCTTAAGTCCTTATCAACATCTATTCCATATAAACAATTACACTTCCTAAAAAAGTCTTTACTCCATTCAATCAATAATCTATCAACAGGAATAGATTCTTGGCCAAATTTAGTTGAGGCTCTACCGTTCAATATTACTCTAATTGGACTCGTTAAATAACCTTTTCCAAAAGTAACAAAAGATGACCCGCCAAGAAGTGCAATTTTATCAAAATTATGATGTAAAATAGCTCCATATTTTTCCCGTGTATAATTTGAATATTTAGCAGATAAAAACTCTGCTAAATTATCTGCCAGAGTATCCGGATGTCCCATTCCCTTTTTTTCGATTACTTCAAAAGGCCTTTCTGTTAAATAATCGGCTTGAATGACCAATGTCTTCATAAGATTTCTCTCTTGATAAACCTTTCTTTTATTAATTTATGAAAATCAAATTTTCCATCCTCATTTTTGCAATGCCAATAACCGGAGATTATTCTATTAGCTAAACATCCATAAAAATACTTTCTAAAAGTGTCTCTCTGTTTTTTATGTATTCTATCATAAATTAAATATATATAAGTATCAGCAATTTCCGGAGATTCAGCTCCAGTAAATACTCGGTGATAAAAATAAGCTATATCGTAACCTAAGGGTAATCGAGAACTACCGTGTTCTCCGTCTATAAGAACGAAATTTCTCCCATTCTCAATCATATGCCAAGGAACAAAATCTCCGTGATTCACACAAGTTTTAAATTCGTTGAAATAATTTTTTTCAAATTCCAAAAGATCTCCCAATTCACACTCTGATAAATCTGATATCAATTTTAAGTCCATATTGTAAAACTCCCTAAACATACTGGTTTTATGAAAAAATTCTAATTGGTCTCTTAAAAAATTTATTTTAGGCAAATTTAGGAGAAAAATATTTGTATCTACTATGTTTGGGATATATTTTTTGAGACTAAATAATCGAGCTGGACTTTTTAAGGCTAAAAAGTTGTTTTTATAAAAATCACATATATAAAAGGTATTACCCATTATCTCTCCAAAGTCATAAACTTTAGGAACAATGAAAGACTTGAAGCTATTAGTTTCTAGAATAGAGGCAATTGCTAAATTCCAATTAATTTCATTGCGTATTCTTTCAGAAATATCCCTAGTTGTCGCTAATTTCAAAAAATAAATTTGGCTATTTTTCTCTATCTTAGCATGAACATTTCTAAATATCTGATCAATTTCTATAACTTTATAACCTAAATTCTCTATTTGCTCGTTAACTTCAACTAAATTCAACTGTTTCGGAGTTCTGTAATTTTTCCCTTTGTCCAAAACAAACTTATTGTTATCCAGTTTATCTTTAAACATTTATCTAATTATGACTTTAAAAAATTTTAAGATTAAACGAATCGAGGGAACCCCTTTTTCTACCTAACACTTTTACCCATATTTTGGGTAGCAACAATGCTTATACTTTTTAGGTGTTCCATCTGGTTTAGTCGCTCCGCACGGACAGGGGTCGTTGCGGCCGACTTTTTGACCACTGATTATTGGTCGGGCTTGAGCCTGAGAAGACTGAGATTGACTTGTTCCAAAAATATCTTTTCTTTCTTCAACAATATTAGTTGGTTTTTTCTGTTGAGGGCGGACAGCCACTCCTATTCTAAATATTTTCCTGGCTACTTCATATTTAATTTGTTGGGTCAATCTTTCAAACATTTGAAAAGCTTCACTTTTGTATTCCACCAAAGGATCCCTTTGAGCATAACCACGTAAACCAATCCCCTCTCGTAAATCATCGATCGCATCCAAATGATTCACCCAAAGTTTGTCAATAGTAGACAAATAAACAAATTTTTCTATCTCTCTTACCACTCCGTTTCCCAAAGCCTTTTCTCTTTGTTCATAAATATCGCTTACTAGTTTTTGTAAAAAATTTTCAACTTCATTTTGAGATTTAAGCTTTGAGGTTTGAGATTTTAATTGGTATTGGCTTTTTTCATCAAATGGCACTATTTCACAAAGCCCTAAAATAATTTTTTCGTACTCCGGATTGGTATATCCTTCAGGACTATACATTGCCACCAAGTTGGCAATTTCATTTTTTATTTCTTGTAAAATTTCTGATTTTAAATCCTCCCCTCCACTCATTTCCAAGACACGACGCCGCATTTTATATATAATTTCCCTTTGTTTGTTTAAAACATCATCATATTCAACCAATCTTTTTCTTAGATCAAAATTAAATCCCTCAACTTTTATTTGAGCCTGTTCTATTGAGCGACTAACCATTGGGTGTTCCAAAGGAATATCCTCTGGCATATTAAATCTGGTCATTAAGGAAGCAATTTGGTCGCCGCCAAAAATTCTCATCAAATCGTCATCTAGGGCAACAAAAAATCTGGAAGAGCCCGGATCTCCCTGACGACCAGAACGACCACGAAGTTGATTATCAATTCTTCTTGATTCGTGTCTTTCTGTACCAATCACATGAAGACCGCCTAAAGAAACCACTTCGTTGTGCTTAATTTCCCATTCTTTTAGGGCTTTTTCAAACTCCTTCTGACTTGCAAAATTTTGTCTTTTGGGCATTGTCCCCCCTAAAACAATATCTACTCCCCGTCCAGCCATATTTGTGGCAACCGTTACCGCTTTTTTCTCTCCAGCCTTAGCTATAATCAGAGCCTCTTTTTCATGCTGTTTGGCGTTTAAAACTTGGTGGGGAATTCCTTTATGGGTTAAAAAATCGTCAATAATCTCATTTTTTTCAATCGAGGTAGTACCCACTAAAACAGGTTGTCCTTTTTTGTAACATTCTTCAATTTCTCTCACGACAGCCGCATATTTCGCTCTTTGGTTTTTATAAACAACATCCGGATAATCAACTCTAATCATTGGTTTGTTGGTCGGAATCACTATTGTCTCAAGGTTGTAAATTTTCAAAAATTCTTCTGCCTCGGTCGCTGCTGTTCCTGTCATTCCCGCTAATTTTTTATACATTCGGAAGTAATTTTGAAAAGAAATAGTTGCCAAAGTCTTTGACTCTTGTTGAATAGGAACTCCTTCTTTAGCCTCAATTGCCTGATGAAGACCTTCTGACCAACGCCGGCCATACATTAATCTTCCGGTAAATTCGTCAACAATAATCACCTGATTATCTTTAACGATGTAATCTTTATCTCGGTGAAAAAGAGTTTTGGCCTTTAAGGCATTTTCAATATGATGAATTGTCTCAAAATCTTTTTCGTAAAGATTTTCTATTCCCAGCATTTTTTCTACCTTTCGCAAACCGTGTTCGGTCAAATTGGCGGTTCTTGATTTCTCATCAACTGTAAAATCGGTTTGAAAAGATAATTTTTGGATTAAGTTGGCAAATTCATAGTATTTTTTGGTTGGTTCTGTATCGGGCGCTGAAATAATCAATGGCGTTCTTGCCTCATCAATTAAAATTGAGTCAACCTCGTCAACAATAGCAAATGAGTGTTCTTTTTGAACCACTTCATCAATACTTGTTGCTAGATTATCCCGAAGATAATCAAATCCAAATTCATTATTAGTCCCATAAGTAATATCAGCCAAGTACGCCTCTTTACGGGAAATTGGTCTTAAATGAGCCAACCGATCATCTGTTTGATTTTTGTCGGTGAAGCTTTCATCAAAAATAAATGCCTGCTCGTGAATAATACAGGCAACTTTTAAACCCAAAAAACTTAAGGCCTTGCCATACCAACCAGCATCCCTTCGAGCCAAATAATCATTCACCGTAACAATATGAACACCATTCCCTGTTAGCCCATTAAGATAAGCGGCAACCGCGGCTGATAAGGTTTTTCCTTCTCCTGTTTTCTGCTCGGCAATTCGGCCTTTGTGCAGAGTAGCGGCAGCCATTAATTGGACATCAAAAGCTCTTTCTCCAACCACCCTTTTGATTCCCTCACGAACCACAGCAAAAGCTTCCGGCAAAATGTCATCAAGGGTTGCTCCCTCACTCAACCTTAATTTAAATTCGGCGGTTTTGGCAATTAATTTTTCATCGGAAAGTTTTTGAATTTCGGGCTCTAAAGAATTTATTTTTGCTAAAACCGGTTTCAGCTTGTCTAGTTCTTTTTGATTTTGATCAAAAATTTTCCCTAAAAATTTAAACATAAAACTCCTTTACCTGTTTTATGAAGAAAATTATACCCTTCTTCAAGCCAATTGACAAACAAAAAAGAGGTTAAAACCAACTTTAATAATTTTTACCTTTTGAAATTGGCATTTAAGTTTTTCTAAAAATACAGCATTGTTCTTTTTGTATTCCCCAAAATTTAATCGGTTAAAAACAATTAATCCGTCTTTTTCCAAAAACCTTTTTAAATTTTTTAGAAATCTTTCATCTTCTGCTTCTTTTGGAAATTTTTGACCGCAGTATAAATCGACAAGTATAAAATCAAATTGTTGAATATTAATTGTTTTAATCGCGTCTTTAACCAATATTTTTAAGTTGGAAATTTTACCCAAATTAAAATATTTTTTGCCAACTTCAATCATTTTAGGATCAATTTCTATACCAGTTATTTTTATCTTAGGCCATTTTTTGACTAACAATTCCGCCACCGTTCCACAGCCCAAACCCAAGATAAGTGAATTATGAATATTGAATAATGAACAATGAAGATTGATCAAAGCTTTCTCCCAAATTTTTTCCACTATCCCTCCTGATTGGGTAATTCCTCCAACTCGGACAAATTTCTTGCCGGAAAATTGCTCAAAAATCTGAATTTTGCCATTAATTGACGATTCAATCTCTTCGATTAATTCTCCGCCAAAAAATATTTTTTTAAAAAGTGATTTTAAACTCATTCTTTGATAAAATTCCCTTTGTGAATAAATCAATTCTACCACCAACTTTCTTAACCTACACCTTAGGCTGTCGCGTTAATCAAGCGGAAACATTCTCCATCAGCAATAAGTTGTTAACTAGCGGAATGGAAACTTTTGAACAAAAAAAATATTTTTCCCCTAACTTAGTTCTGATTAATACCTGCGCGGTCACTTCAAAGGCAGAAAAAGAAAGCCGCAAGGCGGTTTTGTATTTTAAAAAACGTTACCCAACGGCCAAAATAGTTGTCCTTGGCTGCGCCGCCGATTTTATTACCAATGCCGATTTAGTTATTAAAAATAAAGATAAAGAAAATTTGCCGAGAATTATTTTTGAAAAATTTCCAAACCTGGCTTCAACCCTAATTAACAATAAACAATTAACAATTAACAACCAAATGTTTAGTTCAGGTCGCGCTCTTTTAAAAATTCAAGACGGATGCAATAATTTTTGCGCTTATTGCATTGTTCCTTTTCTGCGCGGCAAACCAAAAAGCATTTCCCAAAAAGAAATAATTTGCAAGATTAATAAATTGGTAAATTTGGGAATTAAAGAAATTACCCTGTGCGGAATTAATTTAGGTTTATATCGGCCCGGGGTAATTAATTTGCTGAAAAAAATTCTTTCTCAAACTTCGGTTGAAAGGATAGCCCTTTCTTCTGTTGAACCAAATATCGTCACCAAAGAATTTGCCGATTTGTTTTTGAAAGAGTCCCGATTGGTAAAATATTTTCATTTAGCCTTGCAAAGCGGCTCTCCTAAAGTATTAAAGGAAATGGGAAGAAAAACCGATTTAAAAAAACTTTCAAAAATTCTTCGCTTCATTAAATTAAAGTGCCCAGAATTTACTTTCCGAGCAGACATTTTAGTTGGTTTTCCAACCGAAAGCGAAGAAAATTTTCAAGAAACTTTAGATTTTATTAAAAAAAATAAAATTTCTTTTGTTCATTCCTTCCCGTTTTCTGTCCGACCGGAGACAAAAGCGGAAGGATTTATAAAATCTAGTAAATGGCAAGATTTACCATATAGGATTAAAAAAGAGCGGATTAAAAAAATAAAAGATTTAGTTAAAAAAATTCAAGAAGAAGAAGCTCAAACATTGATTGGAAGAACTTTGCCCTGTTTAATAATTAGAAAAGTTTCAACATTCTGGGAGGCGATAGCTAATAATTCTTGGCCGGTGAAAATTAGAATTATGAATAATGAACAAAGAACGATGGGAATAAAAGGAAAAATTATGCCGGTAAAAATTATTGGGTTTAAAGATAGCTATCTTTTAGGAGAAATTACTTCTTTCCCCACATAATCTCTTAAAACTTCCGGAACTACCACTGATCCGTCAGCCTGTTGGTAATTTTCCAAAATTGCTAAAATCGGTCTTTCGGAAAAAACAGTTCCATTTAAAATATGAACAAATTCTAATTCTCCAGTATTTCTTTTAAATCGGATATTTAACCTTCTAGCTTGATAGTCTGTACAATTGCTACAAGAATGGGTTTCTCGGTATTTATTCTCCGAAGGAAACCATGCTTCAATATCAAATTTGGCGGCTGCCGGATCGCCTAAATCCCCAGTACACATCTGTACCAGATGATAAGGAATTTTTAAAGTCTGCATCAATTCTTCCTCAATTTGGATAAAAAATTGGTGTTCTTTCTGGGAATCTTCTGGCCTGGTAAAGGAGATCATCTCCAGGTTGTCAAACTGATGAACCCTTAAAATCCCCTTGGTATCTTTACCATAAGAGCCTGCTTCTCTTCTAAAACCATAGGAATATCCCACAAATCTTTTTGGCAATTCGTTTTCTTTCAAGGTCTCGTTCAGAAAATACGGCACCATTGAATGTTCAGCCGTCGCCACTAAACAAAGATTATCTTTATCTAAGATATAAGTCTCCTCCCAGCCTTGATTGTTATAACCTAAAGCTTCCATCACCTCTTTTTTAATCAAAACTGGTGGCAGAATGGGAGTAAAGCCTTTTTCCAGCAAAGTCTTAAAACCAAAATGTAATAAAGCAAACTCTAATAAGGCTCCCTCTTTTTTTAAATAACCAAAACGGGTACCAGAAACTTTCCCAGCTCTTCGGGTATCAATTAAATCCAAAGTTTCACCTAACTCAAAATGGGATTTAATCGGAAAATCGAATTTGGGAATTTTCCCCCATTTTTTAATTTCCACATTCTCCCTTTCGTCTTTTCCTACCGGCACACTGGCCAAAGCCGGATTAGGCAATTTCCACAAAACCTCATTTAATTGTTTTCCCAATTTTTCTAAATCTTCTTCCAATCTTCCTAATTTAACTTTTAACTGCTTTCCTTTGGCGATGTCTTCTTTTCCTAGTTTGTTTCTTTCTGCCCGCAAAGCCTCAACCTCCTGCAAAATTTCCCGTCTTTCATTGTCTAATCTCAGAACTTCATCCACCAACTTTGGATCCCTCTGTTTATCGGCAGTCGCTTTTTTAAAATATTCGGGGCTTTCGCGAATCTTTTTAATATCCAACATTTTATAAAAGTTATAGATATTATAAACCTAATTCATTGCTAATTTTTTGCATTGCTTCCAAAGAAACCTTTACAAATTCTTCCAAACTTAAGCCGATCTTTTCCTGACACAATAAAATATCTTGCCTTCTTGTTCCTTTGGCAAAAGATTTTTCCTTAAAACGATTCAAAACATTTTCAACTGTTAAATCTACCAATCTTTTGGAAGGCAAAACCAAAGTTGCGGCCACAATTAAACCGGTTAAAGAATCTCCCATAAAAATTGTCCAGTCCATCAAACTTTGGGGTTTTACACCAGTAGCACTATTGTGAGCAGCCATCGCATAAGCTACATTTTCCGGGATTTCATATCCCTTTTCTTTTGCCCATTGGGTAATTTGAATTCCTTGTTTTTCCATTGGTATATACTCACAATAATCCCCATCGTGAAGCAAACCAGCCATCATCCACTCTTCTTTGGTACCACCCAATTCTTCCTCAGTCCGGCCCCTCTTTTTCAATTCATCGTAAACTCCACCCATTAAAGCCTCTAAAGCCAACATATGCTTAATAATATTTTTGTTAGTTACATGTTCATTTATTAAAGATAGCGCTTGCTCTCTATTTATCATATTTATATTTTTATATTTATAAACTCGTGCTTTGAATTTTAAACATTTACTCTCTCCTCATTAATGGAAAAAACACACATTCTCTAATTGGCTTGTCCATCAAAAAAGAAAATAATCTTTCACTCATTCCAAAACCAGCGGTTGGCGGCATACCGTATTCCAAAGCTTCTACAAAATCCTTATCGTACATCTGAGCTTCTTCATCACCTGCTTCTCTTAATTTTTGTTGCTGCTCAAATCTTTGTTTTTGGTCAATAGGATCGGAAAGTTCAGAATAACCATTTCCCAATTCAGTGCCACCCGCCAAAATCAGAAGTCTTTCTGTTAAAGCAGGATTATCAAGCCTTCTTTTGGCCAAGGGAGAAACCTCAACAGGCAAATTAATTACAAATGAAGGTTGAATAATATTTGGTCTAACCGTTTTTTTATAAATTAAATCAATTAACCGACCTTTTCCCAAATTTTCTTGGGGATTTAATTTTAATTCATTTGCTTTTTGATAAAGATCTTGAACGTCTGCTTCAACTGGATTTAAACCGGTCGTTTGATAAAAAAGCTCGTTGTAATCAAGTCTTGGCCATTTTAAAGACCAATTAATTTCCTTACCCTCGTGGGTCGTTTTTAAACCTCCCGTAGTCTCTTTAACCAAATAGCAATAAAAATTTGGCAAAAAATTCATCAAATCATTATAGTCAGCGTAAGCCCAATAAAACTCCATCATTGTATAGTCTTGCAAATGCTCAGCGTCAATTCCTTCATTTCGAAAAACTCGACCAATTTCAAAAATCTTCTCAAATCCTCCAACAATTAGTCTTTTTAAAGGAAGTTCCAAAGAAATTCTTAAATAAAAATCGGTATCCAAAGCTTTATGGTGAGTCACAAAAGGATTGGCGTCAGCTCCCCCGGTTGTTTCTTCTAAAATAGGCGTTTCTACTTCCAAAAATCCCTCCTTGCTCAAATAATTCCTTACTGCTTGCCAAAATTTTGATTTTTTAACAAACATCTGGCGCACTTCTGGGTTCATTATCAAATCAACATATCTTTTTCGTAAACGAGTCTCTACATCTACCAATCCATGCCATTTTTCTGGTAGGGGTAGTAAAGATTTAGCTAAAATTTGAAAATCTTTAACTTTTGTGGTAATTTCTCCAGCCTGAGTTTTAAAAATCTCACCGACTACGCCAATAAAATCACCAATATCCAAAAGTTTAAGAAAATTAAACTTTTCCTCACCAACAATCTCTTTAGAGAAAAAAAGTTGAATTTTTCCCGACTCATCAACCAAATCGGCAAAAACCGAACCGCCGTGTCCTCTAATTGCCTTAATTCTACCCGCCACCTTGACCTTTCTTCCTTCCATCTTTGTCGCCTGAGAACAAGATTGCTGCCGGTCAAATTTAGAAGGATAAGGATTGATCCCCAAAGATTTTATTTTTTCTAATTTTTCAAGCCTGTTTTTACGTAATTGGTCAATAGGAGCCATTAATTGGAGTTTAACACAAGATTACTCTATTGCCAAGATTTTATAAATAACTTTTCCCGCAGGGGCTTCTACTTCAACCTCATCTCCCACTTTTCTTCCTAAAAGAGATTTTCCCAAAGGAGAAGATTGGGAAATTTTTTTATTAAGTGGGTCTGCTTCCCATTCACCTACAATACAAAACTTAGTAGTACCGTTTTTATCTTTCACCTCCACGGTTGATCCCAAACAAACGAAGTCCGTCTTTTTTTGCTCTGTTTCTATTACCTTAACCCTGGCTAGAATTTCTCCGAGTTGGGAAATTCTTTCATCAAGAAACTCTAGTTCTTCTTTAGCCCTAGCATAATCGTTGTTTTCTGCCAAATCACCAGCCGCCCTTGCCAAAGAAAGTCTTTCAACCAGCTTTGGCCTTTTTTCCTCCAATAAAATCCGGAGTTCTTTTTCAATTTTTTCTTTTCCTTCTTTGGTTAATTGAACTTTATCTGAAGTCATTTTCCCCCTTAAATCAGAAAAAGCAGCCCCGAAGCTGCCTTGCTTAATTTTTGAATATTACCCCAAAATTGGATTTTTGTCAATAACCCATAAAATTTTTCTCTTTTTTGTGGTATACTTTTTAGGACAACTTATCTTTGGAAATGGAAATTTCCTGGTTGTTGAAAACAAGGCGCTATCGTCTAGAGGACTAGGACACAAGGTTCTCAACCTTGTAACCTCGGTTCGAATCCGAGTAGCGTCACCAATTGTGGTCAAAAATTAATGAGAAAGTTTTTATTTTTTTTGAGGCCAAGACGCTATCGCTTCTTTTAAAACCTGACCCAGGTCAGAAGCAAAAACAAATTTAATATCTTTTTTGATTTCCCCGGGTACTTCAACCAAATCTTTTCTGTTGTCTTTTGGTAAAATAACAGTTTTTATACCTGCACGGTGGGCGGCAATAACTTTTTCCTTAACCCCGCCAATTTCCAACACCCGACCACGCAGGGTAACTTCTCCTGTCATCGCCACATCTCGACGAACCGGTTTTTTGGATAAAGCTGAATAAAGAGCGGTGGCAATTGCCACACCGGCTGAAGGCCCATCTTTGGGAACCGCTCCTTCAGGAACATGAACATGAATATCTAAATTTTTAGCAAAATTCTGATTTAAACCTAATTCCCGCCAATGACTTTTAATATATGACATTGCCGCTTGACAAGATTCTTTCATTACTTCCCCCAAGTGGCCAGTTAAAAGCAAGGCTCCCTTTCCTGGCATTAAAGCGACTTCGATAAAAAGAACTTCTCCCCCAGCTTCAGTCCAGGCCAAACCGGTGGCCATACCAACTTCGTCCTTTTTTTCGGCAAAAGTTGAAGTAAATTTATAAGGTCCAAGGAATTTTCGAATATGGTTTGAGTCGATTTTTTTCGAAACTACTTTTCCTTCTGCCACCCTCTTGGCAATTTTTCGACAAATTGAAGCCAGGTTTCTTTCTAATTCCCTAACACCCGCTTCGCGGGTATAACGACGAATAATTTCCAAAAGAGCCTCTTTGGAAATTTCAAAATCTTTGTCAAGACCATTTATTTCCAGCTCTTTTTTCCACAAAAATTTAGAGGCAATATGATACTTTTCGTCTTCTGTATAACCGGGAAATCTAATTATTTCAAAACGATCTCTTAATGCGGGAGGAATGGTATCTAACATATTACCGGTGGTAATAAAAAAAACTTCAGACAAGTCAAAAGGAACTTCAAGATAATGATCTGAAAATTCTTTATTTTGTTCAGGATCCAAAGCTTCAAGTAAAGCAGCAGATGGATCGCCACGAAAATCGGCTCCTACTTTATCAATCTCGTCAAGCATAAAAACGGGGTTTTTTGTTCCAGCATTTCTTATTCCCTGAATAATTCTTCCCGGTAAAGCACCTACATAAGTTCGCCGGTGACCACGAATTTCCGCTTCATCTCTTATGCCTCCCAAAGAAACCCTAACAAACTTTCTCCCCAAAGCTCTCGCGATTGACCTTCCAATTGAAGTTTTCCCCACCCCGGGTGGTCCAATAAAACAAAGTATCGTAGGCCCCCCTTCTTTTTGAAGATTAACATTTTTTTTCTTTTCTGTTTTTAACTTCATCACCGCCAGATATTCCAAAATTCTTTCTTTTATTTTTTTAAGACCATAGTGATCTTCATTAAGAATTTTTTCTGCCTGTTTAAGGCTAACATTATTGGGAGTACGCGTTGACCAGGGCATTGCTACTAACCACTCAAGATATGTTCGAACATAACCCGCCTCAGGATTCATTGGAGACATTTTTTTCAGTCTTTCTAATTCTTCATTTGCCTTTTTTAAAACCAACTCAGGCATTCCCGCTTTTTTAATTTTATCTCGAAGTTCTTTAATCTCCTTTTCTTCTCCCTCTTCCTCTGAAATTGCTCCCAACTCTTTTTCGATTGTCTTTTTCCTTTCTCTTAAAAAGGCCTCACGCATCCCCCTATCAAAACGGGCTTGGGTTTTAGAATCAATCGTCCTTTCCAATTCTAAAATTTTTATTTCGTAAGCAAGATAAGATATTACCTTCTCCAATCTATCTTTAACGGAAAAAGTTTCTAACAGTTTCTGTTGTTCTTCCTTTTTAATCTCCAGCGTTGAAGCCACTTCGTCAACTAATTCAATCGGGGAAGCATCGGCAAGGATTTTCATCAACAATCCAATATCAATTGACTTTCCAAGATTAAAAGCTTTTTGAATTTGTTCACGAAGATGTTTAACCGCCGCTTTTACTTCATCGGTATCTTCTAATTCTTCCGAAATTTCTTCCACTTCTGCCGTAAAATAAGGGTCTGAGGAAATAAGACGAACAATCTTGGCCCGGGAGATTCCTTGAATGAAACCATGAATCGTTCCATTAGTAGTTAAAACCTGTTCGATTGTTCCCACTGTGCCAACGGAATATAAATCTCCAAATTCCGGAAATTCAACCGTTGGATCTTTTTGGGCCACCAAACAAATGGTTTTATCCGCCTTGTAAGCAGCCATTACCGCTGCGTTTGATTTCTGGCGACCAAAAACCAAGGCAGCCTGAGTATGAGGGAAAATTACTATATCCCTCAAGGGAACAAGAGGAACAATTCTTGTCTTTGCTTGTTTAGGAGAAGGAATAAGAATATTCATATCTGTATTTAGCAGTCTAACATTTTGGGTGCTAAAAGTCAATCCCCTGATTGAATCATTCGTGAATTACCACTTTTGTGCCAGAATTGTCTTTGGTCGCCCTCACCATATTTTTTCCTCCTGGTAAAACAGGGTCAGTCCACCAGAAAAGTTTTTCTGCCATAGAGGTGGGGAGATTTACACAGCCATGACTCATTGGTTGGCCAAAATTATTATGCCAATAGGTGCCGTGAAGACCAAATCCTTTATAAAAATACATTGTATAAGGAACGTTTGGCAAATAGTAATACGTCCTTGTTCCTTTAATACCCCCCTCCATCTTTGTATATTTAAATTTCGACCATATAGTAAACTCTCCCTTTGGGGTAGGGTACCATTTTCCCGAGGAAATTGGAGTCTCCAAAAAAATTTTGTCTCCCTCCCAGGCGATTAACTTCTGTTCCGAAAGGTCAACCTCTATCCATTTTTGGTCCAAAGTTGCCCCCATAATTTTTTCTTCTTTGGGTAATTCAGCCAAAGGAGAAGGAGCTGTTATCTTTTCTCCCTCAAAAAAAGCAATCTTTTCTCCAAAATCAAAATCTCCGGTAGCTTTTTCAAAATTCTCGCAAAGGCAACCTATTTTCTCGTTTTTCAAAAAACTTTTCCCGCTCAAAAGTAAGATCGCCAATCCTAAAAAAATTAAGAAAGGAATTATTTTAAAAAATCTTATTTTCCCTTTCACAATTTAAATTTTAAAAAAATTTTCCTTGAAAAGTCAATTTTTGACAATTAAAATTTCTCTATGAACAATATCAGAATAAGGCAAATGTTAATTAATTCGATAAGGAATTTTTTTGAAAAAGAAGATTTTTTAGAAGTGGAAACCCCTCTTTTGGTTCCTAATCCCGATCCTTCACCTTATAATGAATTATTTGAAACAACAAAAATATGCGGCAAAAGGGCTTTCTTGACTCCTTCTCCGGAATTTTTAATGAAAAAACTAATTGCGACTAAAAAATTTCCAAAAATCTTTCAGATTTGCAAAGCCTTCAGGAATCCCCAAGAATTAGATCCCCTTCATAACCCTGAATTTACAATCTTGGAATGGTACCGAATAAACGCAACTTATATTGATTTAATGCTTGATTGTGAGAATTTAATAAGTTTTATAGTTGAAAAGCTCAAACAAAAATTTCAAATTTCAAATTTCAAATTTCAAATTAAAAAGTCAAAATTAAAAAATTTCATAAATTACCAAAACACTTGGATTGATATTACCCCTCCCTGGCAAAGAATTACTTTAAAAGAAGCTTTTTACAAATTTGCCAATATTAATTTAGACGAATTTTTAAATCTAAAAAAAGCAAAGGAAATTGCCAAAAAAAAGGGTTACCAAGTTGAAAAAAATACCACTTGGGAGCAAATTTATCACCAAATTTTTCTAAACGAGATTGAGCCTAACCTACCAAAAGAAAAACCGATTATTCTTTACGATTATCCAAGCCAATTGGCAGCTTTATCTAAATTAAAAGAAAAAGACAAAAGATATGCGGAACGTTTTGAATTTTATATTGGCGGTTTGGAACTGGGAAATGGCTATAGCGAATTGAATAATGCAGCCGAACAAGAAAAAAGACTAAAAGCCGATATTCAACTTAGAAAAAAAATGGGAATGCTTGTATTTGATTATGATAAGGATTTTGTTAAGGCGGTAGGGAAAATGCCTAAATGTGCTGGAATTGCCGTGGGGATTGATAGGCTGATAATGCTTTTTTCAAATGCCAAAACTATTCAAGAAGTGATTTCCTTTCCGGCAACAAAAATTTTTTAAATTTTAATTTTATTATTGACTAATTTTATTAATCGTGGCAAAATTTTAAAGTTATGGCAACAACCGCTGATTTAAAAAAAGGATTATGTATTATCTTTAAAGGGGAACCCCATGTCGTGGTAGATAAAACTTTTGTCTCCCCGGGAAAAGGTTCGGCCTTCTTCCGAACCAAACTAAAAAATTTAAAAACTGGAGCGGTTTTGGAATTCACTTTTAAATCGGGAGAAAAAATAGAAGAAGCCCCTTTACTGACAAAAGAGTTTCAATATCTTTACAATGACGGCCAAAATTATTTTTTTATGAACCCGAGAACCTATGAACAAATCTCTCTTCCTGCCGACGATTTGGGAAATTTTAAAAATTTTGTCAAAGAGGGCGACACCTATCAAATCTACACCCTCGAAGACCAGCCAGTCAGTATAAGAGCCCCTCAAAAAGTGAAATTAAAAGTAATTGAGGCAGAAAAGTCAGTTAAGGGAAATACGGTTACCGGCGCTACCAAACCAGTAAAGGTTGAAACTGGATATGTTCTTCAAACACCATTATTTATTAAAGAGGGAGATTTAATTATAATAAACACAGAAACAGGAGAATACGTAGAAAGGGCCTAAGAACGATGGATGACTGTGTTTTTTGCAAAATTGCTAAAAAAGAAATTCCCAGCCAAATTATTTGGGAAGACGAAAACTTTATTGCCTTTTTGGATATTAAGCCGGTAGAAAAAGGCCATACTTTAATTATTCCCAAAAAACATTTTCGATGGGTTTGGGAGGTAGAAAACTACGAAGAGTTTTTCCTTAAAGCAAAAGAGGTTAAAAAAATACTTGACCAAAAATATCAACCTTTGTGGGTAGAGTTAAAAGTAATGGGAAACGAAATCCCCCACGCCCACATTCACCTTATTCCCCATTATCAATAATTACTTTCCCAGGCGCGAAAAGATGTTTAAAATTAGGGAGATCAGCAGGCTTAAAATAAGCATCGTCGTTATTGGAGCATAAAAAGAAAAATTTTCCTTTTTAATATAAATATCTCCTGGTAATTTTCCCAAAAAGGGCAGTTTTCCCAAAAGCCAAATCAGGGTTCCAACAAAAATTAAAATTATCCCCAAAACAATTATTGTTTTCCCTAAAAAATCCATTAACATTATTATATCAATTTTTCGAAACTCCCTCTTGACAAAAGAAAAACTAAAACTAAAATATATGAATATGCGTTCATATAATTGTTGTTGTCAAAGAAAGGTTGACCAAAAAATTATTCCTTTGGCTGGGCTTTTAAAAATCGCCGGTGAGGAAAATCGGCTAAAAATTCTTTGCATTTTAAAAAACGGTAGACACTGCGTTTGCGAAATTCTCAAACATTTAAAAATATCGCAAAGTTTAGTCTCCCATCATCTGGCGGACTTAAAGAAAATTGGGCTGGTCTTCAACCAAAAGGAAGGACAAAAAGTTTATTATAATTTGACAGAATTAGGAAAAAAACTAATGGAATTGTTAGAGGAAATTAACAAAAGAAAGGAGGAAAAATGAAAATCCAGGTTTTGGGTTCTGGATGCCCAACCTGTAAAAATTTATATGAACTAACTAAAAAGGCGGTGGAAGAATTGGGAATAAGCGAAGAGGTTGAATATTTAACCGGACAGGAAGGAATTGAAAAAATTATTGAAATGGGGGTAATGCAATCGCCGGTTTTGGTAGTAGATGGCAAGCCAGTAATGGTGGGTTTTTTACCCGATGTTGAAAAAATTAAAAACCTTTTGAAGGAGGGGCAGAAATAACTATGGACATTTTTTCACCAGTTCAGGCGTTTGCCGACTGGTTAATTTATACAACTCTTAATTTGGCCAAAGGTAGCGTCCTGGCAGGAGCCATAAACTTTTTTATCTACGACAGCATAAAAATATTTCTCTTGCTGTCAGTGATAATATTTGTGGTTTCCTTTATTCGTTCCTATCTACCGCCGGAGAAAACGAAAAAATGGCTATCGAATCGATTTGAAATCATTGGTAACATTATTGCGGCGTTAATTGGCATTATTACTCCTTTCTGTTCCTGTTCGGCCGTGCCGCTTTTTATTGGCTTGGTGGAATCGGGCGTTCCTTTAGGGGTGACCTTCTCTTATCTTATTTCTGCGCCAATGGTTAACGAAGTGGCGGCGGTTATGCTTTTAGGATTATTTGGCCCGAAGATAGCCCTTCTCTATATTGCTTCAGGCGTTACAATTGCTGTTGTTGTTGGTTTTCTTTTGGGCCGGATGAAATTAGAGCATCTGGTAGAGGATTATGTTTGGCAGACAAAATTAAATAACCAAATAGTTGATATTAAAAAAACTTTTTCTGATCGATTAAAAGAATCTTATTACTATACTGCAGGCTTGGTGAAAAAAGTCTTTCCTTTTGTTCTGATTGGAGTAGCGGCTGGAGCCTTGGTTCACGGTTACGCGCCGGAAAACTTCTTAGCTAAAATTGCCGGGAAGACGAATATTTTTGCGGTGCCTTTGGCTGTCATTATCGGTGTGCCTTTATATTCCAATGCTGCAGGAACTATTCCTGTAGTAAAGTCTCTGATTGAAAAGGGATTACCGCTTGGAACATCCCTTGCTTTTATGATGTCGGTTACCGCTCTTTCGTTTCCAGAAATGATTATTTTACGAAAAGTATTAAAGCCCAAACTTTTAGCTATTTATATTATAATTCTGACATTAGGTATTGTTTTTACCGGATATTTATTTAATTATTTAATTTGATTTTAATTTAAATGCCAACATATAGTTTTATCTGTCAAAAATGTCAAAACAGCTTTGAAATAGAAGCCAGCTTTATGGAGTTTGATAAAAGAGATCCTAAGAAATTTTACTGTCCAAAATGCGGTTCAAGAAAGATAAAACAAATATTCACAGAGGTATTTTTTGTTAAAGATAATAAAGGAAAAAATAATATCCGTTGTGCTTGCGGAGGTTAAAGATGACCTTAAAAGAAAATATTAAAAAGTGCTTTCAGAAGTGATAGACCCTGAACTGGGGGCAGATATTGTGAGTTTGGGTTTTGTGAAGGATATCAAAATTGAAGATGGAAAAGTAATAATTAAACTTAAATTAACAATTCCCGGTTGTCCTTTAATGAGCTTTTTCTTAGAAGAAATCAAAGAAAAAGTTAAAAAGATTAAAGGGACTTCTGAAGTAGAAATTGAGTTGGTAGATCAGTCATGAATAAAAAATATTATGAATAACATAATTGAAGTAAAAAAATTAACAAAATATTATGATGGATTTTTGGCGGTTGACCATATAAACTTTGAGGTTAAAAGAGGTGAAATTTTTGGTTTTTTAGGTCCGAATGGCGCAGGGAAAACAACTACTATACGGATTTTGACTGCCCTTTTAAAACCTGATGAGGGGACGGCGTTAATTTCTGGCTATGATGTTGTGAAAAATCCGCTAGAGGTTAAGCAATGCCTCGGGGTGGTTCCAGAAGTTTCCAATGCTTATGTAGACCTTACAGCTTGGGAGAACTTAATGCTGATGGGCGAGTTGTACGGAGTGTCTAAAAAAGAGTGAGAAGAAAATGCCATTAAGCTTTTGAAAGATTTTGGATTGTATGATACGCGAAAAAAACTTGTTTTCCGGCTTTGGTTGAAGTGCCAATTGCCCAAAACTTTATGAAATTAGGAATGAGTAAAGGGCCGCTGATGGCTTATTTGTTAGCCGAGCCGGTTTTATCTTTACAAGGGCTTTTGGTAATTAGAAAGCTTATTGGCACCAAGAAGATGTTAGTTTACGCCGGCTCAATAGTCATTTTAACCACATTGGCAGGATATATTTACGGTATTTTTTAAAAATTTTTGATTTATGAGTATTTATTTCCTCTTTATGTAAGATGATCTTTACTATAGGATTGTTAAGTGCTATAATTTTAAATTATGTTTAAAGAGAGTAAAGATACCCAGAGGGTATTTCTTATTTACGGACCTCCCGGTTCCGGAAAAACTTCTATCGCGCGTGAAATATGTAGGATTATAGATTGGAAATACATATCAGTGGGAGAAATAACCAGAAGGGAAATATCAAAAGGAACCAGCTTGGGGAATAGAATTAAGGATTGTCTTGAAAGGGTAGTAGAATATCCTCCGGAACTTATTGCCGAGGTAATGAATCCCTATATAACTGAAGCAATTTGTCAAGGGAAATGTTTGGTTATTGATGGTTACCCAAAATACGCAAGAGAAGTTCCTCTTTTTTGTAAATTAATTAGAGAAAGTGGTTTGGCTGTTGCGGGCGTTGTTGTTTTAGATGTTAGCTTTAAAGAGGCTTTAAAAAGAAGTAGAGGAAGGAGAGTGTGTATAAATTGTGGTTTTCATACGAAAGAAGCGATAAGATATTGTACAATTTGCGGAGAAGAAATGAGGGGAAGAGATGATGACGAATTTGAAGTTTTTTCTCGTCGTTTTCGCGATCATTTAGAAAGCGTCCAAGAAACTTTGGACACTCTTCGGAAAGAAAGTCCTTTTCTTAGAATTTGTCAAATTAATGCAGATCTTGATTTTTCTAGAGTTTTAGAAGAAGTTTATAATTTTTTCACAGATACGCCCGGGTAGCTCAGCAGAGAGAGCGTACACATAGTTAGTGTAAGGTCGATGGTTCAAGTCCATCCCCGGGCTCATATATGAAAAATAAAATTTTAAGCTGGTACGAACTTGTAAAATATTTAAGATTGTTTCCGTCTACCGAAAGAATAAAGGATATTAGTGGCTTAATTACACAATGCAGACTTAATGGTATAGGAATACCTGTAAGTTATCAAAAAACAAGATACTCTGATAAAGATCTTAAGTTAATTAAAAAAATTATTAAGTGGTGGGTTTTTCTTACTCAAAAAAGTAATGAAGAGTTTCGTGACCAATATACTAGTAAGGCAATTGCCAACGCTATTATTCATGCAGTTATTTTTAATAAACCCCTTATTATTTACTCTGTTTTCTGTCCTTCCTATCGAAAGGGAATTGGCGCTATCGGATATACGGGGATGGTAGGAGATTATACTCAGAAAATGATAATCAAATATATTAATTTTATTTATGGGTCAAATCAATTAGGTGTAAATACCAGTGGGAAAGTTTATTTTAGTGACTTACTTTTAGAAAATTATCAAAAGTTAAAAAATACCACTTATGAAAAAGATCTCCGTTCTAATTATATTCATTTCAGAAAGTTATTTAGAAAAAAAGATTATAAAAAATTAATCAGTGTTAGTTTACTTTCTAGGATAACTTATTTTAGAAAAAATATAGGTAAAGAGGGCATAATAAGGGGGCCCATTAATATTCCACCGGAAATTTTTAATGTAGTTAGAGAGAGGAATAGTATTTTTTATAAAAAAGTACTTGGTTGGAGCGAAAAACAGGTTATAGAAAGAACCAAAATATTAGCAAGATGTTATTCCTTTATGGGAGACTATTTTAGAAAAAAATTTCCATACGGGATTATGTATTGGGTAGAAAGCGCTTATGAAAGGGGCAGAATGTATCATGGCAATCATCAAAAATTACCAATTCCTATAATTTATCCAAGGAAAAACGATGAACAATCACTTATATTTTAAAACGGTAAAGTATCTTAAAGATAACACTTTAAATTTTTTTCCTGTAGATTATCCTAATAAAAAAGTCATTTTTTTTGTTAAAAATTTGTACTGCGACGAACCATTTCCGATATTTGAGCATAACCATTACCATATTATTTCTTATCTTCATTTTAAAGCCGAACTTTTAGGGGTGAATTTTTATAATGGTTCTTGCATTTTAAGTGTTGGCGAAAACAATTTAAATTTTTTTACGCCTATAGCCAAAGATATAGAAAAGCTAATATGTGAGTTTCTTTCCTTATTAAAATATCTTAAAATATCGAATTCTTTTATTACTCATGTTAGTAGATATAGGTTGATAAAATGGCAAAAGTCGCTTACGAAATTTAATTTTTCCATTATTAATCGGTCTAGGGAAGAGGTTGTTTATGATGTTTCCACCTTAGTAGAGCTTAAAGGGAAAGATTTTGCGAAACTTAGAAACACCAGAAATAAATTATTAAATAAAAATAAGCTAAAATTTATAGATATTAATGGAGAAAACCTCCAAATTGCTTTTAATATAGTGGACTTATGGAATGATGTGCAGGGTTTTAAATATCAAAAGAAAAAAGACAAGAAGGAAAAATATGTAATAAAAATACTCTCAAATATAGCAAAAAGGGATAAAAATTTAAATACAAAATTAGTTTTTTGGAATAACATACCGGTAGGCCTGATAATATATTTTGTTCATCCCTACAGAAAAGATTGGGGAGAAATATATATGGTGAAGTGTATTAATAGATCTTCAGATGGTGGAATCCATGGAGCCTCAGACGCTTCATATTTAAAAATTTTTGAAGATTTTAAAAATAGTGGAGTTAAATGGGTTAATGATGGAGATTTAGGTATTGAGGAGGGAACTAGGGAACATAAATTAAGATTTAAACCTATTCGGTTTTTACAATCTTTTGACATCTCTATTTCCTTATGACCATTCGTAAAACATCTCAGTTTCAGAATTTTGAACTAGAAAATATGTTTTCTGATAAGGATATTGTCGATTTTTATAAAAACCTTCCTCCACCTTTGAATAATGAACGCGCAATTTTTACTCTTTATGGAAGAAATGCTCTTTTTTCTGTGTGCCGGAAGATTAGAGAGATAAAACCCGAAAAAAATCAAGCGCTTGTACCTTCATATTCGTGTGGAGATGAAATAGAAGCTGTAGTTCATGCTGGATTTTCAGTTATTCCATATAAGATTAATTTCAATCTTCAAATTGATTTACCTGACCTGATTTCGAAATTTAGTAAAAGAACATCCTTAGTTCTTTTAACACATTACTTTGGTTTTCCTCAGCGTAATATTTTTTTTATTAAGAAACTTTGCGCAAAAAAGGGAATGTTTTTAATTGAAGATTGTGCTCATGTTTTTGGTGGAGTTTTTAAAGGAATACCACTAGGTAGTATAGGAGATGCTTCTATATTTAGTTTACGGAAATTCTTAAATATTCCTCATGGAGGAGCCCTAGTTATAAACAATAGAGAGTTGGGGTCAGTTCAGCTGATTCCGCCAAGTAATGAAGCAGTTTTAATCGACCTTCTAATATTTTTAGGACAAAAATCTCGTCTTTTTACTAAAGGAACTTCTATTGTTAAAATTTACAAGCAAATAGGAATTGAAAGTAAAAGTCAACACGGACCCCGTTTGGAAGAGTTTGGGGGCTATAGGTTATCTCTGTCAAACTTTACAAAATTTTTAATTAAGAAAGCTGATAGCCCAAAAATAATTAGAGATCATATTAATAATTTTATAAATTGCCTGAACGTTTTTCTATACGATATCAATAAGAATGCAAAAAGAAAGATGAAGCCTTTGTTTTCGTCTTTAGTGGACGGTGTTGTTCCCTCTTTTTTTCCTATTATAGTTGATGAATCTTTAGCTTTTTGTTTTGAATTGAATAAAAGGGGTTTTAGTTTTTTTCAACCATTTTGGAGTTATTTTCATAAATATGTTAATTGGAATAAATTTCCAGAGGCCAAAAAGTTGAAGGAAAAATTGGTTGTCCTGCCCTTAAACGACAAAATAAACCTAGAAGTAGTTATTAAGAATTTTTGTCAAAAATGAAGGACGTATATATCATTTTAGGAGCACCGGGTAGTGGAAAATCAGAACAGGCTGACTTGATTGCGAAAGAATTTAATCTCTATCATGTTTCTTGGGATATAATTTCCAGGAAACTTGGGTTTGATGTAGGAGAGGAATTAAATGACAGAAAAAGAGCTCTTTTAATTTTTGATATTATCAGAGAAGTAGTTTTGAGGATTTTAGGGGAAAGGTCACGTAGAAAAAATGGAATAGTTTTTGAAGGCTTTCCACGTAGAAAAGAAGAAGGAATTTTACTAATTGATTTAATTAATAAATATAAATTAGAATTAAAAGCTGTAATCAATATAAACTCTTCTTTTCCGTTAGTTAGAGAAAGGCTCAAGAAAAAATTACCAGAGAGAGAAATTAAGAAAGAATTTACTCAATTTTTAGAGGAAAATGTTCCTCTTTACAATTTTCTAAAAAATCATTCTGCTTATTTTTTTACCGTAAGCGGAGATGAAGATAAAATAACAGTATTTGCAAATATTATTAGCAAAATAAGAAATAAGGCAAGAGAAGATTATCGGTTTTTTTATCGACAATCGTCTTCATATTTGCCTACTAGATATGGAGCTTTCAAAATTTATACCTATCTCTCAAGAGTTGATTATTCTCTTAATATTGTTTTAGTTAAGGGTAATGTTAGGGGTAAGTGGGGTGTATTAACGCGAGTTCATTCCTCTTGTTTCACAGGAGATATTTTTGGTTCATTAAAATGTGATTGTGGCGAGCAACTTCATAAAGCGATGAGAAAAATTGAGAAAGAGGGTTGTGGTATTATTATTTATCTTTTTCAAGAAGGAAGAGGAATAAATATCATAAATAAAATAGCGGCTTACTCTCTTCAAGAGAAGGGATTTGATACAATAGAGGCAAACGAAAGACTTGGTTTTCCTAGCGACATGAGGAATTATTATGCAGTAAAAGATATATTATCAGATTTAAACGTAAATAGTATTAGGCTTTTGACTAACAATCCTGAAAAAGTTTATTGTTTGACTGATTTAGGTATTGTCATAGAGGAAATAGTTCGTATTGAATCTAAGCCAAATCGATATAATAAAAAATATCTCTTTACTAAAAAGAATAAAATGAATCATAGGTTAAAATTCTTAAAATAAATAAATTAAAAAATATGATAATTGCTTTAGGCTCTACGTCTGAAGATAAGAAAAGAATTCTTTCAGAAACTTTAAGAAGGGAATTCAAAATAAAGCCAAAAATAATTGGAGTAGAAGTTAATTCGGGAATAACAGATCAACCCTTAGACGAGAAAACGACAATAAGGGGAGCCACTAATAGAGCTAGAGAGGCCTTGAAGAAAATTCCCCATTGTGATTTTAGCATTGGATTAGAAGGAGGGCTTTCTTTAATAAGCAATAATTATTTTTTAGTTTGTGTCGCAGTAATTTTAGATAAAGAAAACAAGAAATATATTGGTGTAAGCAGTAAGTTATGTTTGCCTAAATCAGTCTCAGAGAAGATTAAGAAGGGTGGCCAATTTGGTTTGATAATTCGCGAGTTTGAGAAAGAAAACTGTAAAGATAAGAATATTCTTCTTATTATAAAAAAATTAATTAAGAGGGATGTTTCTTTTAAAGAAGCAATTGTGAATAGTTATCAAATTTATAGAAATAAAAAATATTATTAGAAAGGATGATTGAAAGATTAAGCCCAAAAGGAAAAACACTATTAGAGGAAAAAAGAAGAAGGTTAGATGAGCAGTTAAGAAAAAGAATTTTAGACTACGGATCAGCAGTGGGGTCAGGAGGAGGTGATTCCTATCATGATGAACAGGCTTATTCAATCTATACTGAGATTGTAACATTACAGGCAAAGTTAAATAGTATTAATAGATTTTCTAGTTGTCAAGAGCTTAAACCTCCCAATCAGTTTGAGATGATCGAAGTAGGTCATCAAGTTAAAGTAGAGTTTTCTGACGATCCAGAACCAAGAGAGGAAATATCTGTCACTATTCTTCCAGAGGGGGATATTTTAGTTTTAAATGAGTTTTATGATCAGAGGACTAAATTTCTTGTTTCTGATAAAAGTCCTATAGGAAGGGCATTGTTAGGAAAGAGAGTTGGAGAAGAAGCCAGATATGAGACAGAAGAAGGAGATTTTGGAGTTATAGTAAAAGGTATTAGTTTAGCAGATGTTTTTGGATAAGGAAAAAAATATTTAAAAAGCTTATATTGAAATAATAAAGATTATTTTTAGAAAGCAATAATGATTATTTACATTTTAACCAGCGTTATTTTGGTGAGTTTGGTTTCTTTTGTAGGGGTTTTGTTTATTGCCCTAAAAGAAGAGACCCTAGACAAAATTTTAAATTTGTTGGTTGGTTTTGCTTGCGGGGCTTTACTAGGAGGTGGGTTTTTGCATCTTTTACCTGAATCGGTAGAAAATTTGGGCGAAAAATCTTTTATTTTGGTAATTGTTGCTTTTTTAACCTTTTTTATTTTGGAAAAAGTTTTTCGCTGGCGTCACTGCCATTTGGGCCATTGTTCAACTCATTCTTTTGCCTATTTAAATCTTTTAGGTGATGGACTTCATAATTTTGTTGACGGAGCGGTAATTGCTGCTGCTTTTTTGACTAATATTTCCTTGGGGATTAGTACTACTTTGGCTGTTATTCTTCATGAAATTCCTCAAGAAATTGGTGATTTTTCTATTTTGCTTTATGGAGGGATAGAAAGGAAAAAGGCGCTTTTGTTTAATTTTGCTTCAGCGGTAACGGCGATTTTTGGCGCCCTTGCTGTTTACTTTTTTGCCGGAAAAATTTCTGGGTTGATTCCTTTTTTGCTTCCTTTTGCCGCGGGGGGGTTTATTTATATTGCCGCTACTGATATTATTCCCGAGCTTCATAAAAAGGAAGATTTAAAACAATCAATTTTAGAATTTTTCTTAATTTTGCTGGGCATTAGCCTAATGGGGGTTCTTAAAAAGCTGTAAAAGTTGGTTTTATTGGTGGCTTTTCTTTTGCAGAAGCTGTCAAAAAACCTAAATAAAAAAATATAATGTATAATAAAAAAGGGGGTAGTTATGAACAAAAAAACTAACCAAGAAGAAATTCAAAAATTTTTGGAAAAAGTTAAAAAGTTAGAAAAAGGAGAAAAATTGGATTTATCTTCTGACGAGGATTTATCTATTGGGATAATGAACTTAATTTCCATTGAGGAACATCTTTTTTTCACTTACAACAAGACCAAAGATCAAAAATATTTGGAACTTTTAAATGAGGTCCGGGAGATGCGCAAAGATTTGTTAAAAAGAATTATCAAAGATTATGAAGGCGAGGTCTGGTGTATCAGTAAACATCTTTTGGCTGCTTCAATGAGACTAATTGAGGTGGGAACTAAAGCTCTAACCAAGGGCAATAAAGATCAGGCAGCTGATTTGTTTCAAAAATCCTACCAGCTTTATTCTTTATTCTGGGGCTTAAATTTAGGGGTAGTTAAAGTCAAAGATATCAAACAAGAAGAAAAAGATAAAATAGAGTTTTTAAGTGAGGAGAAAGACCCAAAAATTAAAGGCTCTGTGGGAATTTTTGCCAAACTAGGAGAATTGGTTAAAAAAGCAATAGATTGTTGTATTGAATAAAATGATTAAACCGGTTTTTGCCACCTGTCCTGTTTGTGTTATGGCTGTTGGCGGCGGCCTTTGGATTGCCGAAAAATTAGGCGTAGACGATTTAATCGCCGCTATTTGGATTGGCGCTTTTGTAACCGCTTTTGCTATTGCTTTGGCTGACAAATTTAACAAAATAAAGTTACCAAAACCTCAAATAACTTGGACAATTGTTTTTTATCTTTTAACTTTGGCGACTATGCAAATTTCCGGAAAACTTAATAATCCCTATTGCAAGATTTGGGGAGTTTGCAAAATCTGGCTGGGAATAACGGTGGGAACAATTGTTTTTTGGCTAGGAGTTTTGCTTGATAAATTAGCCAGAAAGAAAAACAATGGCAAAGTTTTCTTCCCTTTTCAAAAAGTGATTTTGCCGGTTTTGGCAGTCTTGTTAACAAGCTGGCTTTTTTACCTTTTGATTTGTTAAAAGGTTTAAAAATTTCAAGGACCGGTAGCAATTTCGGCGATTTTCCAGATATTTCCTACTTTTTCCAAGCTTATCCAGCGAGTATTTTCCCCATTTTGCCAACCATAGTAAGGAATAGGGGCATCGGCAGAACGAGGATCCATCCAAACATCCAAAACTACTTTGTAAATATGCTTATTATCCGTCCAATTTTCTTCATTAGCCTTTTCTATTTTTAAAAGTTTAAAAGAATTAATGGCGTTAAAATGAACCGCCCAAGTTTGAAGTTCAGTGTCATCTTTGGTTTTCATCATTAAAGCGGCTTTATCTGCGCTTCCTTCCTCAACAAGATTGACAAAATTGCGGATAATATCTTCATCTGAGGGTAAAGGTACGCCACCGCCTGCTTCTTTTTCTAACTTAGGAGTTGGCGAAACATTACCAGTTTGACCTTTTTTTTGAATGAAATCTTTGAGGTATAAAGCAAAGTCTTTAACAAATTTTATGGCCTCATCTTGTGATAAAGTACTCCACCAAGTGTTAATAATTAACTCAACATTAGGACTTAAAAAAGCCTCCAGTCTTAAAAATTTACCGTTCTCGTTATAAACTAAATGATGGGGAAAGGGAATATCTTTATTTTCTTCAATTTTTTCTTTGTTTAACTTATAGACCTCTTTTAAACTATCGATATTTCCGGAAACAAAGGCGATGCTGATATTTTTTGGCGCTTGGGGTGGATTGCCGTGTTCGATTGAATAAGGTAATTTTTCTTGCCGGTATTCGCAATAATACTCAGTATATCTTTGAGTTTGGTTTTGGCCGGGTTTTATTTCTAAAAATTGTTTACCGATTAACTCTTCGATTTTTTCTTTTGGAAAAAGTTGACAGACAGGAACTTGACCAAAAAATTGTTCATAACTGGTTATTTTTGTTTCTTGTTGTTGGGTGGTGGAGGAAGTTTGAGAGGTAATTTGAGTTTGTGTCGATGATTGCGATTGTGATTGAGTACCACCACCAGATTTTTTAAAAACTTTAGTTGATAATATTCCAAGACTACCAATAATCAAAACCGCAATTAAAACAAAAATTGGCGCAATTCCCTTTTTCATAATTTCTATCTCTCCCAAGTTATTAAGGTAATTAAAATAGTCACCCCTATTTTTTTCATTTAAGTTAGATTATCACTTTTTTATTCTAATTTGCAAGTCTACCAGAAAATTATATCTTACTCTCTCGTTAATACTCAAATTATTCAGTTAGAGACACAAAATTCTTTCTTTTTGGGACTAAATTAAGCCTACATGCCCGTGCTTGTCTGCCGACAAGGTGGTGAAGGGCGGGGAGGCTCCATTTCCATCAGGAATGTGTAAAAAGAGGAATTAAACATTATTTCTCTCATCTCAGAACTTCCAAAGATAATTCTCTGGTAGAAAGGTTAATCCAAACTACTGAGTATGATCTTTGGTTATTTGATGAGGAACTTATTCCAGAAATAAGCTACATTAACCAGAAACTCGAATTCTGGACTGGCCGGTATAATACCTACCGGTCACATCAATCTCTTAAATATTTAACTCCTTTAGAATATTATCAACTTAGTCAACAAAAGAAAGGAGAAAAGTGTACGGGATGTAGTGGATCAAAACAAGTTTCAAACCTAGTCCCACTGGTTAGAAGTACTTCTTTTCCGATTTTTTCTTTTAAAAAACCTGTAAGCTCGCCATCCTGAAAGCGTGCTAAAAGGTATTCTGGGAGTCAAAATAAAACATTTTAACCCTTTAAAGATAAATCCCCCTTAAGATAATATTCTCCTATCTTTTAATCTTTTCCATTACTCTGACGGTTTTTTCTTTATCTTTCCACCAATTGCCAGGAGTAATCCCTCTTTCATCCATCACAGGAATAATTATAATTTTGCTTCGAGGGAAAAACTTCGCAAAAGTCATTTTTAATCGTCGAGAATGATAGAGCTTGCTTACTAAAAGATTTACCTTTTTTAGGAAGCTGTTTTTGACTCGAGCCAGGAACAATAATCAAATCTGCCTTTTTAAGCTTGTCTTCTACAAAAATAAAATCAGTGATAGCTTTAATTGTTGCTAATCCAAATTCCACCGGTATTCCTCCCTAAAAGGGTATTCCGAAATTTAATTTATAAAAATGGAGCATATCGTTTTAAAAATTCATCTACAGGTAAGGTTGGCAATATAACTCCTCTTCTTAGCCATTTCGAGCACAATGTTTAGCCTATAATGCCTACATTTCCTTAAATCACAAAATCCTCCCCTCATCCGCTGATCAAGCTTTTGGATCACCTGTAAATGGCGTTCGTTTCCCCATATTTCAGTAAGTCGAGTGCGATTAATATTACCAATAGAAAATTCTTCTTGATCTGTTGTGGGAACACAAAGAAAAACATCTCCATTTTGTTTAATTCCCATGTTATGCATTAAGATTACTGTCCAACAGTGAGAAGGTTCGTTAGGCATTTTTTCTCCTTTAGATGGGTGTAGGCTTTCGCTTCTAATTAAATTTTCTGCAAATACCCTAACATAACCTTTATCAAATCCACTGTCGTTCATTACTGCCGCATAAATAAATTCTTTTTGTTCGGAAGTAAGCTCAATATCAGTTCTTCCTTCAAAATTGTTCATACAGCGAATAAAAATATTATCAGCTTCTATAGTCTATGCATACCTAACCATTTATATAAAATTTTGGTAATTTCTTTGATTAATCGCTATTTTTAAATTGACATAAGGATATGTAAATCCCATCATTTTTTTTACTCTTACAATTTCTCTAAGATTTCGGTCAATCACATCAAATTGATCACGGCCACATACAGAAAAATACGATTCTCTATTATGTCCTATAATAGGAACAGTAATATAAAAGAATCTCCAAGCATTCTCGTGTACACCGAGAGGTGGGTGATAAACCAAACTGTCTAGGGAGAAAAAATCCTGTCTATTTCTAACTCTTTCCCCATCGGATAATGACTAATTTTTCCGGTATACAAAACCTTTTCTACGCCTATATTTTTTTCTGGGACCAACGAAGCCGTTAATGGCAATAGTATTTTTGCACTCATTTTTTATCCTAATCTTTCAGGTATCCAACCGATCTTTCCAACCTCCACAGAATTTTTTAAAACAAAAAGTTCAGAAATTGAACAATTAGCTAACTTATACTTTTGGGTAAAATCCCAAAATTTTTTAAGATTAATTCCTTTGAAATACATCAAAATTGCGTGAATGCAACTCCCGTGAGTAACAATTAAACAATTCTTTTTCGTTGAAATTATCGTTTTGATAACTTTAAAAACTCTTTTTTGCATATCACAAAGGGTTTCGCCTCCGGGCGGAGCTACATGCGCCGGATCTTTTCCTCTGGCTTTAAAAATCTCGGGGAATCTTTTTTGAACTTCAGCACTGGTTAGACCCTGCCACTTTCCGTAATTAACTTCTTTCAGATTTTTCTCTATCATCACTTTTAATCCTAAATATTTACCCAATAATAAACTTGTCTCTAGACATCTTTTAAAGGGACTAGAAAATATTACTTCAATTTTTTTCGATTTTAAAAATGGGACCAATGCTTTCAACTGTTTTTTTCCTTCTTCGTTTATTCCTACACTATCATTACTCCCTGTATATCTTTTTACAAGATTATCATCTGTTTGTGCATGACGCATGAGATAGACTATCATTTTTCTTTAATCCAAATTCCACCGGTATTCCTCCCTAAAAGTATTCCAGGGTTTTTCTTTCATTAGATTGTAAATTTCCCTTGTCACCTCTTCTTGAGAGGAAACAACTTCATCAATGTCTAGAGAAATAGCTTTTCCTATCCCCCTTAACATTTCATAGACCCTTCTTATTGCCTCCCTTACTTTATCTAAATTAAAATCACCTGTTTCTGACCAATTGATAAGATTTTCCAATAAAAATGATTCTACCCCGAAAAACGCTTCTGCTAAACTATTAAAATCTTGTCTATCACGGAAAGAAGGAGCTTTTTTAATGTCCCAAATTCTGCCCTGGCCAACTGCTCTTATTCGATCTAAACAATTTGCAAACAAAGATTTCATTGAGGCATAAATTGCTGCCACATCTTTCGGCATTATATACTCATGATATCCATCAAAAGGATTTCTTTTAATTAATCGCCCTTCTGTCTCCAAAAGAGCCTGAATAGGAGTTCCGTCAAAAACTCGCAAAGCTTTGCTCAGGGTCGGACAATATCCTCTCCTTTTAAGAAAGGCTAAATCTCTTTTAAGGGTCTCTAGTGTAGTGTAGGGATTAAAGATCATAAAACCTACAACCACAGAAATTCCTTCTCTTTCAAGGATATCTAAAGCCTCCTCCATTTGATCAATTGTTTCTCCCTTACGAAATCTACAGAGAATTTCATCATCCGAACTTTCCACTCCAATCAAAAGTCTTTCAAAACCGGCAGCTTTTAAATTTCTAACGATGCCCGGATTGTCGGTAATATCATTTCCCCGGCAAAAACCCATCAAATGAAAAGGCAACCTTCTTTTTTCTATTTCTTGACATATTTGGACTACATGTTGGCGTCCTCTAGGTCCTGGCCCAAAAATGTTAGGATCATTGAACTTAAAAACTGTCACCCCATAGGTTTCGAATAATTTCTGCATTTCATCTACCACATTAGTTGGGTTTCTTCCTCTCCATCTTGGTCCTTTCCGAAAACTTTCAAAAGAATAGTTACTACAAAAACTACAAATTCCGTAACAACCTCTACTACCCATAATAGTGGCATAGTTTGTCTTTCCTAAACAATATTCCAAATAATCTCGGGCGGCAAAAGGTAAAGCGTCAACATCCACACTGTCAATTGGTTTATTAACAACCTGAGTATTTCCTTCCAAATAAGCAATACCGGGCGTGGTTTTCCAATCTTGCCCGGTTAAAATTCTTTCTGCCAAACGAACAACAGTTTTTTCTCCTTCTCCTAAAACTATAGAATCTATTTTATCTCCCAGTCTTTCCAAAATATAAGGAAAAGATAAAGTGGCTGTAATCCCTCCGCAAGTAATATGGTCAGTATACCCCCTTTCCCGAAGAGTTTTGACTGCTATTTCCAAAGACGGCAAAGCCCTTTGAAGCACAGAAAAACCGACTATGGGCGGATTTTTTTCAAGAATTCTTTGAATTGTTTGCTCTAAAGTTTTTGCCTCAACATCAGCATCAAAAATTTCTACCTTTCTACCTTCCTCTCTCAATGAAGCCGCTAGATACATTAAACCCATTGGTTCTTTGGGATTATAGTCAGGCTCTCTTCCTGTTTGATATAGCGGAGGTAAAACCAACAAAACTTCTGGTGAGCCTAGTGGTTGATACCTTTCTTTCTCTGAATTAACTCTTTCTACCATTTGGTTTTTATTTTATCACCTATAAAAATGTTTTTCTAATTTAGTATTCTGCCATTGTTTGTTTTTTAGGACAGACATAATATTTAGGCACCTATTCGTTTTTTGATTATCCCTATAATGTTTATTCAAAGTTTTGTCTGCCGCGAGGCGGGTTTGTTACTTTCATCCGAAAAGTATACTTATAATTTTCGGCAAGTCGAAATGAAGCCTCCCCGCCCGGGGAAGGGCAGGGTTTCCTCTGGTTCGGAGAGGAAGAGAGCTCGCCTTTCGGCGAGAGGCTTCTTTCTTGCCTGCTTCATCCCCGCCGAAAGGCTGGTGGGGTATTCACAGGAGCGAAATAAAATAATTGGTAATTTGTCTTTTTAAAAGATATTGCTGAAAGACTCCTTGAAATCCCATTTATTATCAGTCTTGATAGATTTAATTTGTCCTGGGTAGACGAACTCGAACTTCTTGAAGAAATCTAAGGTATTGAGGCTGTTAAACCAAAAATATGGTTTGGTAGAATTCCAAAATCTTTAACCTTTCTTGGGCTACCTTGCTTTCGGAGAATCTTTTCAGGCTGGAAAGCATCTTTCTCACCTCCTCTAAACCCTTGATTCTACCAAAAAGAAGGAAAGCTTTTGTAGGGACTCCTCCTGTTGCTCCAAATTTTTTTAATCCATTCACTTAACCTTAATGTCTAAAAATGTTTCGTAAACTATTCATATCTCCATAATATTTAACCAGGGTAATACTCTCTTAATTTTAATTCTAATTTGCAACTATAAAACTTTTTTGCTATTTTTAAATTAACCAAAAATTATGCTTAAATCAAAAATCTTAATTTTTGGCGGAATAGGAATTTTAATTTTAGTAGTTGCTTTCTTAGGTGCTTTTCTAATTTTAAAAAACTCCTTTTACCAACCCAAAAAATTTTCCCAACAACCAATAAATTACGAATTAACCTCCAAACCAACACCCCCTTCGGAAACTTCCTTTCTCCAAAACCTAATCCCCACCAGCTCAAAATCTAGCGACTTTGAACCCTGTTTTGGAATTGACAGCAACCAAACCAACCCCATTGCTTACCACCGGATTTTATTAGCCAGTTCAAAAGATGGCCTTCATTTCACCAGAACGAACAAATTAATCTCCGACAGAGCGAGCGTTCCGGATATGATGATTGATAAAGAAGGAAACGTCAGAATTTATTTTGTTTTAATCACCTGCAAGGAACAAAGCCAAGATTTAAACAATATTCCGGTAGTAGCAATTTCTTCAGATAATGGTCAGAGTTGGATTTATAAAAAATTAATTGTTGAGGCTCCAAATGATGCTTCTTATTGCAAAGCTCCTGGTGGCTCGCCGGCGCCAGTTGATCCTGAAGTTTTACTAATGTCCGACGGTACTTACCGACTTTATGCTACTTGTCCCCAAAATACTCCACAAGGGACTCCGATGACTTATGTTTTTTTCTCCACTGACGGAATTTCTTTTAGCGGCGCAAGGCATACTTATATCCCTCAAGAAGGCATAGCTTTGGACCCGGTAGTAGTAAAATTTGGCCAAACCTGGAATTTATTTAATGGCAATTCAAATCCGGCCACCTCCCCAGATGGAATAACTTTTAACCCCCCAAATAAAGGAATCTTTTGTCCTTTTAAATTTAAAGAAGGAACAAACGAAAAATGTTATGTTATTGGCGATGCTTTAACTTTGGAAAATTTTTCAGGTTATCGAATTTATCTTTTTGGCGATACCCCAACTGAGGGCTTTAAATCTATCTTTTCTTCAGATGGCAAAAACTGGACAATGGAACAAAAAAGTGAAGAATATATCTTAACCATTACTCCCCAAGCAACCGAAGAATATCATAAACTAATGTTTCCCACAGTGGCAAAGTTAAATAACGGAACTTTTTTAATGGCCTATGAAACATTTATTCCCGGCACTCCTAATAAAATTATAGAAAGTCTTTCCTCGGAAAAACAAAGTGAGAAAATTCCTCCTCAAGAGCAAAAACCAACTTTTGAACCAAAAAGGCCGATGGGAAAATGCGGCGATGGAATTTGCGACTCAATTGAAAAAACAACTAATACTTGCCCACTCGACTGTTTAAAATAAAAGGAGTTATCAAACTTTCTTTGGCCACAAGGCGCCCTTTTCTTTTCTTAGTCGATCACCAACCTTGATTTCCTCATACATTTCTGCCGGAACGGCAATAGCGTGAACTTCACCCTTATTTTTGCCCTCTTCAATTTTAACTTTAATATGATATAAATGTTCTTTTTTCTCCGGCCCTTTTCTCCAAACAACGCCCCAAGAATCTTCATCCTCCTTTTCTTTAACCACATGGCCTTTATCAACCACCACCCCTTCCCAAGATTCTGACTTTCCCTTTAAAAATAGTTTTCCTACCAAAAGCAAAAATAAAATCGCCGGCAAGCAAAAAATTAAAAGAATAATTATTGGTATTAATCTCACTTTCTCTCGCCTCCTTCTGGACTTGGTTGGCTAATTATAATTTTGGAAAATCTTGCTGTCAAAAACTACTTCACTTCAATCAACTGGCCGTCGGTTATTTTTACCAATTCGCTGGCGGTGGTTTTGAAAACCGAAAAAGGATCCCCTGCTGCCGCCCAAATTTCAGAAAAGTTAAAAAGGTCTTTATCAATAAAAGTAATAATTCTCTTTTTGTGGCCAAAGGGAGGAACACCGCCAATTACAAAACCTGTTTCTTGCCTAACAAAATTGGCATCGGCTTTTTTAATTTTCTCACCTAAAACTTTTTCTAATTTCTTTTCATCTATTCTATTCGCCCCGCTAGCAATTACTAGCACCGGATTTCCTTTTTCGCTTTGAAAAACAATTGATTTAGCAATTTGGCCCAGTTGGCAACCAACAGCTCGGGCTGCCTCAACTGCAGTTTTGGTTGATTGAGGAAGCGAAACAATCTTCAGTTTAAGACCCAAAAAATCGATCTTTTTTTGAAACACATCTACACCGCTTGACATATTCCTATTATGACATTATTTACGGTCTATTCCATCCGGGGTTTATTTGGATGTTTTGGAGTAATTAAAAACTAAAATATTGGGTTAAAAATTGACAAAAAATTTCTTAAAACTTAAAATAAAATAAATTTTAATGAAAAAAGAGCGTTTTAATAAAAATTTTTTCCCAATAGGCCTTTTTTTACCTCTCTTTTTAGGGCAATTATTTCTTGTCAAACCTGGGTTTGCCCAGGCATCAAGCAATCCCCTTTCATGCGAGAGCCGAATATTTCTTGTAAATCCTCCCTATAGCCTTCCTTACCACTACGATGGGGTAGAAATTAAAAGCGGAAGTTCAACCGTTAAACCCAACGATTATTTAATCTATTCAGTA
>Ga0315298_1001838_pt1 | contig 37837 bp, 39 predicted proteins | sample WHS_1_MG_FD_203077 | JGI IMG/M metagenome (GOLD analysis project Ga0315298, IMG submission 203077) | Extremophilic microbial mat communities from Washburn Hot Springs, YNP, Wyoming, USA - WHS_1_MG | ecosystem: Environmental > Aquatic > Thermal springs > Hot (42-90C) | place: USA: Wyoming...
TGGGTGAAAGACAAGCAGGTTGTCGCAGTCAAGCCAAGGTCAGAGTTAAAGCCCTTTTTCCAGCTATCATATGAGGAATGGTTGAAAAAGTTTGAATCCACTGACCCGAATCCCATCGGGGTCGTTTCTACTTCTTGTAGATAAGGCCGAGCGGCTTTTTGTACAAAGCCAGCAGTACAGATTTCCTTTACCCTGACGAACTGAATAAACTGGCTGGACAGTATTTTGTAGTGCCGCAGGGTACCAGCTCTAAGTAATCAGCCCCTGAATTTACTTCAGAATGGCTCGAGTATCACCCGGGCATCTACAGCTATGGCACCATCCCTGTAAGCGAATATGGGGTTGAGGTCGAGTTCTCTTATCTCGGGGGTCTTCTCGACGAAATTTGAAACTTTCAGTAGCAGTTCTTCCAAGAAAGCTATATCTGCCGGCTCTTGTCCTCTGTAGCCCTGAAGCAGAGGGAACCCTTTTATCTCCCTAATCATTTCCCTCGCATCTCTTCTAGTGAGCGGCACTATCCTGAAAGCAACATCCTTCAGAACTTCAACAAGTATTCCGCCCAGCCCGAACATCAGCACCGGGCCGAATTGTGCGTCTTTTGTCATACCTATTATCACTTCTATACCTGGGCGGACCATTTTCTGCACTGACACGCCGTCGATCCTCGCATCAGGGTGGTGCTGCCTCACCGAGGAGATTATTTCGCTATACGCTCTGGCTACTTGGGCAGCATTGGTGAGTCCCAATTTGACACCACCTGAATCGCTCTTATGGATTATGTCGGGCGATGCTATCTTAAGTGCTACAGGAAACCCTGTTTCTTTGCTCAGGGAGATAGCTTGAGCCTTGGTTCGAGCCAGTTTAGCCTCTACAACTGGCACCCCTGCGTCTTTAAGCAGTTGCTTAGATTCTATCTCGGTAAGCTGCGTCCTGTTTTCTTTTCTGGCCTGTTGCAATATTTCGTTTTTTGTCATTTTCTCCCCCATAGGGTTGTCGCTTACAGCAAAAAGTGCTTTCAATTTTAGCCTATTTTGCTATCATCTGCAAAAATGGTTTGGGGGTTGGATGAACCTTTACCCCCGTGGGAATATTTTTGTAAATCGCTCTGTGTCTAAAGTATACTAAGTTGAACTATTTCCTCATTGCTGGAATTGCGGGGTATGCACTAGGATGGCTTGGATAGGCAACTTTAGTCTGCTAAGTATTCGGGTTGTAGGTTGTAAGCGGGACATGCTAAATCCCGAGGAGAGACTAACCATGGGGTGAAGGTTCTTGGCATAGCCGGTAGCCCACGACGTAATGGGAATACCGATATCCTACTACATCAGGTAATCTCTGGAGCTGCTAGCAAGGGTGCTGAGACAAAGATTGTAGTACTCAGTGTTTTGGATATTACTCCTTGCCGCCACTGTGATGGTTGCTTAAAGACGGGCAAGTGTGTTGTCCAGGATGATATGCAGTGGCTGCATGTTGATTTGATGGAGGCGGACCGGATTGTTTTGGCGTCACCAATCTTTTTTATGAGTGTAACAGCCCAGACCAAGGCAATGATAGACCGCTGTCAGGCGATATGGGTCATGAAATATGTACTCAAAATTCCGGTTGCAGTTCCTCCTGGTAAGGATCGGAAAGGACTCTTTGTTTCGGTTGGTGGGACAAAGGTACGCAACTTGTTTCAGCCGGCAATAGCTACGGTAAAGAGCTGGTTTTTGACCCTTGATGTGAGTTATGCGGGAGAAGTGGTCTTTTCTGGGGTCGATGAGCAGGGGGCTATACTACGACATCCAAGTGCATTAGACGAAGCATTTATCGCCGGGCAGAGGCTTGTCTCAGTGTCCGACAGCACGGGCAGTGGCTAGATTCTGCTTCGTGATTGGATATAGGTAAGCGCGGCCCGTGTGTTGCGGTAGCATGCGGTTAGCTTGACTTTCAGTTCAGCCTTTTCTATACTAGTGGTCTGTAGTCAGTGGGGGTTGGTGTTCCGTGTTGGAGGTGAATTGCCCGAGTGGCGCAATGGTAGCGCAACCGACTTGTAATCGGTAGGTTAGTGGGTTCGACTCCCCTCTCGGGCTATTGTCATGTGTCTGGGAGGGGTGCCGGAGTGGACAATCGGAGCAGACTGTAAATCTGCCGCCTGATGGCTGCGTAGGTTCGAATCCTACCCCCTCCACCACTTTGCAGGTGTTGGAGAGTTTACTAAAATAGTGTATAATCTGGTATAATTTACACTTTAGAGCATAGCTCTAGAGTGTAAATTAGGTCAGTTGCCCACATAGCTCAGTTGGTAGAGCACGTTCTTGGTAAGAACGGGGTCACCAGTTCGAATCTGGTTGTGGGCTCGGTAGAAAAGGAGGTTTTGTGAAATGGCAAAAAAGGTTTTCGAACGAACTAAACCGCATGTTAATGTGGGGACGATCGGTCATGTGGACCACGGGAAGACCACATTGACTTCGGCAATTACACTAGTGCTATCCAAGAATGGACCAACCCAATTCCGCCCGTTTGAGACCATTGATAATGCTCCTGAGGAGAAGGCGCGCGGTCTGACGATTGCTATTGCTCATATTGAATATGAGACCGAGAAACGCCACTATGCTCACGTGGATTGTCCGGGCCATGCTGACTATATCAAGAACATGATTACCGGTGCAGCCCAGATGGACGGAGCGATACTGGTGGTAAGCGCTCCAGATGGTCCTATGCCTCAGACCAGAGAACATATTCTTCTTGCCCGTCAGGTTGAGGTGCCGAGCATGCTGGTGGCATTGAATAAGGTGGATGCTATGGAGGATGAGGAGCTGCTTGAGCTTGTCGAGCTGGAGGTCAGGGAACTACTTTCCAAGTATGGTTTTCCCGGCGATAAAACTCCTGTTATAAGGGTGAGCGCACTAAAGGCACTTGAGTGCGGGTGTGGTAAACGGGAGTGTCAGTGGTGCGGTAAGATCTTACAATTGATGGATGCTGTGGATGAGTGGGTACCTTTGCCAGTGAGGCCGAAAGACAAACCGTTCTTGATGCCGATCGAGGATGTTTTTGGAATAAAGGGCCGTGGCACAGTGGTGACCGGGAGAGTGGAGCGTGGCGTGGCAAAGGTGGGCGATGAGGTGGAGATTGTCGGCATCAGGGAAACGCGCAAGACCGTGATTACAGGTCTGGAAATGTTCCATAAGACTCTTGAAACAGCAGAACCTGGCGATGCAGTGGGCTGCTTACTCAGGGGCATCGAGCGAGATGAAGTGGAGAGAGGGATGGTTTTAGCTGCGCCTGGCTCGATTACTCCGCACACTCATTTTGAAGCTGAGGTATATGTGTTGACAAAAGAGGAGGGTGGACGTCATACGCCTTTCTTTAACGGGTACAAGCCACAATTCTATATTAGAACATTGGATGTCACCGGGACTATCGAGTTACCTAAGGGTGTTGAAATGGTAATGCCAGGAGATAATGTAAAGATGACTGTCAAACTGATATATCCGGTGGCTTTGGAGTCCGGGGTGCGTTTTGCTATCAGAGAGGGTGGCAGAACGGTTGGGGCTGGTGTAATCAGTAAGATACTAGAATAGCTATGGCGAAGAAAGGTGAATCACGTGGCATTATTCATCTGGCATGTACGCAGTGCCACGAAAGGACTTATACAACTACAAAGAACAAGAAAAACGATCCGCAGCGACTGGAGTTGCGTAAGTATTGTCCACGATGCCGTACTCACACGCTCCATCGGGAGACTAGATAATCTTTGGTGAAGAAGAGCCAGCCTCAGTCTATCAAGCCGACAAAACGTTCTAGGTTCGCTTTTGTTGGCGATATTATTGGCGAATTAAAAAAGGTCGTTTGGCCGTCGAGGCAGGAGACATTGCGCCTGACGGCAATGGTTATTGGATTATGTGTCGCTGTGGGGCTTATCCTTGGGATTTTAGACTATGGTTTTGCAGAGCTGGTAAGTAAGATCTTCCTGCGTGGAAGTTAGTTGACCATGAGGAACGGCGAAAAACGGTGGTATATAGTGCATACTTACTCCGGATATGAAGAGCGCGTGAAGAAGGCTCTGGAGCAACGTATAAAGTTCATGGATGCGGAAGACAAGATTTTCCAGATCGTAATCCCTACGGAGGAGGAAATCGAGGTCAAGGGAGGGCAGCGGAGAAAGGTTACCAAAAAGGTATTTCCCGGGTACGTGCTGGTGCAAATGAAAATGGATGACGAGAGCTGGAATGTGGTACGCAACACACCGGGCATAACAGGTTTTGTCGGCAGCGGCAGCAAGCCAACCCCGCTCTCGGATGCTGAGGTCGAGTCCATTTTGAAGCAAATGAAAGAAGGAGTCCCAAGAGTGAAAGTGGGCTTCCGCAAAGGTGACAGTGTCAGGGTGGTGGATGGGCCATTTGCTGATTTTGTGGGCGTTGTTGACGAGATCAACGAAGCAAAAGGCAAGGTGAAGGTTCTGTTAACACTTTTTGGTCGTGAGACGTCTGTAGAGTTGGATTTTCTACAGGTTCAGAGGTTATAGCATGGCTAAGAAAGTTAAAGCAGTTATTAAATTGCAGATTGAGGCTGGCAAGGCTACACCTGCTCCTCCAGTAGGTCCGGCGCTGGGTCAGCACGGCGTCAATATTATGGCTTTTTGCAAGGAGTACAATGAAAGAACCAAGTCACAGGCTGGCTCCATAGTGCCGGTGGAGATAACGATATACGAAGATAGGTCATTTACTTTTGTTACCAAGACACCTCCGGCTTCTGACCTGATTAAGAAATCCTTGAATTTGGAGAAGGGGAGCAGTGCTCCTGGGAGACAGAGTGCTGGTGTGCTACCTCGCTCCAAGCTTTATGAGATTGCCAAAATTAAGATGAAAGATTTGAATGCGCGAGACATCGAGGCTGCTGCGAAAATTATCGAAGGCACAGCACGAAGCATGGGGATTAAGGTGGAATAGACCATGGCAACTAGGGGTAAGAAGTATCAGAATGCTGTGAAACTACTCGATAGAACTGCGGCTTACCCTCCGGGCGAGGCCATCGAACTTGCCAAGAAGGCTGCCTTTGCACGGTTTGATGAGACTGTGGAGCTGCATCTGAGAATGGGGCTTGACCCAAGAAGTGCTGACCAGCAAGTGCGGGGCATAGCGGTTCTACCACACGGTTTAGGAAAGAAAATCAAGGTTCTGGTCTTTGCCCAAGGCGAGGCAGCTCGGATTGCTGAGGGGGCTGGTGCCGATTATGTGGGAAGTGATGACCTCATTAAGAAGATTGAGGATGGCTGGCTTGATTTTGATGTCAGCATTGCTACACCAGACATGATGGGCAAGGTTGGTAGGTTAGGTAAGATGTTAGGGCGAAGAGGCTTGATGCCTAATCCCAAGTCAGGCACGGTTGTTCCGGCTGAGGACCTACCGCGGGCTATTTCCGAGGCGCGCAAAGGCCGAGTAGAATTCCGGTTAGACAGGACGGGAATCATTCATGTGCCTATAGGCAAAATTAGTTTTGCTAGTTCTCAGCTCCTCGAAAATCTAAACGCTGTTATCGAAGCTGTACTTAGAGCTAAACCCAGTGGGGCAAAGGGCCAGTATATCAAGAGCGCTTTTCTATCGACCACGATGGGGCCAGGGATAAGGCTTGACTTAAAGACGATTTTGTCTTAATCTTAATCGGTGTAAGTAATAACGTAGCGAATCCGGATTGTGCCAGTGACAGCAGGTGCCTGACGGCTTAAATGTTGAACAGCCTGCCGAGGCCAGGTGGTAAATTCCCTTGCGAATTTCCTGACGGTCTCGGCGCAAGGGTTTTTTGTTGTATAGGAGCGTTAGATGTCAACGCAAAAAGAGAAGAAACAGAAGATCATACAGGAGCTTGCCGAACGTCTATCGCGTTGTTCCATAGCCATTGCTGTGGACTTTCGCGGGGTCACCGCCAGAGAGATGATGCAGCTTCGTCGCCAGCTTGCTGATGAGGGCGTTGAATACCGTGTGGTTAAGAATACTTTAGCCAGATTTGCTGCTGCGAAGGCGGGTGTGCAACACCTAGTAACACTGCTAAATGGGCCTGTGGCTATGGCGCTCTGTTATGATGATGCAGTCAAGCTTGCAAAAATCTTGCGGGAATATATTCAGTCATCAGGGTCGGTGCTACAGATCAAAGGAGGTATATTGGGTGGCAAGTTGTTGAATGCTGAAGAGGTGATTGCTCTGGCAACACTGCCACCGAGAGAAATCTTATTGGCTAGACTCCTCGGTCAACTTCAGGCGCCACTTCAGACTTTACATAATGTCCTGGCGGCGCCATTACGGTCATTTGTGGGAGTGCTAAATGCCAGAATTCGGCAGCTTGAGGCAGGTTAGTCCTTTCTCTGAGTGGTGTGCCAAAAGCCGCGATATAGCGATGAAGAAAGAACCAAGCCCAGGAACGAAGTAATCTGGGCTGTACCAATTGTAAAGCAAAGGAGTGGGAAGCATGACCAAGGAAGAAATTATAGCGGCAGTAAAGAAAATGACAGTTTTGGAGCTAGCAGAGCTGGTGAAGGCTTTGGAGGAAGAGTTTGGCGTTACAGCGGCCCCGGTAGCAGTGGCTGCCGCGCCTGCGGCTGCTGGTGCTCCTGCAGCCACAGCGCCGGCTGAGGAGGAAAAGACAGAATTTACTGTCATCCTCAAAGAGGTGGGTGAGAACAAGATTAACGTGATTAAGGCTGTCCGCGAGGTTACCACTTTGGGGCTGAAAGAAGCTAAAGAGCTTGTAGAAAGCGCTCCAAAACCGGTCAAAGAAGGGGTGAGTAAGGAAGAGGCGGCTATGATTAAGAAAAAGCTGGAAGAGGCAGGAGCCAAGGTAGAGGTCAAGTAAGGTCTGCTCCTGCACTTATCTTTTTGCGAATAGAAGGCTATCAGCATCCTGCTTGCAATGCAGCCAGCTATAAGCCGTCTCTGTTACACTTTGCGTCTTTGCCTATTTTGCGCCTAGTGGCTTTTCAATCGGGCTTTGAGCAAAGTACGGCCACAAGGGTGTGGTAAAGCGATCAGCACAGCAGCTTCCGGTAAGGTTCTGAGAAGCATTGCAATGGCATGGGCGGGCAACTTTGTCCAGAGGTAGCTATTTTCCTCAAGAAATGCTAAGATTGAGCAGTGACCGCTGTGTGGTATGGGGTGCAAGGAGAGACGAGTATGTCAGAGAGCGAACTTCACGAGGTGCGTGCCAAGGTCATTTCACAGAAGGGACATTGTGTTGCTGGTCACAAATTTGGGGATGAGTTCATAATTGGAGAAACGACTCCCGAAGGCATGTGCTGCTGGGCCTTCTACACGATTTTCCCTTTTGTTTCAGTCTTACAGCTGGGCGGTGGTTTTCCTTGGGAGGACGACAGAGAAAAGACAACTGTCGCTTGCCCTGATCCAGCCAATCCGGTGGTCTTTGAGTTAAGGCGAGTGAGCAAATAAATCTTTCGGTGCTATCATCAAATGATAGGAGCAAGCGAACCAGCCTTTGTTGATGCCACTGCTCAGGCGGAATTGGTTAGACGCAGAGAAGTTACACCGCTAGAGCTTGTGGATGCAGCTATCGCCAGGATCGAACGCCTCAACCCGTTGCTCAATGCTGTGGTCACACCAATGTATGAACAAGCGCGTGCTGCAGCTTCAAGCAAGTTGCCCAAAGGTCCTTTCACTGGAGTGCCATTTCTTCTGAAAGACCTTCTGGCTTCGTACAAAGGCGTTCGCATGACTTTGGGCAGTGCTTTCCTTAGTAATTTTGTATCTCCGCATGACAGTGAACTGGTGACGAGATTGAAACGTGCTGGTTTTGTCATATTGGGGAAGACTAACACACCGGAATTCGGTCTGTTGCCCACGACTGAACCCAAGTTGTTTGGTGCATGTCACAATCCTTGGGCTCTCGATCGGACACCTGGTGGTTCCAGCGGGGGTTCTGCAGCTGCTGTTGCCGCGGGGATGGTGCCTGTGGCTCATGGCAATGATGGCGGCGGTTCAATTCGGATCCCGGCATCATGCTGTGGGCTTTTTGGTCTTAAACCCACCCGAGCCAGAAATCCTCTGGGACCTGATTTCGGTGATATCATGGGTGGCCTAGTTGTGGAGCATGTCCTGACTCGTACTGTCCGTGATAGCGCGGCGGTTCTTGATGTCACCTCTGGGCCCAGTCCGGGCGACCCTTACTGGGCGCCACCACGGAAGCGCCCGTTCATAAGGGAAGTGGAAACACCTCCGGGGCGGCTGCGTATTGGTTTCTCCGTTCAGGCTCCTACCGGTGTGCCAGTGCATCCTGACTGTGTATCTGCGGTGAAGGATGCTGCAGAACTGTGTGTCGAGCTCGGCCACGAAGTGTCTGAGATCTCACCAATTCTGGAAGACAGTGAACTAATCAATCGCGCCTTTATGACGGTGTGGGCTGCCGGTTGTGCCTCGACCATTGATGCCGCTGCTCTAGCAATGGGGAAAAAGCCGTCGCCAGAACAATTCGAGCCAGCCACTTGGGCTATTTATGAGATGGGTTGCAGGCGAACTGCATCAGAATATTTGCTCGCAGTGACTATTTTGCAGAGATTTTCACGCGAAGTAGCTAGGTTTTTTGCCAGTTATGACATCTGGTTGACACCGACTTTGGCTCAGCCACCATTGCCGCTTGGTTCGTTTGATTCGCCTCCTGATGATCCTCTTTATGCTCAGCGTCGGGCAGCTGAGTTCGTTCCATTTACGCCTATTTGCAATATCACTGGCCAGCCGGCCATGTCTGTGCCACTGTTCTGGAATGCCGAAGGTCTTCCTATCGGTGTCCATTTTGTGGGTCGCTTTGGCGAGGAGGCGACACTTTTTCGTCTGGCAGCACAGCTTGAGACTGCGCGCCCTTGGGCAAACCGTAAACCAGCGTTGGCAGTTAGTTAGGGGGTAGAGCTGCCCGCGCAAGAAGCGCACTTTGCCTTCCACAAATTTCGCTGCGCTTACAAGCCATAGGTTTGGTGTTTTGGCAGGGCCACAATCTGGTACAATTAGCTGAAGGTTTCTGCATCAAGCGAGGTATAGATGCGGAAGTTCGCGGGCGGCTTTCTACTTTTGTCAGGTTTGGCGGGGCTGACGCTTGTGCTCATATTCTGGTTGCCCGCAGGTATGAACCTAGCAATTATGGTGTTGGTTGGTTTGCTATGTCTCACATTCGTTTGGGGCGGTGGCGAGCTGTTGCGGCAGTCAGTGATGCAGAGGCGGGTGGCAGCAGACAAATCCGCATCTTGGCAGTTCCAGCATGACCGCCGTATGGATTTCTGCCCACGGTGCGGCCAGCGTACACAGCCGGGGCAGCGCTTTTGCGGGATTTGCGGCTTACCTCTAGGCCAAATATGCTTGCGATGCGGGTCGGTTAGCGTCCCGAGCTTCAAGTTTTGTAGCAATTGCGGCGCAAGACTGCCTGAGCAATCTTCGCCGAATCAAAAGGTTGTCTGAAGATGGCCATCGGAATTTTGTGGCATGAAGAGCTTAAGGAATATGATTTTGGCCCTGGGCACCCGTTCCGTGGTGGGCGCTACGAGGCATTCTTACGTTTGCTGCAAGAGCGTGTGCCCGAGGAGAATAATTACCGCCTATTAAAGGCTGCCCCTGCCACAGAAGAAGACCTGCTCCTTATCTGTACTAAGGACTACATCGAATTCACTCGTGAGTATTTCAAGGCTGCCAATCTGGGGCTGACCTACCCTGGGCCATTTTCCAGATATCACAGCATGGATAATATGCCGATTGGGAAGCCAGGGAGAATCGAAGAGGCTGCAAGGTTAGTTGTAGGACAGGCTAAACTGGCGTGCGACCTAGTTCAAGGCGGAGCATTCACAAAAGTAGTTTCGGTAGGTGGTGGTTTGCACCATGCAAAGCCTGACTATGGCGAGGGCTTCTGTCTATATAATGATGTGGCCTTCTGTGGCCGATATTTGATAGAGAAATATGGGTTGGAAAGGATTGTTATTTTGGACACCGATGCGCACGGGGGAAATGGCACCATGGAGTATTTCTATGACGAGCCTCGTGTTCTATTCATTGACTTACACCAGGACCCGCGGACGCTTTATCCCGGAGCCGGGTTTGTACACCAGATAGGTAGCGGAGCGGCCAAAGGTTACACAGTTAACATCCCCATGCCAGTAGGTGCCGGCTACGAGTCATATAAGCTTGTTTTTGAATCAATAGTGGAGCCGCTGGTACAGGAGTTCCGGCCGCAGGTAGTCATTCGAAATGGTGGCTCTGACCCTCACTTCAGCGATCAACTGACTGCTCTGGGCTTGTCAGTCGAGGGCTTTAGAATGATTGGTGAAAAGGTCAGAGAAATCGCGGCTATTTGTAACGGTAAGGTTATAGACCTAATCGCCTCCGGGTACAATGAAAAGGTGTTGCCCTATGCCTGGCTGGCACTGCTCAGCGGTCTTGCTGGCTGGGAAGTAAGAGTAGAGGAGCCGGTTCCGGTGCCCACACGTTTCACTACGGATGCTACCTTGAGGCAAACACAGAAAGTTGTGCAGGAGCTCAAAGACACTCTAAAGCCTTTCTGGACTTGTCTGAACTAGGACCTAGCTGGGCGTGAGTCAATGAGCGTGAAATTGCTAGCGCTCTATTTTGTGGTCGGTGGAGTTATCGTGGCTGCGGTGACCTATTTTGGCAGCCAGGGCAAAGGTTTGCTTGCTGCCTTTGTGGCTTTCTTCCCCAGTGCTACCGTAGTGACACTGGTAAGTATATATCTTGCCAGTGGTGTCAGTGCCACAGTATCCTATTTCCGTGGCATGTTGTTGCTGTTGCCGGCATGGGCTCTGTATGCCACAGCCATGCTATTCATGTTACCTAGGTGGGGTCTCGTGCCCTCAGTGGTTGCCGGCGTTTGCCTGTATATAGCCGCAGCTTGGGTGACTATGAGGATTGTTCGGTAATTTCTGCCGAGAGGAGATTGAAGATGGAATGGAAGGATTATGGTCAAGAGATCAAGACTGTCCTTGGGATATCAGGCAGTCCGGTGGCTATCACTTACTCAATGGAAAAACCCGATGGAGCTGCCAGAGGCAGATATCGGGTGTGCGAGGCTTTGTTGAAGGCGCGCGATGGGGAGATTATTGACCTCACTGTGCAAAGCTCGTCTTGTCGGGGAGGGTCGTGGCACCTCGGACTGGCGGAAAGACCCAAGGGCGAGGCTGACAAAGCGCTGAAGGAGTTTCTGGTAAAAGGGGAGAAGCTGTTTTGCTCGATAACGGCTTTCCATCGGGCGCAGTATCTGTGTGCGGCACCACCGTTTGGACTTGCTGAGCATGTTGTACTCTCTCCGATTGAGAAGGCTGAGTTCGAGCCTGATGTTGTGCTTTTTATCTGCAATCCTTTGCAGGCGTGCCGCCTGGTGACGCTCGATACTTACTCTACAGGTGTGCCACCGAAGCTGGAAATGTGTGGCGCTACTTGTCATCAGGTGGTGGCTTACCCTGTAGTCACCGGTGAGCTCAACGTGAGCCTTATGGACTATACCAGCAGACGGCTGCAAGGATACAAGGATGAAGACTTGCTGGTATCAATACCATATCACCGCTTCCTCGGTGTAATGAGAAGCCTGGACAGGTGTACTGCGGGACGTGCCAAGTTTGAAGTGCCAGAGTCCCTTCGTCGGATTAGCCGGCGTGAGCAGTCCCTAGATGCTTAGCTTTGTAGCCCTAATCGTTACGCCTGGTTAGCTGGCAGCAGGGAAACTGCTATTGTCTCTTCTTACAGAAGGCTTCGCTGGCGGTACTGAAGCGCCTCAGCGAGGTGTGCAGTCCCTATGGTGTCTGCAGCATCCAGGTCGGCGATGGTCCGCGCAAGTTTCAGGACACGATGAAAGGCACGGGCTGTGAGATGGAATTGTTTCATAGCTGCTCTGAGAAGACCCTGAGCTTCCTTTTCCAGACGGCAGAACTCCTTGACTTCCACCGGTGTCATCTCGGCATTGCAGGTGAGCCTAGTGCCCCGAAATCTGTCCTGTTGGACTTTTCTAGCCGCCTCCACGCGGCTGCGAGCATGGTCTGAAGTCTCACAGGGCATCTCATCAGTCAGCTTTTCATATTCTAGGCGAGGCACTTCAACAAATATATCTATACGATCCAGAAGTGGCCCACTAATCCTTTTCTGGTAGCGGGTGATCTCTGCTGTGGAGCACCTGCATTCTTTAACCGGGTCACCATAATAACCGCAAGGGCACGGGTTCATAGCAGCTACCAGCATAAAATTCGCTGGAAAAGTGATACTGCCCTGTGCACGACTTATGGTAACGACCTTGTCCTCCAGCGGTTGGCGCAGCGACTCCAGAGCAATATGGCTGAATTCAGGAAGTTCGTCGAGGAACAGTACACCTCGGTGGCTCAAGCTAATTTCTCCAGGACGAGGCCAGTGCCCACCTCCGACCAGCCCGGCATGGGAGATGGTGTAGTGTGGCGCACGAAAGGGGCGGTGAGTTATCAACGGTGTATCAGAAGAGAGAAGTCCGCTCACGCTATATATCTTCGTCACTTCAAGCGCTTCTGCGAAGGTCATTGGAGGCATAATGGAAGGTAGTGAGCGGGCTAGCATGGTCTTACCGCTGCCTGGAGGGCCGGACATCAACATATTATGTCCGCCGGCAACTGCTATCTCCAAGGCGCGCTTAGCATGTTCCTGTCCCTTGATGTGACTTAAATCGACCAAAGAGTGGCTTTCATCTTTCTGTTGCCAGGACGCGTCCGATTTATATGCCAAAATCGTAGTTTCGCCACGAAAATAGCTGACCATTTGAGCTAGCGACAAAGCTGGCAGGACTTCAATCCCCTCTATCAACGATGCCTCTCTGGCATCTTCGGCAGGTACGAAGACCCGTTGCAATCCTATCTCGCGAGCGAGAGAGACCATGGACAAAATACCCTGAGTATGCCGCAAGGCTCCATCCAGAGAGAGTTCACCTAGGAACATGGTTTGGGAAACGTCAGCGTTGACTTGTCCAGAGCTTAGCAGTATGCCAATGGCAATCGGTAAGTCATATGCCGGACCTGCCTTCTTGAGGTCTGCCGGAGCTAGATTTACCGTGATTCGCCGTGCCGGGAAGTGGCACCCAGAGTTGCGGATGGCAGCGCGTACTCTTTCCTTTGCTTCTTGCACAGCAGTGTCCGGTAAGCCAACAACGACAGTCGCTGGCAACCCACTGGCTATGTCCACCTCGACTTCCACAATTTGGGCATCCAGACCCACTACTGCAGCAGTTTTTACTCTAGCTAGCAATTGACATTATCTCCTCTTGTGTTCGAGGCCGCTTTTTGTTAGCTCCGTATTGCTTGATGCGCTTCCATAATTCCCATTTTTCTCTCGGGTACTAACGTTTGTATACGCGGTCAAGTGCCTCTTTCAGGCCCGGCACTGTGTGGTATCTCTTCATTTCGCTGGGTCTAATCCACCTGATTTCCGTGTGTTCCCAGTCGATTTTTATCTTGTCAGGGTCTTTAACATGGAAGAGGAAAGGGTGCACAATCCATTTTCTGTTGAGGTCTCTGTCGATAATTTCAACAGGCTCTCCCTTGCGCACGAGTTTTACATCGTTCTCGAAAAGTTCAGTCTCCTCTCTAATCTCGGTGTATGCCTGTTCGACGTCGTTTGTTTCCAAATAGCCACTGACACCAGCCCACCTCCGGCGGTATGTGCCCACCTTAGCGCTCCGTCTCAATAGCAAGATTTTGCCTCCGTGTTCCAGAAAACAGGTGACTACATGTTTCTCTTCTAGGGGAATGTCTGATACCTTTTTCAAGCAGCTTTCCAGGTACTCTTTCAACAATTGCAAAGCCGCTTCGGTCGCCTTCTGCTTGTTTTCTTCACGGTCACCATGGAAGCGGTGTTCCCTGACCCAGTTCGCATCTTTGGCTGATAGCCCCACGAAGAAAAGTCCCACGGGCTTGCCTTCGGTAGCACCCGTGGGTCCAGCAATTCCTGTGTCTGATATGCAGACATCCACCTTGAGTAGTCTCTTCCCGCCCTTGGCCATTTCCAGAGCGGTCTCTGGGCTCACAGCCCCCTTTTTCACAAGCGTTTGTTTCCTCACGCCAACGATTCGCGCTTTTACTTCGTTGCTGTAAGCAACGATGGAGCCCTTATAATAGTCGGAACTGCCGGGTACATTGGTTATTTTGTCCCCGATCCTGCCTCCACTCGCTGACTCGACGGTGCCTATAGTCAGCAATTTGCCGGACTTTTGGTGGTACTCGCGAATCAGTTGGGCGATTTCATCCTGTATATCTATTCTCTCCGCCATCCTTCCGCCAGATTTTAACAAAATACTGCTGAAAGAGCTAGACTGCCAATTTGATATAATATTGCCGTGCAGAATCCAGACGACTCCATAATCTTCTTGGGCACTGCCGGGGCTCGGTTTGTTGTCACCAAGCAATTACTAGCCTCAGGTGGTGCCTGGCTGAATTTTGGTGGCGTAGAATTGCTTCTGGACCCAGGGCCGGGATGCCTGGTATATAGCACAAAGAAAAAACTTGACGCCACACGTCTAAAAGCAATTATCCTGTCGCACAAGCATATTGACCACTCTGGGGATATAAACATTATGATTGAGGCGATGACCGAAGGTGGTTTCAAGCGTAGGGGGGTACTGTTTGCGCCGGCCGATGCTTTCAGCGATGGTGCTGTAGTCTTTCCATACGCGCTCGATTATCCTCAGAAGGTCGAGATTCTAAAGGAGGGTGGGCGGTATGTGGTCGGGGATGTTTCATTTCATACGCCAGTCAGGCACAGGCACCCCGTGGAAACCTACGGATTTGTCTTCCATACACCCCGGCACACTGTAGCATGGATCACCGATACCAAATATTTTGATGGGCTGGCTGACTACTATCACGGTGAACTGCTGGTGATCAATGTCGTCATGCTTGAGCCGAAAGAGGGTGTTGACCACCTTACCATTCCCGAGGCCAAAAAAATAGTACAGGAAGCGAGACCAAAGGCGGCTGTATTGACCCATTTTGGCATGGGTATATGGCGGTCAAAGCCGTGGGAAATTGCGCAGAGGTTGACGGAGGAGACCGGAATTAAAGTAATCGCGGCACGGGATGGCATGAAATTTGAATTATCGCAGCTTTGATGCCAGCTTTTTGTTCTCTATAGATATTGAGTACGGTTCGTTAGGAAGGCGGGAGAGAAGGCGGGTGGCTTGGGGCACTTGTCTGGGATATCTGGCATCAATGATGCAGCACACCGGTGTCGTTGGAGGTAATTATGCCGGCGTACTTTATTGGCACCAGCGGCTGGCATTATGAACACTGGCGGGGGAGGTTTTATCCCGAAGGGCTTGCTAAAGTGAGGTGGCTGGATTTCTATTCAAAGCACTTCAATACTGTGGAACTCAACAATAGCTTCTATCGGTTGCCATCTGAGCAGGCTTTTAGCAGCTGGTGGCAACTATCGCCGCCTGGTTTTGTCTTTGCTGTCAAGGTCAGCCGCTTCATTACCCATATAAAAAGACTGAAGAGTGTTGAAGAACCCTTACAGACCTTTCTAAATAGGGCTAATTTGTTGCGCGAGAAGTTGGGGCCTCTGCTGTATCAGCTACCACCTGGCATGAAGCGGAACGAAAAGGTACTGGAGGCTTTTTTACAGACTCTGCCCTCAGGCTACCAGCATGTAGTTGAGTTCCGCAATGAGTCATGGCTGAACAGCGATGTTTTTGGTGTGTTGAAACGATACAATGTTGCCGTATGCATTTTTGATATGCCCGGGTTTACCTGTCCAACAGTGAGCACAGCAGACTTTGCTTACTTTCGTTTCCATGGCAGCACAGGGTTGTACTCGAGCTGTTACAGCGATGAGGAACTCCGCAATTGGGCAGCCAAGATTGCAGAGATAGGTAAAGACTTGAAAGCTGTATATGTCTACTTTAACAACGATGCTGAGGCCTATGCGGTATGCAATGCCCTAAGTCTAGCTCGGTACCTGGGCCTGTAGGGTGGCAGAGTAGTGTGTTTTTTGAGGCCTAAGTAGTCTGGATAGGTCGAAATATCGCTGGTTGATTTAAAAACGGTAAAAGTGGTACACTTTCAACATCGAATCTGAAAGCTGGTGGAAGTAAACATATTATACTATCGATGACAGGAGTGAAGGCTGAGCTATGAGGATAAAACTAAGAACTGACCAACTCAATCTTCTAGCCAAACAGCTGCGCTTTGAGGTTGTGCTCCAGCAGCCTCGTGATGTACGGGGTATGCTGGAAGTGCTGGGGAAAGAAATGCCGTGGGACGACTCTGGGCTGAACAAGTTTGATGGTTCTCCTAGGAAGCCGGGAAGATTGACCTTTTCGGTGGAAGCGACTAGGGACGGTTTCATCTGCGACATACATCCAGCTTTAGCACAGTATATCCATACCCTTCTGTCTGTTGAGCAGCCCAAAGAGCAGGCTGCTCAATAGCATGTTTGTTCCAGAGACTAGCTTCGACGCCCCACCTTTGTTGTATGTACTGGTGGCTGCTATAATAGGGTGTGTGTGTGTGTGTGTGATGGGCCGTTAGCTCAGTCGGTAGAGCACCTGACTTTTAATCAGGGTGTCGCAGGTTCGATTCCTGCACGGCCTACCAGTGTCTGGGTTCAGCATTGTAGCTACCGCTGTAAGCGCACCCTTAATATTTCCAGCTTAGCCAAGCTGCTCGCGTTACCGTTTGGTTAATTTTTGTTGCTCCGATGTTTATTCCTGGACTCATATGTGATACAATTTGTGGCGGGCTTGATGAAATTGTCTTTGCGGTACCTGCATCTGGCTTTGGTTTAAAGTACGGTCTAAATTTAGGCAAAAAGTACGATGCTTGTACGATGGGGTTTGGAGATACTGATTTAGTGGGGCACCATGGATGTGTATAGTGACCGGTGCCAGAAGCCGAGGAAAGTCTCTTAATTGTAACGTGGAACTTACTAAAAAACTAAGGGGGTGACTGTGCAGAAGGCAGACACCGCTACGACGACCAAGATGAATGCAGATATTAGTGAGGAGACCCTGCAGCACATATATAGGGTGATTGAGGAGAATTCTGGAAAGGCCGGGGCTATAATACGGGTGTTGCAGCAAGTACAAGGGATCGTGGGCTACTTGCCACCAGCGGTTTTAAGGGTGATTGCCACCAAAATGAGAATGCCGCTTAGCGAAGTATATGGAATAGTGAGTTTCTATCATTTCTTCTCTTTGGTGCCAAAAGGCAAGTATGTCATTCAGGTTTGCCTAGGGACAAGTTGCTACGTTAAAGGTGCAGAGAGAATCTTAAAAACGTTAAAAAAGGATTTCGGCTTGGAGCCGCAAGGCATAACTCCTGATGGGAAGTTCTCTCTAAGCACTGTGAGGTGTCTTGGCGCGTGTGGATTGGCTCCAGTAATAACAGTAGGGCAGGATATTCATAGAAAGGTCAGGCCTAGCCAACTCAAAGAGATCTTGAGTTCATATGAGTAACTGAAGGGGACATCAAATGATCAAGATAGCTTCGATCACTGATTTAGAAACCGTTAAGGCAAAAGTGCTGCCTGATCTTGAGGTTCGTGCTGACAGGGATGCATCGAAGATTCTCACCGCCCCTCAAATTCAGGTGAGGCTCTGCCGTGCCAGTGGGTGCACGGCCTCCGGGGCTGGACGTGTAGCACGTGCATTCGAGGCTGCTACAGAGAAAAGCGGGCTTCAGGGGAGGGTGAAGCTTGTAACGACAGGTTGTCATGGCCTTTGTGAAATGGGGCCGATAGTCATAGTGAACCCTGGCAATATCTTATATACCAGGGTTGAGCCTGACGATGTAGCTGAGATTGTAAGGGAACACTTCCTTAAAGGCCAAGTTGTGGAGCGACTCCTATACCATGATCCGATCACTGGAAAGCCGGTGCCTGCTTATCATGACATTAGGTTTTACGCAGCCCAAGAGAGAAGAGTTCTACATAACAATGGTTTCATTGACCCATGGTCGATTGAGGAATATATAGCTAGGGATGGCTATTTTGCCTTGGCAAAAGCTTTGACGCGGATGAGTCCGGATGAAATCCTGGATGAGGTTCGGAGAGCGGGTCTGAGGGGCCGTGGAGGGGCAGGCTTTCCGACAGCCGTTAAGTGGGGGTTTGTTCGCAGCGCGCCGGGGGATGAGAAATTCGTCGTATGTAACGGCGATGAAGGGGACCCTGGAGCTTACATGAACCGCTCTGTTCTAGAGGGCAACCCTCATTCAGTTATCGAAGGCATGGCAATCGGAGCCTATGCTATAGGTAATGTTCGTCAAGGTTATGCCTATGTTAGGGCAGAGTACCCTCTCGCAATCGAGACCTTGAGACATGCAATTGAGCAAGCTCGTCAGTATGGTCTGCTGGGCAAGAATATTCTGGGCACAGGGTTTGATTTTGACATTGACATTTTCCCCGGTGCTGGGGCTTTTGTTTGTGGCGAAGAAACTGCGCTTTTGATCTCGATCGAAGGGAAGCGTGGTAACCCGAGGCAGCGTCCGCCATTCCCTGCAAATAAGGGGTTATTTGGTAAGCCGACTACCATTAACAATGTAGAGACTTGGTCTAATGTCCCGTCGATCATTTTGAATGGCGCGGGCTGGTTTGCCGAGGCGGGAACAGAGCGCAGTAAAGGGACCAAAACGTTCAGTTTGGTAGGGAAAATAAATAATACTGGACTGGTCGAAGTGCCTCTAGGGACCAGTCTGGCAAAGATTGTCTTTGATATCGGAGGGGGTGTACCTGAAGGCAGGAAATTCAAAGCGGTGCAAATTGGGGGTCCGTCAGGCGGCGTAATTCCTACACAGCACATCAATACGCCTGTAGACTATGAGGCGGTGACCTCGTTAGGCGCGATCATGGGTTCTGGTGGCCTGGTGGTGATGGACGAGGACAGCTGCATGGTCGATGTCGCGAAGTTCTTCCTGCAATTTACCAGGGACGAGTCATGTGGCAAGTGTACCCCGTGCCGCGCTGGAATTCCAAAAATGTTAGAGCTGCTCACGAAGATCACCAATGGCGAGGGCACGGTCGAGGATTTAGCAGTTATTCAGGAGCTTGCCGAGATGATAAGCTCGGCTTCGCTGTGTGGTCTGGGTCAGACAGCACCAAATCCTGTCCTTACCACAATACGGCACTTCCGCGAGGAGTACGAAGCCCACATTTTGGACAAGAAATGTCCAGCGGCAGTCTGTCAGGCGCTGTTTCCTTCACCGTGCCAGCACACCTGTCCGGTGGGCATTAACATTCCCAAGTATATTGCTCACATTGCTGCTGGAGAGTATTTGGAGGCAGTGGAGACTATAAGGGAGCGAAATCCGTTCCCGGCAATATGCGGCAGGATATGTCACCATCCTTGCGAATACAAGTGCCGACGAAAAGATATTGATGAACCTATGGCTATTCGGGCGCTCAAGCGCTTTGTAGCCGATTGGTATTTTGAGAATTTGGATAAGGTGCCCTCTCCTCAACCCTTCCCCAGGACGAAGCCTCAGAAAGTTGCAGTTGTTGGAGCAGGTCCGACCGGTCTTAGCTGTGCTTATTTTTTGGCACAGATGGGTTATGGAGTGACGGTCTTCGAGGCCCTTCCTGTAGGTGGTGGTATGCTAGCGGTGGCCATACCGGAGTTTCGTTTGCCGCGGAAGGTCATAGAGCAGGAGATTGACTATATTGCCAAGCGCGGAGTGGAAATCAAGTACAGCACGCCGATAAACGAGAATTTTAGAGTTCGGCACCTTCTACAGAGCGGCTACGACGCTGTTTTTATAGCTGCTGGAGCGCAGAAGAGTCAGCGGATGGGGATTCCTGGCGAAATAGAAGGATTGAGCGGGTTGTACTATGGGCTGACATTCCTCCGTGATGTTAAGATTGGCAGGCAGACTAAGATTGAGAGGAGGGTAGCAGTTATTGGTGGTGGTAATGTAGCGATAGACTCAGCGCGGGCGGCACTCAGGTTGGGTGCGGAAGAAGTGAACATCTATTACCGCCGTACGCGGGAGGAGATGCCAGTGTCTGAAGTGGAATACGAAGGGGCCATAGCCGAAGGTGTTAAGGTTAATTTCCTGGTAAACCCCGTAAGGATACTAAGTGAAAACTGGAAGGTGACTGGGCTGCAGTGTGTCCGTATGCAGCTTGGGGATGTCGATGCTAGCGGGCGCCGCAGACCGGTACCCATCCCAGGCTCGGAATTTGTAGTCGAGGCGGACGCAGTAATCGCTGCTGTAGGGCAGGCACCAGACCTTTCTTTCTTACCACCAGATAGTCGGCTGGAGCGGACAGAGTGGGACAGGCTGCGTGTTGACCCCAATACTCTGGCTACCAATGTCCCCGGCATTTTTGCTGGTGGTGACTTTGTCAGGGGCCCCGATATGGTGATTTATGCTATTGCTGATGGAAGAAGGGCTGCGATAGCTATAGACAAGTATTTCAGAGGCGATACATCTAGAGTGGAGCTGCATGAGCTCAAACCCAAAGCCAAACTTGCCGAGGAATTACCGCTCGATGTAGCCAAGGAAATCTGGAAAGAGCAACCTCGTTCGGAGGCACCGACACTTCCTGTCGAGAAGAGACGTCGGAGCTTCGAGGAGATAGAACTCCCGCTCACTGAGGATGAGGCTAGGCGGGAAGCTAGAAGGTGCCTGAGATGTGATCTCGAGGTAGGAGAATAGAAAATGAACGAGATAACTCTAACTATTAACGGTAAAGAGGTCAAAGGCAAAGAGGGCAGCACTATCCTTGAGATTTGCAGGGCGAATGCAATTGAGCTGCCGACGCTATGCCATTATGATGGGCTGAGCGATGTGGCTGCTTGCAGGCTTTGTCTGGTGGAGATAGAGGGAGAGAGACGACCGATGCCAGCGTGTACCTATCCAGCACGGGATGGTCTAGTAGTTCAGACTCATACAGAAAGACTGGAAAAGTACCGCCGCCTCATACTCGAGTTGATGTTCACGGAAAAGAACCATCTCTGTGCGCAATGTGTGGCTAGCGGAGAGTGCGAGCTGCAGGCTCTGGCTTACCGTTACCAGATGGACAACTTGCGATACCCTCTGTCATGGCCGTCGCTGCCCGTGGACTCGGTAAATAAGTTTATTGTCATCGACCATAACAGGTGCATCCTTTGTGGCCGGTGTATCAGGGCCTGTGATGAGTTTGCTGGTATACATACTCTAGACTTTGGTTACCGTGGCTGGCGTGACAGGGTAGTAGCTGACTTAGGCCAGCCGCTGGGTGAATCTTCCTGCATATCCTGCGGTGCGTGCTTTCAGGTTTGTCCCACAGGTGCCATTTTCTCCAAGGTGAGTGCCTACAGGGGCAAGGCCTCAGAGTGTGAGCAGGTGTCGAGCGTTTGCCCGATGTGCGGCGTGGGTTGCGAAATTAGGGCTTATATCAAGGACAATCGTGTCATCAAGATTGATAGTCCTGACCTCAGTAAGACTCGTGGTTTACTATGCTACCGAGGGCGCTTCGCTGCCGTACAACCTGTGGGCAAGCGTGTCCTAACCCCTTTAAAGCGAGACAATGGCAATCTAGAACCCTGCTCCTTAAATGAGGCGTTGGAGCTTGTTTCTACCAAGTTGAGGGAGATTAAGGCGCGGCACGGCTCGAACAGCATAGCCGGAGTTATATCTAGCCAGCTAAGCAATGAGTCCGGCAGGGCTTTTAAAGACTTCCTTACCGGAACCGTAGGCACCAAGCAGATTGATAGCCTGGATGGTGATTATTTCAGGCTCGTCAGACAAGCTTTACAAACTGTGGGCAAGAGAGGACTAAGAGATATTGAAATTGCTTCTCTTGAGCAAATTCTGGATGCCGACTGTATTTTTGTGGCTGGTGCCAATCCGTTGGAAACCCATCCTGTAATTGGTTCCTACATTGTACGTGCTATCAAGCGGAATGGGGCGAGCCTGATTGTTTTCGATGCGAGCGATAACGGCTTCCCTTATCAGGCGACATTGTGGCTATGCCCGAACAAGGGAAAAGAAGCTCTAGCTTTGGAAGCCCTGATGAAGACGATTGTAGATGAGGGGCTGGCTGGCGATTCTGCAAAAACCAAGGATGTTGTGGCATCATTAAAAGATGTCAATCCACAGGATGTGTGCAGGCGCATCGGGCTGCGACACATTGATATATCTGCTGCAGCCTCTATGCTGGGGAAGTCGAAGAAATCTGTCCTGGTCTATGGGGAAGGAATTCTGCAGTATAGAGACCCCAAACTAGTAGCATTGCTTTTTGAGCTCACAGTTCTTTGTTCAGATAAACAGCGCAGCTCAGCAACACTATGGTTGAAACCAGGCGGTAATAGTGTTGGACTTTGGGACTTGGGAACAGTTAACGAAGGAGATTTTAGCGTTGCAAAGCTATCTAGCAATAGGGCTGTGAAGGGCTTGTATTTACTGTTAGGTGACGCTCAGCCTAAGAACCTTGGGTTGTCAAGTCGTCCCGATGGTGTCGAGTTTCTGGTAGTCCAGGCCAGTTTCATCTCGGACATTGTGTCTCAAGCTGATGTGGTACTACCCTCACCGTTGTGGACTGAGGTGAGTGCAACCTATAGCACATTGGACGGTGCCAGTAAACACGTTGCACGACTTGTCAGACCACCTGAGGGAATACGGGCTGATTGGGAAATTATTAATGAAATTGATAGGCGCTTCAAGAAGTAATAATATCGGGGAGTCACTTCTATGGCGAAAGTAAAGGTAGCTACGGTTTGGCTAGAAGCCTGCTCTGGGTGCCACATGTCATTCCTGGACATCGATGAGGCAATACTAGACGTGGTCAAGACAGTTGAATTTACCAGGAGTCCCATCACCGACATCAAGCATTTTTCTCCCGTGGACGTGGGTATAGTAGAGGGCTCTGTCGGTAACACGGAGGAGGAAGAGGTTTTGAAGGAGCTCAGAGCAAATTGCAAGATACTGATGGCATGGGGTGATTGTGCCTGTTTTGGTGGTGTCTGTGGCATGCGTAGCACCTTTGACAAGGATGACGTGTTAAGACGAGCATATATTGAAGCTGAGAGCAATTACCAGGGCAAAATACCGCGCCCGCCAGGTGTACCGGCATTGCTGGAACAGGTGAAACCCGTGAACCATGTGGTGAAGGTCGATTGTTACGTACCAGGATGCCCGCCAGATGCCAAGGTCATTCTGTACGCGTTGAAGGAACTACTCGAGGGCAGGATACCTGTTCTGCCCAGCGACATGATGCGTTTCGACTAAAAGAGGTGAGAAATGGCAACTGAAGTTGCAGGGAAAGCCGCTGAATCTTCTACTGCGGGTAAGACCATCGAGATAAATCCGGTCACCAGACTGGAGGGCCACGGAAAAGTGACTATCCACCTCGACGATAATGGTAATGTGGTTGATGCTAAGTTCCACGTTACCCAGTTCCGTGGTTTTGAAAAGTTCTGTGAGGGCAGGGTACTCTGGGAGATGCCCGTAATTACCCCGCGGATTTGTGGTATTTGTCCAGTAAGCCATCATTTAGCTTCTGCGAAAGCTTGCGATGCAATACTTGGTGTGGAGCTTACCCGTCCAGCTAAGTTATTGCGCGAGCTAATGCACATGGGGCAATTTATACAGTCTCATGCCCTCCATTTCTTCCATCTGGCCAGTCCTGATTTGCTTCTGGGGCTGGACTATGAGCCTGCAAAGCGTAACATAGTGGGTTTGATTGAGACAAATCCTGAACTTGCTGTCAAAGGTGTCAGGCTCCGCGGTTTCGGACAGGCTATCATTCAGGCTATCGGGGGGAAGAAAGTCCATCCCAATGGTGCGGTGCCGGGGGGCATGAATGCGGCGCTTTCGCCTGCTGACCGTGATAGATTCCTGAGGCAGATCGACCAGGCGATAGGCGATGCTGAAGTCGCCATAGCGATAATCAAGGAATTCTACCAAAAGAACAAGGATTTTGTTGGCACTTGTGCCAGTTTCCCAACTGGCTATCTGGGCCTCGTGGATAAAGACAACAATCTTGAGCTTTATGACGGCAAACTGAGGCTGCTCGATGCCAGTGGCAAAGTTCTTGAAGACCAGTTTGAACCTGCCAATTATCTTGAAATCATCAGTGAATATGTGGAAGACTGGTCATACCTCAAGTTCCCTTTCTACAAGAAGCATGGCTATCCAAAAGGTGTCTACAGAGCAGGTCCTCTAGCACGTTTGAACGTCTGTGAGGCAATTTCGACATACCGTGCTAATGCAGAGCTGAAGGATTTCAAGCGACTGGGGAAAAATGGCATTGTGGAGGGCTCTTTATATTACCATTATGCTCGGCTCATCGAATTACTTTATGCTCTGGAGCGGGCCCAGCAACTTCTTGAAGACAAGGACATTTGTTCCACAGACTTGCTTGTGGGTTCAGCCCAATATAATGAGCAGGGGGTGGGTGTTATCGAGGCGCCGCGGGGCACGCTGTTCCATCACTACTGGGTGGATAGTAGCGGCAAGATTCTGAAGGTCAATCTGATTGTGGCGACAGGTAATAATAACTGGGCGATGAATAAGGCGGTATACGAGGTGGCGAAAGAGTTTATAAAGAATGGTAAAGTCACCGAAGGTATTGTTAATCGTGTGGAGGTGGCTATAAGATGTTATGACCCCTGTCTTTCTTGCTCCACACATGCCTTAGGGCAGATGCCTTTCGTGGTACAGCTTGTTTCTCCTAGTGGTGATGTGTTGGGCGAGCTAACGGCTCGCTAGGGTTGCGCGCCAACCTCTATTTGCCTTAGCGAGGCTGCTCTATAACTAGACCAAATTTTTGACTACAGATAGCTATCTCAGCATCTTGCGTGATAGTTGCCTTGTCGTGTATTATATCTTGGCTTTGTCGCAATCTTGCCTTGCCAATACCCTAGCTAAAGGAGGAAGACCATGTGGCGAACGGTGACAACAGGTGGGGCGCATGTAGAGGAGGCGGTAAAACAGCTGTTACCTCCGTGCCAGATCAGATGTCCCATCAATGAAGATATCCAGAGAACGAATGTACTTATATCTTTGCTACCCCGGGATATCGAGAAGGCGAAGGAGGGAATAATTCAAATCGGCGATTACCTATACGAGAAGAATCCCTTCTTCAACATCTGTGGCTATATCTGTGGACTGTGTGAGCTGGAGTGCAATTATAAGACCAAAGGCGGTTCTATCAGGAGGAGACTACTGAAGAGGTTTCTCTCCGATTACTATACTGACTATCTGAATCAGAAAGAGGAACTGAACATAGTAAAGGACAAGGAAAATGTTGCCATTATAGGCGGCGGCCCTGGCGGGTTAATGTGCGCTTACTATCTGGCGAAGAAGGGATACAGGCCGACGATTTTTGAGGCCACTAGTAGGCTAGGTGGAGCGCTATGGCTCATACCAGACTACCGTCTACCTGACGAGGTGCTAAGAACTACGCTGGACAACTTGGTGCGAATTGCGGGGATAGATGTCAAGTTTAACGCCGAGGTGGGTAAGGGTAAGCTCACTTTCGAAAGACTGAGAATGCAGGGGTACAAAGCGATCTTTTTGGCGAAAGGTACGCCTTATCCCAGGGTGCTGACCTTCAATGGTAAGGTAGTAGAGGGACAGGACCTGTCAGGTGTCCTGTATGGACACACGCTACTCTATGAAATCAGCCATGGGAATATAGAGCCAGACTATTTCAAGTATCGCAAGGTGATTGTTGTCGGCGGTGGTAACGTGGCTTTTGATGTTGCCCGGTCAGCAAGACGATTGGGCGGCGAGGTAACCATAGTTTGTCTGGAGTGCGAAGATAAAAGCTCGAGGGATGGTATTCCTGCTGATGAAGAGGAGATCAGAGGGGCATGGGAGGAGGGCATCCAGATTGTTTACTCGCGCGGGGTACAGAAGATAATCGGCGAGGCCGGAAGGTTCAAAAAGATTATTTCCCCCAAGTGTATCTCTGTGTTTGATGACCAGGGATTCAACCCCAAGTTTGACCTCTCAGATACCATCGAATTGAGCGGCGACGTGCTCATAATTACCATTGGCCAAGGGCCTGACAGGGTGGTGCTGGAGAACGAAAACCTGCTTGACGAGCGGGGTAGATTGGCTGTGGACCCGCATACCTTGCAGAGCCTCAAATTCCCTGACGTGTTCATTGGTGGTGATGTCCGCAGGATCGGGTTTATGGTTGAGGCGATGAAGGAAGGGATGGAAGCTGCGGAATCCATTCATAGGTATTTGAGGGGCTTGAACATGACCGAGGGGCGCAGAAGGGACTACGAAAAGTTTGATATCCCCTTACGGTCGCGCTATAAGCCGGCGACGGAAGTGGTGTGGATACCACCGGAGCAGCGGATGCATTTCCAGCTGTTCGAGAGAGGGCTAACACTTGAGGAAGCTATCGAGGAGGCCAAGAGGTGCGCTACCTGCGGTCCGTGTGTGTCGTGCAAGGCCTGCATATCTATCGGCTTTGAGAAATCCCTTTATTCCGTGGAGGTGGACGAGGAGAGATGTAGCGGGTGCGGAATCTGTGTATATTCCTGCAATTACGGGTCGGCACATCTGGTGGAAAGGGAAGGGAAGATTGTCTCTGCTACAGATATGTTCCGGTGTAAATCGTGCGGTATGTGTGTGGCTGCTTGCCCCTCCGATGCTAGGAGGATGGTCGAAGACGCTACTTATGAGAGGATTGATAAAGTATATGCTTCTCTACAGTAACTGAGGAGGACGAAAATGAGCAACTTTGAGCCAAAGCTGGTGTGTTTTTCTTGCAAGTTTGGTTGGGGTTATCTGGGCGATGAGGCTGAGCTTGGCGCTCAGATAAAGAACTGGATACCCATAGTATGTAGCGGTAAGGTGGATGCTGCGCATGTTGTGGACGCGTTCAAGAGCGGGGCAGACGGTGTGCTCATCTTAGGTTGTCCGGAAGGAGATTGTCATTACCAGGACGGTAACTTCGAAGCTAGGAAGCGCGTCTATTTGCTGCGCAAGATACTCAATTCGTACGGCATTGAGCCGGAGCGGGTTCGCATAGTGCTAGCTATAGACCCTGAAGGGAAACAAATACCGAATTATGTCAGGGAAATGAGCGAGACCTTACGGCGGCTTGGTCCGCTAAAGCAGGTCCGGCTTCCCGGTCGACAGATGGCTGCTGCGAAAGCAAAGAAATAGAACAAGAGGAGAGTCCAGATGGCGACTAAACCAAAAGTTGCAATTTGCTGGCTGGGTGGTTGTGGTGGTTGTGATGAAGCAGTTGTTGATCTCAACGAAGCTGTTTTGCAGGTTGCCGACGCTGTGGATTTTGTCCTTTGGCCTGTAGCTATGGACTTCAAGTATCACCATGTCGAGGGGCTGAAGGATAAGGAGATTGCTTTAAGCATAATTAATGGGCACGTAAGGAATTCGGATCATGAGGAGGTGGCCAAGCTGTTAAGACAGAAGTCTCAGCTGGTACTAGCCTTTGGCGCCTGTGCGTGTTTTGGCGGTACACCAGGGTTGGCGAATTTTACTACCAAGGAGGATATATTCAACTGGGTATACCGTGACGCGCCGACTGTGGTAAACCCCAAGGGCAATTATCCTCAACCAAAATGTAACGTGGATGGCAAAGAGTTAACCTTACCTGAGTTTTATGAGCAGGTCTATGCGCTCAACCAGATTATCGAAGTGGACTACTATCTTCCAGGATGCCCGCCACCGCCTGACCTTATAGCCAATGCGGTGAATGCAGTTCTCACCGGCAAGTTGCCACCAAGAGGTTCAACCCTTGCCCCACATAAGGCCCTTTGCGATACCTGCGTGAGAAACAAGACAAAGCCCCCGAGGATTGCGTTGAAGGATATCAAACGGATTCATGAGGTAGAAGCCAACCCGGACACCTGTTTTCTGGCCCAAGGTATACTTTGTCTGGGGCCAGCAACCCGTTCCGGATGTGGTGAAGTCTGCATGAAAATAAACATGCCTTGTAGGGGGTGCTTTGGTCCTGTGGAGGGAGTAAAGGATGCCGGGGCGAAGTTCATCTCTGCATTGGCCTCGATGCTGGACGTCGAGGATGAGAAGCAGGTGAAGGATTTAGTGGACAAGCTGGATGACCTGGCGGGTTATCTTTACCGGTTTTCAGCGCCAGTATCAGCTCTGGTACGCAAAAGAGTGTAACGAAGCTATGAGGAGCAGGAAAAATGGCGAAGAACATAAGCATAAATCCGATTACTAGACTCGAAGGTCATGGCAAGATAGAGATTTTTCTGGACAGCAAAGGCAATGTTGAGGATGCTTACTGGCAGGTAGTGGAACTTAGAGGTTTCGAGAGGTTCTGTATTGGCAGGCCGGTTGAGGAAATGCCACGGATCACCCCGAACATCTGTGGTGTTTGCCCCACGCCTCATAATATGGCGTCTACAAAAGCAGTAGACGATGTTTACAGCGTTGAGCCCACACCGGCGGCTAAATTGGTCAGGCAGTTGCACTACAATGCTTTTATGGTGGAAGATCATTATATACACTTCTTTTTCCTCTCAGCGCCCGACTTTGTGGTCGGGCCGGATGCTGATCCGGCAGTGAGAAATATAATTGGCGTTATTGGCAGGGTAGGACTCGATATCGGGAAGAAGGTAATCGACATAAGGAAACGATGCCGAGACATTATACGCCTTATAGGCAGCAAGGCCCCTCATCCTGAGGGAGGGCTCCCGGGTGGAGTGCCTAGGGGTGTTACTGAAGAAGAGAGAAGGTGGATTCGGGACACGGCTAATGACTCAGTCGAGTTTGCCCAGTTTGCGCTAAAACTGTTCAAAGAGGCTGTGCTGGGCGAGAAAAAGTATTTGGATCTAATTTTAAGCGATGCTTACAAGCTGAATGTCTATGATATGGGGTTGGTAGATGCCAACAACAAGGTGAACTTCTACGAAGGGAAGCTGCGGGTAACAGACCCGAAGGGCAATCAGTATGCACTGTTCGATCCCAAAGAGTATGTCGACTATATCGGTGAATGGGTGGAACCATGGACATACATCAGGTTGACCCATCTCAGAAAATTGGGCTGGAATGGACTGATCGAAGGTGAAAGGACGTCGCTGTACCGCGTCGGGCCTCTTGCTAGGTTGAATGTGGCTGATGGCATGGCGACTCCCTTGGCTCAAAAAGAGTATGAAGAGATGTTTAACAGACTGGGTGGAAAGCCGTGCCATCATACGCTGGCTTACCACTGGGCGAGGCTGATAGAAGCACTGCAGGCTGCTGAGGATATGCAGAGGATAGCCAATGAGCCACTTTTGACCAGCAAGGATATACGCAATATGAACTTGCGACTGAAGAAAGTAGGTATTGGTTGTGTAGAAGCAGCCCGCGGTACTCTCATTCATCATTATGAGACTGACGACCGTGGACTGGTCACCAAGGCCAATCTCATTGTTGCCACCCAACATAACGCTGCGCCCATTTGCGTCTCGGTCAAAAAAGCTGCCCAGGGGTTTGTGAAGGGGCCCGAGGTAAAAGAAGGGCTACTAAATATGGTAGAAATGGCTTTTAGGCCATACGACCCCTGTCTGGCTTGCGCTACCCATGCGCTTCCGGGGCGAATGCCGCTCGAGGTGAATCTGAGAGACAAAAGCGGGCGGATAGTAAAGACGCTATCACAATAGTTGTCTCAAGGGTGGTGGAGCCTCCCTGTTTTCAGGATGGGGAAATATACCTTGGGCTGGTGTACCTCGTGGCGAACATCTTATTAGGGGATGTCGAGTCCATGGTGGTCTTCGGGTTTCGTTTCTGTTATTGTTGGTGCAGCGCTAGCCGCCGAAGCTTTTTTCGGTAACGCCGAGATTTTCCCGGTATCTTAACGGGAGGGCGATGGTAACCGAACCTCACATCATCTCAGTATGGTTGCCCAATCACGTACAAGCTGCTATCCTATTGAGCGGTGACAGGAGGACTACAATGGGTGACGAGTTTTATGAGTTGGAGGAGCAGGTGATGGCAAGGATGAGGGAAATATATAGCGAGGCCGTAATCGAGCATGCCATGAACCCTCGCAATTTGGGGAGTCTCCCCGATGCTGACGGTTTTGTAGCAGTGAGAAGCCGGTGTGGTGAGCTGATGAAAATGTGGATAAAGGTGAACAAGGCAGAAATAGTCGATGTGGCGTTTTGGACGGACGGCTGTGGTGCTACCGTTGCCTGTGGAAGCATAGCTACTGAGCTAATCAAGGGTAAGGACATTGCTGAGGCACTGAGAGTGGATGAACGGAAGATATGCAGTGCATTGGGGGGGTTGCCGGAGGGCAATTATCACTGTGCGGAGCTGGCAGCGAATGCTATCAGGAGGGTAGTGAGGGATTATATTTCCACAAAGAGGGAGCCCTGGAGAAAGGCATACAGGCGTTCTCAAGGCTTTATCGATGTCTGAACTTGAGGCTTTAGTGCGGAAGCCCCCCATAATCGCTATAGTAGGCGCGTCGAAATCGGGAAAAACCTCGCTGATAGAAGGCCTTGTTGCAAGCCTCACCGCAAAAGGTTACGGCGTAGCAACTATAAAACATGCTCTTGAGAACCCGTCTTTTGATCGGGAGCACAAAGACAGCTGGCGACATATTCAGGCTGGCAGTAAGGCGACATTACTTGTCTCTGCAGGGCAGGCTGTGTTGATAAAGCCTACCAATAATGAGCTCAACCTGGAGGAGGCAGTTCAGCTTTTAGGTTCAGACTACGACATAGTGCTCGCCGAGGGATTCAAAGGGAGCCATGTCCCAAAGATAAAGGTGTGCAAAAGTGGCGAGAAGGGCGATACATCCGATTTGACGAATCTAATAGCTGTAGTCAGCCAGGAACCCGTAGGAGGTCAAGTCAAAAGGTTCTCTCCACATGAGATTGACCAGCTTGCCGATTTCATACAACAGAACTTTTTGAGGCCTCAGACGCAGGCGAAGTTGAGGGAGTAGATGGAAGGCCCACTTTGACAAACTGCTGAAGGCAACAGATAGTGAGCATTAGCCTTAGAGAACAGTAGAGTGGGATTGAGAGGTTTTGTTGATTACTTTGACCATTGATGGTGTGGAAGTCAAAGCGAGAAAGGGTGAAAGGGTCTTATGGGTGGCCCTTGATAACGGGTTTTACATCCCCAATCTTTGTGCTGTCAGAGGGGTTGAACCGCCTTTCGCTTCCTGTCGGCTGTGCTTTGTGGAAATTGAGGGTAGACAGTCGCCAGTCACTGCTTGTACGGAGCCGGTCAGTGATGGCATGGTGGTACACCTTGATACTCCGAGGGTACACCGGTTACGGAGCGCTGCTTTTGAATTTCTTATTAGCCACCATCGTCTTGATTGTGCTCATTGTGCCAAAAACAAGAATTGCGGACTCCAGGAGGTAGCTTCACGCCTTGGGTTGAAACTCAAAACTAGACGGCTGAGACAACTGCCCATAAATCTACCGATCGATTCCAGTCATCCGTTATTCATATATGACCCAAGTAAATGTATCCTTTGTGGCAAATGTGTCTGGGTGTGCCATGAAAAAGGGGCAGGCACTCTTGATTTTGCTTTTCGGGGAATTAACACGGTAGTGAGCACATTTGCTGGCAAACCCTTGGCAGAATCTGATTGCGAGGCTTGTCTCGCCTGTGTGGAAATTTGCCCGGTGGGTGCCCTCGTGCCCAAGGAAGGCGTCCCTTCGATATTCATTCCCAGAGCAGGCATATAGACACCACTGTTTATTCTTCCCAGGCCTCGTTGCTGATTAAGGGTACAAATCGGCATCCGCCTAGGCTCTCAATAACAGTCTTTCCATTCTTTTTGGTGACCTTGAGCAATTCTTGCTCCCACCTTGATCCTACGGGTATGACCATTCTGCCGTGTGCTGAGAGCTGTTCCAGCAGTGTACCTGGTATTGTTGGTGCCCCCGCGGTCACAATTATGGCGTCATATGGCGCGCCATCCGGCCACCCCAGCGTCTCTCCTGCCAGGTGAATTTCGATGTTTGTGTAGCCAAGCCGATCTAGGATTCTTCTCGCAGAATCTGCTAGTTCTGGGATACGTTCGGTGCTTACTACCCATCTGGCGAGCTCAGCGAGAATGGCAGTCTGGTACCCGCTCCCAGTGCCGATCTCAAGGACTTTCTCGTTGCCCCGCAGTTCCAAGGCTTGAGTCATTAGAGCTACGATAAAGGGTTGTGAGATGGTCTGTCCGTAGCCGATGCTAAGGGGAATGTCTTCGTAAGCCAGATTATAGGACTCCCGGGGGACGAACAGTTCACGCGGCACCCGTTCCATAGCTGAAAGAACGCGTTTGTCTGAGATCTCTCGCCGTAAAGATTCAAGCAACCTAGCCCGGCTTTCTCGAAGGTCCACGCAGTTTTACCCTTAGCTCAGTACAAAGCTTAGGATGATAAGGATGGCGAAAAGACTGCCAGCTACAATGCCTATGTAGCGAAGGTCAGCCGTCAGATATTTGTATTTGTCTCTTTGTGCTACTGCAGCATCAAGTTCGGCAGCCCTTACTATTGCTGCCCTAGCTGGGAACGGCTTGTTCGAACTCGTGATTGCATGTAACACTCCAGGCTGGCTGGCTAATCGATATCTTGCTTTCCGCTTTGCTTTCTTCTTTTTCATTTCTACCTCATAGCACTCATATCAATTTATTTGGTCAGCCTCAGTTGAGTATAGGCTTTGGTTGTGGAGACATGAGCATGTCCCAGAAGTTCCTTAACTGATTGTAGGTCGGCGCCACTTCTTAACTTTTGGACGGCAAAGCTGTGTCTGATACTGCGTGGAGTCACCTTGACATTTAGTCCAGCTTTGTTCGCATAATTCTGCACTATCTGCCAGAAGCCCTGCCGTGTGAGCCGTTCACCACGCCGGTTCACAAACAGTGCAGTTTCCTTTTCGTCATTGATTAGCTGTGTCCTCGCATTGTCACAATAGTCCTTGACAATTTTGGCGACCCTGTCGTCGATTGGAATTATCCTGATTTTCGAGCCCCGGCCTCTGCACCTGATGAAATTCTTTTTTAGGTTGACGTCTTTGACATCTAATGCCATAAGTTCGCTAGCCCTTAAGCCTGTGGCACAAAGGAGTTCCAGCATTGCTGAGTCCCTCTTCGCTTCCGGTGTAGGAAGTTTGCCCGGCTCAGCCAGCAGATTGCGTAGATCTGAGGGCGACAAAGGACTTGGTGTTGGTTTCTTGACCTTTGGCGAGACGAGAACAGGTGTGAGGTCATCTCGCAATTCACCCCTTTCCACGAGGAAAGTGATAAAAGATTTAGCTGCAGCGACTTTTCGTGCTATCGTGGACGATTTGTAGCCCTTGTCTTTCAGGGAATGAAGATAGCCTGCCAGTAGCTTTGCATCCAGACGTAGGGTCTCATTTGTCTCCGGGGTGACTGTTGACTCTGCGTAATCGACCAACTGATTCAGGTCGCCCGCGTAGGCAAGCAAGGTGTTCTGGGAATATCCCTTTTCTTTGCCAAGGTGGTCGAGAAAGGCATCTATGTTCGCTTGAATTTTGGAAAGCATTGTCAGCCAATATTTTAACATAAAGTGAAAAAATGGGGCTATATGTTTGTGCACACCCGAGCCAGCTTTGTCTGGTCTATTACCTAGTGTTACAATAGATTCAAAGAGAAGCCCATGATTTCATCCGACTGTCTAAAAACTTTGCCAGCGAAGCCGGGCGTCTATATTTTCAAGGATGACCGGGGTAGGATTATATACGTAGGTAAGGCCGCATGCCTGAGTAGCCGTGTGCAGGCCTACTTTGGTCAGAGTTCTGTCCTCTCGCCCAAGCATCAGAAGTTAGTGGCTAGCATACACGATGTCGAGACCATTGTCACTGATTCAGAACAGGAAGCCCTGATACTTGAGTGCAATCTCATCAAGAAGTACCGCCCAATCTATAATGTTCGTCTCAAAGATGACAAAAGTTTTCCTTATTTGAAGGTCGACTTGCGGGATGAATGGCCTACGGTGCGAGTCACAAGGCGTTTTGATAGGGATGGTAGCACGTATTTCGGTCCGTTTGCCAGTGCTGGCTCGCTACGGGCGACTCTGAGGCTTTTGAAGAAGATCTTTCCCTTCCGGTCATGCAGCAAGCGCATCACACAGAACGAATCGCGACCGTGTTTGGAGTATCATATCAAGCGGTGTCTAGGTCCTTGCATAGGGGCTGTGAACAGGGAACAGTATGCGGAGGTGATAAGACAGGTGATCATGTTTCTTGAAGGGAAGCAGGAGCTAGTGGCTCGTGACATAAAGAAGAACATGGAAGAAGCATCTAAGCGGCTGGAGTTTGAGAGGGCAGCGATGCTGCGCGACCAGCTCAAGGCAATTGAAAAAGTCATTGAAGGGCAAAGGATCGCTTTTGCTGTAAGGGGTGACTACGACGCCATTGGTATGGCGCAGACCAAAGACCTGGCCTATGTGGTAGTGTTTTTTGTGCGAAATGACAAATTGATCGGCCGTGATTATTTCCTGCTCGATGGCATCTACGATGAAGGTGCCGGGCAGATCATGGCCAGCTTTGTTAAACAGTTCTACAGTTCGGCAACATCCATCCCGCCCCTCATTTTGCTTCAATGCCCCGCAGATGAACCCGAGATTCTAACGGAGTGGCTGTCCCATGTCAGAGGTGGTTCTGTCAGACTCACCGTGCCACAGCGAGGAGCAAAGAGGCAGTTGATGGATGTAGTGGCCGAGAATGCTCGACAGGGGTTGCTGGAATATCAGGCCAAAAAGTCAGCGATGGTGCAGGCACCACTCGTTTTAGAGGAACTGAAGGACAGACTGCGTTTGCCTGGTATTCCGGTGAGGATAGAAGGCTATGACGTCTCCAATATCCGCGGTAAGCTGGCAGTGGGCAGCATGGTCGTTTTTGAACATGGTTTTCCTAAACCGGCTCACTATAGGCGCTTCAGGCTGAAACTGACAGATCAGGTTGACGACTATGCTATGCTGCGCGAGGTACTGACAAGGCGTTTCAAGCGGTATCTGGCAGACGGGGAAAAGTGGTCGATGACTCCTGGCCTTATCCTTATAGATGGTGGCAAGGGGCACCTCAATGCAGCTCTAGAAGTGATGCATGACCTTGGCATAGAACATATCCCAATAGCTAGCCTTGCCAAAGGGAATGAAGAGCTTTATATACCGGGCAACCCAGAGCCAGTTGACATGCCGAAGACTTCAGCAGCGCTACACTTGCTTGAAAGGGTGAGGGACGAGGCACACCGGTTTGCACTGGGATACCACCGTAGATTGCGTCATAAAGAGGGTTTGGCCTCGGTGCTTGATGCGGTTCCTGGAATAGGCAGCAAGCGAAAAAAGGCTTTATTGTTAAAATTCGGCTCGGTAGAGCGGATCAAAGAGGCTTCAGTAGATGAGTTGGCCGCGGTCAGAGGGATGAATTATAAGGTGGCGCAAAAACTGAAGGAGTACCTGTGAGAGACTTGGCACTTAGTTGACATAAGCTCGAATGGAGTAATGCAAATGGTCAGGTCTTGGGTATGTCCCAACTGTCTAGGCGATTTGGACAGGTTCTATATCGAAGAAGGCGACACAATGGTGACTGACGAGAAAATAGTTTGCCCGCATTGTGGATATACACTGGAAGGTGCGATAGGTGAGTGCGGCGGTTATTGCGAACATGAGCACAAACGGGCTGAAGATGGTAAAGCTACCAGTTCAGCGTGAATTATAGCCTATTATGGAGCGGGTGAGCGGATTCGAACCGCCGACGTCTTGCTTGGGAAGCAAGCATTCTGCCACTGAATTACACCCGCATTGTGATTATATTAAACTGGTTTTCGGCGCCCGTGTCAACGGTCAACTTTGGCAAAGAGCAGGAATTAGCGCAGCCATTGCGGAATGGTGGCATCGTTGACCGAGTCGTGGGTAGGGATATAAGGTTTGATATCTAGCACAGGTGTCCCATTCAAGGCATCCAGTCCTCTGACCTCCAAGACATTTTTGTGACGCCGAAGCAGTCTTACTACTGTTACACCTATCGGATTAGGGCGTGTCGGACTGCGGGTAGCGAACACCCCTGTCAATGGCAGCGATTGGTCACCCTTTGGGTGCACTTTCATAGGCGGCTCTTTTGGGGAAGGAAGTTTATGCATCCAATACACAACTATAAGATGCGAGAACCCTTCAAGACCATCCAGTGCGGCTTCGAGCTCGTCATTGATTACGATCTCGGAAACAACTGCCTGCCAGTCTCTGTGTTTGCTTTTGTTGACCGAGTTTCTTACTACACCGATGGGTGTAAGGTTGATTTTGTGTCCTGCCGGCAATCGCTTAGACTTGCAACTCCGTGCCAGAAAAGCACCTTCTTAACGATAGTTCTATGCTAATGGTGTCAATGTCAGTATCTTCTTAGCGATCTGTGGGTACTTAGCAATGAAAAGCAATTCGTCTTCGACCAGAGGTTTCTGGCAGGCCACGTTGGCGTATCTAACCAGTTCCAAAATCATCTCTGCTTCCTGCGCATCCTTGAATTCGACCGCCATTTTGCCCATGACATGCTTAAAGCCTGAAATGCCGCCGTATTCTCCGGTGCATATTTGACTTCCGGTCTCCACAAGCTCTGGCTCGCCTCGCCCAAGTTCGGTATAACTGTACAGCTCATAATTCTGCGGGTCCTTCAGGACACCGTCGGCATGAATACCAGAAGCGTGGGCAAACGCATTTGCTCCGACTCCCGGCTGGTTGATTGGTATAGGTACCTTGAAAGCATAGCTGGCGAACTTGCATATTTTCCAAGCCATATTTAGCTTAATCGGACTGCCGAGCTGGTATTTTCCGGCGAATCCCTTGGATTTTGTCACAGCCAAGATTGTAGCTACGAGATCGGCATTACCAGCCCGCTCTCCGATACCGTTTACAGTGGTGTTAATGTAAGCATCTTGCCCGGCATCCAAGACGCCTTTAGCTCCGGCAAGAGAATTGGCCACTGCCATACCAAGATCGCCGTGGCAGTGAAGTTCTATGGGGATGTCCACCTCTTTTGCTAATGTTCGTGTGGTTTCGTAAATCGTAAACGGGTTATCATATCCCAAGGTATCACAGTATCTAATCCTGTCGGCACCATGCAGTTTTGCCTGGGTTGCGAATTTAATAAGGAAGTCGAGGTCTGTTCTCGAGGCATCCTCAGCATTGACGCCTATGGACTCAGCGCCATACTGCCGCGCGGCGTCTACTGCGTCGGTCATCATCTTTACGATGTCGTCCCTAGTCTTCCGCCCAAGGAATTTCCCTCGGATCATCTGGTCAGAAGTGGAAATTGACAAGTTGAGGTGTTTGAGGCCGGGCACAAGTTTAAAAGCGGTCTCCACATCTTCTACGGTGGCTCGTATCCATCCCCCCAACCTGATCGGTTTCAGAACACCCATCTCGGCCAGCTGCAGATTTGCCTGCAAATAATATGTTTCATGGCGAGTGGTGGGAAATCCGAATTCTGATTGAAACACACCCATCTCGTTCAGGTAGAGGTTTATCATTGTTTTCTCAAGCTTGGACAACCCGAGGTTTGCTGTCTGTACACCGTCTCTATTGGTCACATCAATTATGTAGATCTTACCCATATGGCTTCTCCTTCCGTTAAGTGAAAAATAAGGATTGGTCAATCTTCGGTGTAGGGATTCTACTCTAGTCTCCAATTATAGCAGTAAGTATCATTGCAGTCCAGTCGTAGTGCTAAACTAGCAAATCTCCCAGTGCTACCTCACGCCGTTGTTCGATGTCTTTTGTCAGACAGAGAGCTTTGGGTTTTGAGGAGACCACCGAACTGTGAGGATTTTGGTGATGGGCCTAATGGCTCGGCTCTTTGTCAAATTGTGTGGAAATAGCTTCGAGATGGTGCAAACCCCAGTAGCATCTTTCTCCAATAGACATCCACATTTCTCAGACCATAAGAAATTCGTTTCAACATCTTGATCTTGGTGTT
>Ga0315298_1001839_pt1 | contig 37837 bp, 30 predicted proteins | sample WHS_1_MG_FD_203077 | JGI IMG/M metagenome (GOLD analysis project Ga0315298, IMG submission 203077) | Extremophilic microbial mat communities from Washburn Hot Springs, YNP, Wyoming, USA - WHS_1_MG | ecosystem: Environmental > Aquatic > Thermal springs > Hot (42-90C) | place: USA: Wyoming...
CGAAGGTCGCTTTTGTGTGCCCTTGAACAGCATATGTTCAATAAAATGGGAAACCCCGTTGATGGCCTTGGGCTCGTAGCGAGAGCCAGCACTGACAAACACCGCCACGCTGACCGAGTTGCTATAGGGCATATTCGACGATACAACGGTCAGGCCATTTCCCAGCACTGTCTTCTCGTATTCCATCGGCACCCTCAAAACAGAAATTGGTGTTTGAAGAAATGGTGTCTTGCGCTGGCAGTAGCCCTATGTTGCGCCAAACTCGCTCTACCAGCGGTCTATAACCCTGGGAATTCAGTAACCCTGGGCTTTAGTTAAACACCCGACGCAAACAGCCGGTTACTCAGCACAATCATATCACGGGCAGCCAGGAAAAGTCCATCAGACTTGAACCTTTGGCTGGCCCAAAGCTCAGTATCCAAGTCAAGTTGTCGGGTTCCCAAGTCTCTTGCACGGCCGGGGGCCTAGATGTATACTATACTGGTCAAGAAGCCTGCTCCGGCAAAGGGGCGGAGCGCAGGCTACTTTGGTTAGGGATGAGATGAGACCGATGCTAGCTGGCCAGACCCATCGTGGGGTTGACCATAATCGGCCTGATTCCATAGCGGCTGTCGCTTAAGCGCAAGGGTATAATCTTTGCGGGAATGTCGATGACAGTCGCTTTTGTGTTGGCGAGATGCCGCGCGTTGAACAGTTGCTTCGTGCGACACCGGAGGAAGAGTAGACGTGAAGGTGAACAAGTTGCTGGTCCCGGTTAGCGGCTCCAGTGCGGATAGGCAAGCGCTCGAACTGGCTTGCAGTTCCGCGAAGCGGAACAAGGCAAAGGTCTACGCTATCTATGTTATTCGGGTCAAGCGGACTCTGCCGCTTGATGCCGAGATGCAGTCCGAGGTGCAGAAGGGTGAGGAAGTCCTCGACGCAGCAGAACGGATTGTGGCTGAGGCAGACTACTCCGTCGAGACGGAAATCCTGCAGGCCAGGGAGGTGGGCCCGGCGATTGTTGACGACGCCGCCGAAAGGGCCATCGACGTCATCGTGATGGGAGTGCCCTACAAGAAGGAGTTTGGAGAGTACACCTTGGGCAAAACGACGATGCACGTGCTGAAACACGCGCCGTGCTGGGTGTGGATCTGCCGAGAGCCAGCGGGCGGCTCGTAAGACGACAGGAGGTTTACGCAGTGCGTATTGTTATCCTAGGCTGTGGGAGAGTTGGCTCAACGCTGGCCACTATGCTGGACGCGGAGGGCCACGATGTGACGATATTGGACTTGAATGCCGATCAGTTTCGCCGGTTGGGGGCGGATTTCAACGGCACAGCTATGGTTGGAACTGGCATCGACGAGGATGTGCTCAGGCGAGCCGGCATAGAACAGGCTGACGCCTTTATCGCAGTGACAAACGGGGACAACACGAACATAATGTCGTCGCAGATAGCCCGCGTGATATTCAAAGTCCCCAAGGTCATCACTCGGATTTACGATCCTGTGCGGCAGGAGACTTACCGAGCTCTTGGTCTGGAAACCATCTGTCCCACCATCATAGGCGCGCTGACCATAAAGAAGGTTCTTGAGGGCAAGCCAATCGAGACCGGTGCTAAGAGTGCCTAGTCGTGGGTTCGTGTGGAGGTTTAGATGTACATTATCGTAGTGGGTGGTGGCAAAGTCGGGTTCTATCTCGCCAGGGAACTGGTGAATCAGGGCCATGAGGTCCTGGTTATCGAGAAGGATAAGCGGAAGAGCGAGGCCATTGCCGAGGAACTGGGAAGCGTCGCCCTGCGGGGTGATGGCTGTGAGGCCTCGACTATGGCCGAGGCGGGCATGAACCGGGCGGACATAGTGGTCGCGGTGACTGGCGATGATGAAGATAACCTCGTTATCTGCCAGATGGCGAAGAAGAAATTCGGCGTGCCGCGATCAATTGCTCGGATAAACAATCCCAAGAACGAGAGAATATTCAAGCTGCTGGGAATCGACGCTACCGTGAGTAGCACCGATGTAATCCTTTCCCATATTGAAGAGGAAATACCCGACCACGCCATCGTACACCTGCTCAAGTTGAAGCAGGCCAACGTGGAGTTTGTTGAGGCCAGGGTATCGCCGACATCGGTGGTAGTGGGTAAGCGATTGAAGGACGTGCATTTCCCTAGCGGCTGTGTTATATCCGCAATCGTTCGGGAGGAGGAAGTCATCCTTCCCGACGGGCAAACGGTCCTTCGGCCAAACGACGAGGTGGTGGCGTTAACCAAAATGGAGTGCGAGGAAGCGCTTCGCCAGCTACTGGCTGGATAACCGTTGCCGGCTCACCTTACCCCGACCAACTCCCACTCGGGGATGAACTTCTGCCACTCGGAGCAGGTCTCCAGGTGCTGCTGAAGAATGTAGTAGCTTGACGCTTTCGGTTCGTAAGGCAGGCGAATAAGCCGCATCTTCGCCTCCTCCAGCGTTTTGCCCCCCTTGCGGTGGTTGCAGGCCTTGCAGGCGCTGACCAGGTTCTCCCAGGTGTGCCGTCCACCCCGATGCCGGGGGACGACGTGGTCGATAGTCAGGTCTTTGCTCTTCGTTCCGCAGTACTGGCACGTGTAGTTGTCACGTGCGAATACTTCTTTGCGACTCAGGCGCACTTTCGGTCGGGGCCGCTTGATCATGTAGACAAGACGAATAACCGACGGCAGGCGGAAATCCATCGACGGAGACCTCAGGTATCTGTCTCCGTGCTCAAGTATTTCTGCTTTCCCCCGGTCCAACAACACGAACGCTCGTCTTGCATTGCAGATGTTCAGTGGCTCATAATTCTGATTTAGAACAAGTACAGAACGGCCCAACACTCGGCTCCCACGCATGTCACGTTGTCACCGTAATTCTACCAGAATGACTCACTAGTTTCAACGTAACCCGCGGGGAAACAGGTTATGGGGAGAGGAACTGGGCGGCCGGATGAACTAACCCGCATCGTCTCTCTACCTCAAGCGATCATTACTTATGCACACTCGCTCTGTCATACAGACCTGAATCGACTCTGTAGGGCACGTCCACGACGACGGTGTTGCGTCTGAAGAGGAGGTGGAACTTCAGCCGTAGCGCCGTCTGGTTGTGCAGGATAAACTCCCAGAAGTGGCTCGGCACGAACTGAGACAATACTACCGTCACTGGCCGAGTTGGGTCCTGCTTGTCTACGGCGTCGATGTAAGCCAGTAGAGGCTGAAGTAAGGCGCGGTAAGGGGATTCCACGACCACCAGCCGCACCTGAGAATCCCAGTTGTCCCATCGTCTGCGCAGGCGCTCCGCGGCGTCGGGGTCGTCGGTGACGTGGACGGCGGTCACATCGTTCGATATCGATCTGGCGTAAGCCAGCGCCTGCATGGCGGCGAGATCCAGCCGTCCAATGGGCACGATTACCTTCGGCTCGCTGGGGTGGGGTAATGGTACGTGCGGGCGTTCCAGCGTGAGCGCATCCTCGAAGCCTCGGTAGTGGCGGTTGATGGCCCACATCATCCCCACCAGCACTGGAATGAGCACAAGTACCATCCAGGCACCCAGAGCAAACTTTGTCAGTGCCACCACAATCAACACTATACCGGTGGCGGTCGCGCCGATGGTATTGACCGTGGCTCTCCATCGCCAACCGGGCTCGCTGCGCCTTAGGCCAACCCATCTACGTACGAGCCCAGCCTGACTCATTGTGAAGGCCAGGAAAACACCTATGGTATACAGTGGGATCAGTCCGGTTACGCTTCCGCTATAAACGACGATCAGGGTAATCGAGATAAGAGACAACATCACGATACCGAGCGTGTAGGCTAGGCGGTCACCTCGGAATTGGAACTGACTCGGGAGGTAGCGATCGTGCGCAAGGATGCTTGCCAACCGTGGGAAGCCGTTGAAGGCTGTGTTTGCTCCTAGCATCAGAATCACTGCTGTTGAGAACTGCACCAAGTAATAGTACCAGCTTGTACCGACCAGCAGTCGGGTGAACTGGCTTATGACGGTCTCGGTCTCATCTGGGCTCGGGATGATTTTCATCTGCCCAGAGAAGATGCTGATGCCGAGAAAGATAGCACCGAAGAGTGTTCCCATGGCGGCCAGGACGATTTGAGCGTTTCTGGCTTCTGGGGGCTTGAATGCCTGAACCCCATTGGAAACCGCTTCCACTCCACTCAGCGCAACTGAACCGGAGGCGAAAGCACGGAGAATCAAGAACAGAGTAAGAGGTTCAGCCAAGTGTCTTTCAAGTGAACTTGCAGGAGCAACATAAGTCGGCAGTGTGCCTGTAGCGAAGCGAAAGACGGCGACCCCGAGCAGGCCGAGTACGGCGAACGCGTACACATAGGTTGGCGCGGCGAAAACCGTGCCGGATTCGCGGACCCCCCGGAGATTCATAATGGTCATCAGCACGACGACAGCCACTGTGATTATCACGCGTTGAGCGAACAGCTCAGGGAAAGCCGAGGTGATAGCTGCCACACCGGCAGAAGTGGACACAGCAACGGTCATAATGTAGTCGGTAGTCAGCGCAGCTGCCGCGGCGAGACCGGGCAAGGGACCTAGATTCTCGTGTGCTACCACGTAGCTGCCTCCGCCTGTCGGATAGGCGCGGATCACTTGAGAGTAGCTCACGACCACGACTGCCAGCACAAAGGCGATCGCGAGCGAGATCGGCGTGCTCAGCGCCAGCGCACCTACTCCAGCCAGCGCTAGCACCCGCATGATTTCTTCAGTAGCGTACGCTGACGAGGAAATGTTGTCGGAGGCAAATATAGCTAGGCCCTTGATCTTGTCGGTGCGCTCCTGTAACTCGAACTCGCTACGAATACGCCGGCCAATTATAACTCGGCGCACTAGTTCCCCGAGCTGCCCGGGGATATCCCTCGGCTCTAGGACGCGTTCTGTAGCGACGAGATGGCCCGGAGCTCGGCGCTTGAACTCCCGAGCATACGGGCGTACGATGCGCACGTACCGGTTGCCGGGCTGGCTTCCACGTAGTTGCTCTTTCCATTCCAGCTCGGGATGCAACTGGGCATCTCTCTCGTGTCGTGGCTCGCCCCGCTTGGTGCTCGCCGACGGGGCATCGCTGTCCTCATTCACGTGGGGCATCCGCGCGTTCTGCTCGTATAAATCTCTTTCCGGTTCGCCTTGCGATGGCATAGCTCTCGACAATCGTGTTCAGTCAGTAGCAACTGGCGAAGTATAACCCATCCGACTTAGGAAGGCAACTTATTCCAGATAATCCTTCAGCTTCTTGCTCCGGCTCGGATGCCGCAGCTTGCGCAGCGCTTTCGCTTCGATCTGACGTATGCGCTCGCGGGTGACACCGAACTCATTTCCCACCTCTTCAAGAGTGCGACTACGACCGTCGTCTAACCCGAAGCGCAACTGAAGCACCCGCCGCTCACGAAGGCTCAGCGAATCCAGAACGTCCTCAACTTGTTCCTTCAACAACTGATGCGAGGCCGCCTCCGCAGGAGCGAGCGCTCCGTGATCCTCTATAAAGTCGCCCAGGTGGCTATCTTCTTCTTCACCGATGGGTGTCTCCAGGGAAACTGGCTCCTGAGATACCTTGATAATCTCTCTGACCTTGTCTGGCGAGACGCCCATTTCCAAGGCGATTTCCTCCGAGGTCGGCTCCCGACCCAGTTCCTGGAGCAAGCGCCTTGAAACACGAATCAGTTTGTTGATAGTCTCGACCATATGCACAGGAATGCGAATGGTTCGCGCTTGATCGGCGATAGCCCTGGTAATGGCTTGCCGTATCCACCACGTGGCATACGTGCTGAACTTGTATCCTTTGCGATAATCAAACTTCTCGACAGCGCGGATCAAGCCTATGTTCCCCTCTTGAATGAGGTCCAGAAGGGACATGCCACGGCCAATGTATTTCTTGGCCACGCTCACTACCAGACGGAGGTTCGCCTCGGTAAGCTTGCGCCTCGCGATTTCGCCGTGCAGAACGTCCAACTCGAGCCTGGCACGTTCTTCCGGTGGAAAATCGCCCCGTTCAAGGAGATCGAGAGCCTCCATTCCTCTTTCCATAAGAATGGCAAGCTGTCTTTCTTGCTGGCCTGACAGGAGCGATACGCGGCCGATCTCCCGTAGATACATTCTTACCGGGTCATCTATCCCTTCATGGTCGTGCTCGGGCATCGACGATGCCAGGTCGATTTCTATGTCAGGGACCTCGGTATCCTTTGGCTCCTCCTCTTCCCAAGCGCCCGTTGGCCGCTCTAACTCCTCTTCATCGGGTTCCTCCAGATCCACATCGGCCCCTACTTCTATGTCATCAACCTCGGGCAATTCTGCGTCGACGTCAGGCGCATCATCAAACGCTTTCTGAGGGGTTGTGTAGCCTTGCTCGTCCCCGTCGAGTACCAGTTCAGCTTTCCTAGCCCTGTCTTTCCCCCTTTGTGATCGAGGCGTGTTTTTTGGCAAAGTCCTGCCTGTCTCCTGATACTCTGTACCCTGTTCAACTGCCATAGGTCCTCCTCACCAGCCACGGGGTTAAGTACTACGTGCCCCCAATGGATATGTCGGTAACTCTGAAAGGAGAGCGCTCACCGCCAGCACCAGGCCTTCGCGTCTCCGTGCTCGAGTGGCTCGAGTTGCGCGCGTAGCGCTTCCGTCTTTTCGATAAGCTCCCTTACTCCTTCCCTGTCTTGAGTATTCTCCATTTCCCGATGGAAGAACTCGAGCTGGCGAAGTTGTTCGCGCAGCCGGCTCCGCCGTAGCTCCCGAGCGCACGTCTCAAGGTGCCGGTCGATGGCTACTCCTTCCACAGGTGGTTGATTCATAACCTGGCCCAGAAGCCGGTCGAAATACTCGTGAAGCATGGGATCCAGCTCCTCGCGAATCCGATCTAGATCCAGCGTGTCCCCGCCGGCGAAACAGCGCTGCAATGATGAGAGTATCTGCCGCACGCGAATGTCGCTCACGTCGTTCTCGTCTATGCACGATGCCAGACTCCTCGCCTCAGGATAGTTGAGCAGCAGGGCCAGACAGTATTCTTCTAGCGAGAGGGAGGCTCGCTCCCGCGAGCCTTGGTCCGGCTTCGATTCGCCTGGGCCAGGGAGGCGCACGCGAGCTATAGATAACTCGATCGTTTTCTCGCTTACTTGAACCAGGCGAGCCAGCTTCTGAACATAGTGGGCCTGCTCCACCCTATCAGGGAGTTCCTTGATTATGGGCAGCAACTGCGCTACCGCGTCCGATTTGCCCTTGGCGGTGTTCAGATCAAGCTTAGTGGCTACCGCGTTGAAGTAGTAGTCGACAATCGGAAGCGCGTGATCGATCAGCCGCCGCCAATCGTCCACATTCTGGTGTATCATCTCGTCCGGATCCATTCCCCTGGGCAAGGTTATGATGCGGATATCCGCGTCGAGTTTGTATTCGTAGCGAATGAGTCCCCTCCAAGTAGGCACAGGTACCGGCCTCTTGTCAAAGACCTGCTTTGCCACCTCCAGGCCGCGAAGAGTGGCTTCATCGCCAGCCGCGTCGGGGTCTAAAGCCAGAACTAGCTTCTTGCTTAGCTTCTTAAGGGTAGCTAATTGTTTCTCGGTGACTGCCGTGCCCAAAGAGGCCACCACATTTCTTATGTCATGTTGATGGGAGATCAGGACGTCGAAATACCCTTCGACCACGACCGCCCGGTCCTGCTCCCGAATGGCGCCGACGGCTGAAGCTATTCCGTAGAGTGAAGCGCTCTTGTCGAAGACAGGCGTTTGCGGCGAGTTGAGATACTTGGGCTGCGAATCATCCAGCGCCCGACTACCGAATCCGGTCACATTGCCGTGTATATCCTGAATGGGGAAGATGAGTCGGCCGCGGAAGCGGTCGTAGTAGCCGCCAGATTCCTTCTCCACCACCAGACCTGCTTCGACTAGCTCTGAGGGTTCGTAGCCTTTGTTGACCAGGTAGTCACCGAGGGATTGCCAGTTGCTAAGCGAGTATCCCAGTTGATAGGTTTCGATGGTCTGGCTGCTAACTCCACGCCTTTGCAAATACTCCCGGGCTCCCCTAGCTGCGTCCGCGTGCAGAAGCAAGTTATGGAAGTATCGAGCGGCAGCCTCGTTTAACTCGTAGATGCGTGCGCGTTGCTGTCTTTCGGCCGTTTCCACTTGGCGCTGCGGCAAGGCGACACCTGCCTTATTCGCCAGAATCTTAAGGGCCTCGCCGAATCCGACGTTCTGCGTCCGCATTACGAAGCCGAAAATGTCTCCATTGGCTCCGCAGCCGAAGCAGTGGTAGTTGCCTTTGTCCGGAAAGACGATGAACGAAGGCGTTTTCTCTGAATGAAACGGACAAAGGCCCTTCCAGTAGCGCCCGGCTTTCCTCAGTGACACTTCCTGTCCCACCACGTCCTCGATGCTGATTCTCTCTTTTATTTCTTCGATGGCGCTGTAGCCCGAGAACATGTGTCTCTCCTCATCTCTACAGAGCGTAGTAGAGTGCGGCAAAGGCGATAGAGTTGTTGATGGCGTGGCCAATCATCGTCGGGACTATGCTGTGCGTCTTATTGTAGACGTAGGCCAGTATGAGCCCGATGGTGAAAATGGCGACAAACGTAGGCAGAAATGCCCGCAAATCCAACGAAAACAGGTGGACTGCGCCGAAGACCAGCGCGCTGAACAGGTAGGCCTGCCAAGGCCCCTTCTGCTCCCAGTAGGCCTGAAACACGTAACCGCGGAAGAAAGCTTCCTCCGCAAATCCGGCTAGCAGTCCCCCGGTCAGAAGTACGAGTACGAACTCGATGGGTGAGCCTCCTTTGATCGGCTCGAACATCTCCATCTGGGTCTGCTCGAATCCAAGCCGCTGCATCGCCAGTCCCACAATGGCAGCGACGACGAAAACCACGATGCCCGTCGCCAGCCCTAGCAGAATCCTCCGACCCAGGTGCTCACCGGTTAAGCCCATCCGACTCCAGGTGATGACCCCCGGCCGGATGATTCGGACCCAGAGTATGGCCAGCAGGGAGAGTTCGAGCGATGCTATGCCCGCTACTAGCCCCAACGGTCCTAGCATCTGGCGACTCCCTTGGGCAATGCCGCCAATAATGCCACCTCCAGCCCCAGCTGGTTCTGTCAGTGCAAAGGCAAGCAGGAAGATCAACTGTAGCACGATCGAGATGAGAACCGCGAGCACAAAGGAGGATAGGACTGTCAAATGCGATCCGTAGTTCCGGCGCGCGCGGTTTCTGTCCAGGGCAGGCACGACCACGTAGAGCACCATCCCGATAACGAAGATCAGCCCTCCAGCGCCAACGACCGACGTAGAGATCAGCAAAGGCAACGCTGAAAAGAGCGATCGTTGAGACGTCTGGCCGAGCAAGTAAGGCCCAACCCCGCCGATGCCTCCCAAGAGTACCCCGATCACCATTAGCCACGCACCAATTGACCAGTGTCTAGGCAAACTCCACAGCCTCCCTAACCGATATCTGCCCAGTACCTGGGTAGCACCATGCCCTCGTAAGTCCTCAAAGCGTACCGGTCGGTCATACCCGAAACCCAATCACAGACGACGAGCTCCGTGGAGTCCCTTCCCAAGCGGACCGCATACTCTTCTGGCAAGAGCTCGGTATGACCGCAAAAGTGCCTGTAAAGCGATTTGACGATGTGCTTTGCCTTCAGCGCTTCCTCATCAGGCTTGTACACCGTCTGGAACAGGTATTCTCGCAGCGTGTCGACGGCTTCCAACACCGGCGCGCTCATCTGCACAAGAGGAGCATTTTTCTGCGCCATGTCTCGAACGTAGTTCTGGAGCTGAGCGTAGTCGGACTTGGTCTGCTCAACGCTATCAAGTCCGGCCATAGTCGATTCCCAACTCGCGTTGATGATGTCGCTGACCATAGTGTTGATGCGCTCCGAGTGCTTGTTCCCCAGTGCCCGCAGGCTTTGCTCCGGCAGGTCGCTCAAGGTGATGATCCCGGCCCGAATCGCGTCCTCGATATCGTGGTTGATGTAGGCAACACAGTCGGCGATTCTCACCACCTGTCCCTCGACTGTAGATGCCACTCCCCACGCTTCCGCTGCTATGCTCTCTCTGGTTTTCGAGTGATGCAGGATTCCATCGCGGACTTCCCATGTGAGATTGAGCCCTGCTCCGCCCTTTTCGAGCACATCCACTACCCGCAGGCTCTGCTCGTTGTGCCTGAACCCCGTGGCGTGTATCTCATCGAGAGCCTCCTCTCCGGCGTGTCCGAAAGCCGTATGCCCGAGGTCGTGTGCCAGGGCTATCGCCTCCGTGAGATCCTCATTAAGGTTCAACGCCCGAGCCAGAGTGCGGGCAATCTGCGCTACCTCCAAGGTGTGGGTGAGACGCGTGACGTAGTGGTCGCCCAGAGGAGCGATGAAGACCTGCGTTTTGTGCTTGAGACGGCGAAAAGCCTTTGAGTGAATTACGCGGTCCCTGTCTCGCTGGAAATCGGTGCGTATCGGACAAGGTTCTTCTGCAATCCGCCTCCCGCGCGAGAACCGGCTCTTGGCGGCGAGCGGAGATAACCTCCGCTCGCCCTCTTCGATTTTATGCCTGATTTCGTTCAGGATCATCACCGGATTGAGTTCTAAGCGGTTCTGGCAATGGCTTCGCCAGTGCTCAGGACCGCCTGAGCGGCAGCTAAGCGTGCGATAGGCACGCGGAACGGCGAGCAACTGACGTAGTTCAGGCCGATCTGGTTGCAGAACTCGATCGAGCTGGGATCGCCCCCGTGCTCGCCGCATATTCCGATCTCCAGCGTCGGCCGGGTTTCACGCCCAGCCTCGACGCCCATTTTCATCAGCTTGCCCACGCCCTGCCTGTCGAGAACCTGGAACGGGTTGACCGGCAGTATGCCTCGGCTAACGTACTGAAGCAGGAACTTACCTTCGGCGTCGTCCCGGCTGTACCCGAAGGTTGTCTGAGTGAGATCATTGGTTCCGAAGCTGAAGAACTCGGCGTACCTGGCGATCTCGTCGGCGGTTAGAGCGGCTCTGGGGACCTCGATCATGGTCCCGATCTTGAATGCTAGGTCGCCGCCCATCTCTGCCTTCACTTGCTCGGCAACCTTCTCGATGATCTCGCGAGAGAGGCGCAGCTCGTTGACGTGGCCTACTAGCGGCACCATGATCTCGGGGTGGACTGCCACTCCCTCATTTCGGACCTCGTAAGCCGCGGTGAGAATCGCCCTTACCTGCATCTCGATGATGGCGGGCATCATCAGTCCCAGCCGGCATCCACGCAGTCCCAGCATCGGGTTCATCTCGCGCATCTCGCCAACCTTCTTGAGCATAAGCTCCTTCTCCGCCAGTTCCCGGGGGTTATCCCCGCGGTCCTGCAGCCGGGTCACCTCCACCAGCAATTCCTCGTAGCTCGGCAGGAACTCGTGAAGCGGCGGGTCGATCAGCCGGATGACCACCGGTAGCCCGTCCATCACCCGGAAGATGCCCTTGAAATCCTCTTTCTGAATTGGAAGCAGCTTGTCAAGGAGTGCCTTGCGGGTCTCTTCGCTCTCGGCCAGAATCATTGCCTGCACGATTGGCAGGCGGTCTTCCTCGAAGAACATGTGCTCGGTCCGGCACAGGCCAATTCCTTGAGCGCCGTTTTCGCGTGCTTTCTGGGCATCTCTTGGGTAGTCCGCGTTAGCCCATACTTGAAGGCGCCGTTTCTCGTCTGCCCACCCCAGCAGCTTTCGCAGTTCTGGGCTCATCTCCGGGTCGATCAAGGGCACTGGCCCCAGGATCACGTCGCCGGTGGTGCCATTGATCGAAATGATATCACCCTCGTGAACCACTACGCTGTTGACGGAGAAAGAGCGCGTTGCAAGATCGATTCTGAGCGATTCGGCACCGGCCACGCAAGGCTTTCCTAAGCCCCGGGCAACGACCGCCGCGTGGCTTGTGGCTCCACCTCGCGCTGTCAGAATGCCCTGAGCTACTAGCATGCCGTGGACGTCGTCGGGGCTGGTCTCGGGCCGAACAAGGATGACCTTCTCGCCGCTCTTACTCATCTCCTCAGCTTTATCGGCGTCGAAGATGGCCTTGCCGCTAGCCGCTCCTGGAGAGGCATTCAGCCCTGTGGCTATCACGTTCACGTGCGCCGTCGGATCTATTCTGCGGTGCAGCAGCTGCTCGATTTGCCCGGGCTCGACGCGCATTATGGCCTCTTCCTTGGAAATGAGGCCTTCCTCGACCATGTCTACCGCTATCTTGACCGCTGCCTGAGCCGTGCGCTTGCCCGAACGGGTTTGTAGCATCCACAACTTGCCCTTCTCGACCGTGAACTCGAGGTCCTGGAGGTCACGGTAGTGCTTCTCCAATCGCTCGGCTATCGCGGCAAACTGCTGGTAAATGGCTGGCAATTCCTTCTGCATCACTTCGATCTTGTGGGGAGTGCGCACACCGGCCACGACGTCCTCACCCTGGGCGTTTAGCAGGTATTCGCCGAATAGCCTCTTCTCTCCAGTTGATGGATTACGGGTGAAAGCCACGCCAGTGCCAGAATCGAATCCCATATTTCCGAAGACCATCGTCTGCACATTCACCGCAGTACCGAGGTCGTGGGGAATCTTGTGGAAGTTGCGGTAATCAATCGCCCGCCGGTTGTTCCACGAACTAAAGACGGCCTCGATAGCCTTGCTTAACTGCACATAAGGATCGGTGGGGAAGTCCTCTCCGGTTTCCTTCCTCACAAGCTCTTTGTACTTGGAAACGACCTCCTTGAGGTCTTTGGCAGTGAGGTCGGTATCGAGTTTTGCTCCTGCTATGCGCTTCTGCTCCTCGAAGATATGCTCGAATGCGTTAGGGTCGATATCCAGCACGATCTTACCGAACATTTGGATGAAGCGCCTGTAGGCATCGTAGGCAAACCGCTCGTCCTTGGTTAGCTTGGCCAGACCCTCAACAGACTGATCGTTCAAGCCCAGATTCAGAACTGTGTCCATCATTCCAGGCATTGAGAATTTTGCGCCAGAGCGAACCGACACGAGAAGTGGATTGTTGGGATCCCCAAATTTCTTACCAGTCTGCTTCTCTACTTCGCTGAGCGCCTTCAGCACTTGTTCCCACATACCCTCGGGGAACTTCTTCCCTTCCCGATAGTAGGCGATGCACGCCTCCGTCGTAATCGTAAACCCTGGTGGTACCGGAATTCCTGCACGTGTCATCTCGGCTACCCCAGCCCCTTTTCCCCCGAGAAGGTCGCGCATACTAGCGTTCCCTTCGCTGAAAAGGTAGACCCACTTTGTCGCCATACTTGGAAGGCCTCCTAACATAAGATTGCTTGATTGCTTGAAAAAGCGCGCTAGTAATATTATAGCATCTACATAAGCTTGTCCCGCAAGACGTCCACAAGGTCCGCAATCGGGACCCTTATTTGCGCCATCGAGTCTCGCTCGCGTATGGTTACAGCGTTGTCGTCAATGCTCTGAAAGTCGACAGTGACGCAAAACGGTGTACCAACTTCGTCCTGCCGGCGATATCGCCGGCCGATGCTTTGAGCGTCGTCGTAGGCAGTCACGTAATGGGGCCTGAGCCTTGCCCACACATCTTTTGCCAGGTTGACCAGCGCTTCTTTTCTCGACAAGGGAAGCACTGCTACCTTGATGGGGGCGATGCGTTTGTGAAATCTCAGCACTACCCGTGTTCCCTCTTTGTCTGGCTCTTCGTCGTAGGCGTCCAACAGGAACGCGAGGAGCGACCGGTCGACGCCGGCGGAGGGCTCGATGACGTAGGGAAGAATGTGCTGGTTGCTCTCCTCATCGTAATAGGTAAGGTCCTCGCCGCTGTGCTGCGAGTGCATCTTGAGGTCGAAATCGGTCCGGTTGGCTATCCCCTCAAGCTCGGACATGCCGAAGGGGAAATTGTACTCGATGTCGGCGCAAGCCTTGGCGTAGTGCGCTAACTCTTCAGGATCGTGCGGCCGCAGCCTCAGGTTCTCCGGCTTGATGCCGTATCTGACGTACCAGTTCATCCTCTCCTGAATCCAGTGCTGATGCCACTCCTCGTCCGTTCCCGGCTTGACGAAGTACTCGACCTCCATCTGCTCGAACTCCCGGCTGCGAAAGATAAACCGGCCAGGCGTGATCTCGTTGCGGAACGCTTTCCCTATCTGAGCAATGCCGAAAGGCAACTTCCTGCGCGTAGTGGTCAGAACGTTCTTGAAGTTGGCGAATATGCCCTGAGCCGTCTCCGGACGAAGGTAAGCTACGGCTGCCTCTTCCTCCACTGGCCCGACGTACGTTTTGAACATAGTGTTGAACCATCGAGGCTCGGTCAGTTCGCCGCCACATTCGGGGCAGCGGTCTCCTTCTATCTGATCGGCACGGAACCGCAGTTTGCACACTTTGCAATCGACTAACGGCTCGATAAAACCGCGGACGTGGCCGGAAGCGATCCACACCTGGGGATTCATAATTATCGCTGCGTCCACTCCAACGACGTCGTCGCGTTCGTGGACTACGGAATGCCACCAGGCATCTCGGATATTCCGCTTGAGTTCCACGCCGAGCGGACCGTAATCCCAGAAGCCGCCAAATCCGCCGTATATCTCACTACTAGGAAAGATGAATCCACGGCGTTTGCATAGCGAAACGATGGTATCCAAATCAGGCATGTGCCTTGCTTACCTCCGTTGAATACAGACTAAAGTATAGCAAACGCGAGATGATACGCCCACCAATCAGGTGTTCGGCGATGATTTCATCCACGTCGTCGACGGCGACACGGGAGTACCAGATACCTTCTGGATAAACCACCACGATAGGACCATTTTCGCACTCCTTGAGGCAACCTGTATTGGTCAGCCTGATCTCACGGTTCAGGTTCAGTTCCCGCAGCCGTTTTTTCAGCTCCGCATAAAGGACCTCGGAAGCGTACTCGGAGCAGTTCTTGCTGCAACAGACTAACACGTGCTTTCTGTAAGGGTTCATCTCATTTCCCACCTGGTATATGATTGGACGACCCCTGGTACAAAGCCGCTCCCTGCGTAACCCGCCTCAGAACAAAGGGGAATCTCGGTGATCATCCCGAGCCCCGCTAGCTGGGAATTCTGATGTCGAGTGATCAGGCGGGTATCAACCATCAGTTATCAGTATAGCGGATTAGGGGTGGCTGGCCACCGCTGGCCGCTGCGCGCGTTGCCAGAAGTATGCCAGAAAGAACAGGCCAATGGCAACCTCGCCGAGCGCAACCAGTTGCGCGACTTTCATTCCCGCCAGGTACACGCTATCGTCGCGCAGGGCCTCTACGACAAAGCGGATGAGTCCGTGCAGAATCAGATACGCGAAAAGAACGAAACCGTCGAATGGCTTTCTCTTCCTCACCAGCCAGAGCACTATAAACAGGCCAGCGTAACCCACGGCCTCGTATATTTGCGTCGGGTGTCGGGGCGTGTCGCCAAGGTAGGGGAACACCACTGCCCAAGGCAGCACAGCCGGGGCGCCGTAGCAGCATCCGGCCATAAAGCAGCCAAGACGACCGATACCCTGGCCTATGGCCAGCCCAGGCATACCGATGTCTCCTAGCCGCCACAACGATATTCTGGCGCGCCAACTGAATATGATCGCCGCAAGCAGTCCCCCAACCAGTCCCCCGTCGAAGGCCAGACCCCCCAACCACGTTTGCCACACTCTCGTCCAATCGGAGGCGAATTCCGGAAAATTGAGGATGATGTAGTAAATGCGTGCCCCGACGATCGCTGAGACAATAACCACGAGTACCATGTCGAGAAATGTCTCCATCTTGAAGCCGACCCGCCGCATCTCGCTGTAGGCGAGAAGCACGCCAACGATTATTCCGATATCCACGAGCACCGTATAGGAGCGAATCTCCAGGGTGCCGATCTGAAACAGGATTGGATGCACGGACTTTTTCTCCAAGTCAGGACCGGGAAGACAACTGCGGAAGCGCTTCCCGGCAGCCATCCCCATTGGTGAAAAACCGCATACATTTTAGCGGAACGGTATTCATTCCGCAACCAAACCTGGTTCTCTGGCTTACTGCTTCCCTTTTGTATGTCAGGGTTTTTCTCATGTTTTCACGCCGCCAATAAGGCGCTTCATAACAATCCCTAGCGCCAGCAGGTCGCGAGTCGGTTGAGGAACGAAGCGCTGAAGTGCACCTCGAATACCAGCAAAGCCATAGCTGGATGTACTTCGATAACTTGAGAAGGCCTCGTTTGGTACGTCTCTTTGCGGAGGCTGTCTGGCCAGGGTATAATAGCTTTGAAGGGACCGGTAAGCGACCCATAGACCTAGGGCAGGTGATCCTGAGCTATCCTAATCGCCAGGGGTGTGTCCCGGCAAGTCTTCTCGAACAACCGCAGCGCGTGGTTGCGGCAGTCCGCGGCTGTAGAGTCTCAGATACACAACTGGCACTCCATCACACGTAGAAAGAGGGGTGTCATTGACTAAGCCGGAGCGCAGCGGAGGCGAAGAATCTCGGCACCTGGAGCCTGAGACCCTTCGCCACGCTCAGGATGACAGTCATCACTCTCGCTGTGATGGACTACTAGAGAGTACTGGAGTACAGCTACTGGTTGCGCTCGTTACCCCGTCTGTGTTGGCAAACAAGATTGAAGGGAGACGGGTAAGCGTTTACCACGGTGAGTAAAGCTTAGCCCCCTTAGCCTGGGCAAGATTCCAGGGAGGACTTCCAACCGTGCCACTTGTAAGTAGACAGGTGTTGCAAGACAGGCCAGCTTGGGCCGAGATAGATCTCGACGCCGTTGCGCACAACGTGCGCGAATTGAAGCGCCTTGTGGGGCGGGGGGTGGATCTGCTGGCTGTGGTCAAGGCTAACGCCTACGGCCACGGCGCCGTTCAGGTCGCGCGGACAGTCCTGGAAAGCGGCGGAAATTGGCTGGGGGTGGCGCGCGTCGACGAGGGAGTCCAGCTTCGTCAGGCTGGACTCACCTGCCCGATCTTAGTTCTCGGCTACGCTCCACCGGCGGAGGCCGGGCAAATCGTCGAGCATAAGCTCACTCCCACCCTCAACACGCGCCAACTGGCCCTGGCGGTTTCCTCCGCGTCTGTTGCCCGGAATCGGGTCACGGCGGTTCACGTCAAGGTGGATACTGGTCTCACCCGTTTCGGGTTGTTACCGCATGAAGTGGTCGGCTTCGTCAGAAGCGTTGCTAGCCTGCCAGGAATCGAGGTCGAAGGGCTGTACACCCATTTCGCCTCCGCCGATGAGCCGGACAAGACCTACACTTTGCGGCAACTGGCGATTTTGAAGGACACCCTGGCTAGCCTCTCCTCTGCTGGCGTAAAGATCAGGCTGCGACACGCCGCAAACAGCGCGGCTACTCTGGATTTACCCGAAACCCACCTCGATATGGTTCGTTGTGGTATCGCCATCTATGGCTTGTACCCCTCGGATAGCGTAAGTCGTACCGTGAAGTTGCGGCCCGCAATGGCCTTGAAATCGCGAGTCGCCAGGGTACGCGAGGTTCCGGCAGGAACCTCCGTGAGTTACGGCAGGACTTATTACACGCCTGAGGCCAGCCGGCTGGCCCTAGTGCCCATCGGATACGCCGACGGAGTGTCGCGAGCGCTCTCCAATCGCGGCAGCATGCTTGTACGAGGTAGGAGAGTCCCCATCGTCGGCCGCGTTTGCATGGACAACTGCGTGGTGAACGTCCAGGGGCTGCCGGAGGTCCGCCACGATGAGGAGGTGGTCATTATCGGTAGGCAGGGCGACGCAGAAATCTCAGCCGATGAGATAGCCGGAATGCTTGGCACCATCAGCTACGAAGTGACCTGCGACATCGGCGCCCGCGTTCCACGAGTGTACCTGCGTCACGGCAGGGTTGTCGAGGTCGAGACCCTCGCCCACCCGGCAGGGACTGAATGAGAGTGAAATCACATTACCCTCTTGATATCCACCTGCTGCACTGTCACCAGCGATCGCAGGTTTACCTCTTGTGGATACTGGCTGGGGTCGAAGGTCTCCAGGTCCTCCACGAACGTCGAGCGCATTCCCTGGTTGTGATTCACGCGCAACGGTAGCCACACGCGGTCACGATCTCGCTCGAAAGGGTAGCGCGGCTTGTAGACTAGCTCTGACCCAGCTCGAGCTTGAGCACGTTGCATAAAACGCTGAGCCAGCGCGGCGGGAATGGGCTCCTCGTAGAATACCCACAGGTGATACCCTGTGCCGCTGAACTCCACCAACACTTGCTCTCGTGACAGCCCGAAGTGTTCTAAAGCTTCTCTGGCTCGCAGAGCTGATGGTCTCAGATCCTCCATCTGGCGCAGCATCTCCGCCCGCGGAACGTCTCGCGGCCAGACATCTATGTCGAACATAGAAAAACGCACTTTCCCATCCGCCCGTTGCAGGTAAGCCCCCACGTGAGGGCCGCTGCCCAGGTGATCCTGCCACACATCGAGCGTTAGCTCCGCGAGCGATTCCCTATCTTCCTGTCCGGCCTCTTGCCGGAACAACCGTGTGCCTGCCGGTGCAAATAGTTCTGCGAAAACAGTGAAATCCGAAGTCTGAGAATCCATAAGTGAAACCTGCCTTGCCATTGATCTGGCACCACCCATAAGTGTGCCGGGTCTATTCTAACATATGCTTAGATATCGTGGTCACATTGGTCCTCTTGACACGCGTCCTACCCTATGCTAGTATAGAGTATGGCAGAATGGGGAGCTGACGACGGAGTCGCTTCCTTCGGGAGGTGCCAGATGGCCAGAGCAACTGGCCCCAGGGGGCCGTACAGCTACTGCGATAGCAAGGAAGACCTGCTCGGTCGAATGAGAAAGATCGAGGGACAGGCCCGGGGTGTGACTAGAATGATTGAGGAGGACCGCTACTGCGTCGACATCGTGCAGCAACTAACGGCGCTCGCCTCGGCCGCCGAGGAGGTTTCCTTAAGGATTCTCGAAGCTCACATAAAGGGGTGTGTGTCGGATGCCATACGTGAGCACCGCGGAGAAGAGGCTGTGAACGAACTGATGGCTACCATTCGCAAGGCCATCCGTCGGTAGGCCAGGGGGAAAGATTGCTATGCCGACAAACACCGATAAGGATACGAACAGCAAGAACAAGGTCACGTTGCCGGTAACAGGCATGACCTGTGCTTCCTGCGCAACCAGGGTAGAGAAGACGCTGCGGGGAATTCCCGGAGTGCAGCAGGCCAATGTAAACTTCGCCACAGAAAAGGTCACTCTGGAATTCGACCCCCGGAAGGTGGGAATCGCGGATTTCCGCAAAGCGGTAGAGGAAGCCGGCTATGGCATCGAAGATGTCGAGGAGAGGCGCAAGGTCACGCTTCCCATCACCGGTATGACCTGCGCCTCCTGTGTGGCTAGGGTGGAAAAGGCCCTAAAGTCGGTGCCCGGCGTCGAGCAAGCGAATGTCAACCTTGCCACGGAAAAGGCTACCCTCGAATTCGATCCGCACCGGGTGGCAATCGCAGATCTCCGCAAAGCGGTCGAGGGAGCTGGTTATGGAATCGGCGAGGAGCCGATCAGTGAGATCGCGACCACGGCAGAGAAGGGGAAGCAAGGCGAGATTGCCGCTATCCGCAACAAGATGATAGCGGCTCTAGCCCTCGGCGTGGTGATCTTCCTGGGAAGCTTTTCCAACTGGTTCCCCTGGGTTCCTGGCTTCCTGCACAACTGGTATGTTCTTTGGGCCCTGGCGACCCCCGTGCAATTCTGGGCTGGCTGGCAGTTCTATAAAGGGGCCATCAACTCGGCCAGGCACTTCAGCGCCGATATGAACACGCTGATCGCCGTCGGCACCTCGGCGGCCTACGCGTACAGCGTCGCGGCTGTCCTCTTCCCCGGCTTCTTCGCGGTCGAAGGGCTGATGCCTGACATTTATTTCGATAGCGCAGCTATCATCATTGGCTTGATTCTGCTGGGGCGATTCCTGGAAGCTAGAGCTAAGGGGCAAACCTCCGAAGCCATCAAGAAGTTGATGGGATTGCGGGCCAAGACGGCCAGAGTTGTTCGTGGCGGCGAGGAGGTGGATATCCCCGTTGAGGAAGTTCGTGTTGGTGACCTGGTGATCGTTCGCCCAGGCGAGAAAATCCCGGTGGACGGCGTCGTTCGGGAAGGCCGGTCAGCAGTAGATGAGTCTATGATAACCGGCGAGAGCATCCCGGTGGAGAAAGGCCCCGGTGACCAGGTGATCGGCGCGACAATGAACAGGACCGGGACCTTCAGGTTCGAGGCCACCAAGGTCGGCCAGGACACCGTGTTGGCGCAGATCGTGAAACTGGTGGAGGAGGCCCAGGGGAGCAAGGCCCCCATCCAGAGAGTGGCCGACGTCATCGCCAGCTACTTCGTCCCTGCCGTCATCGGCGTAGCTCTGGTCACATTCCTGGTCTGGCTCCTGTTCGGGCCAGCGCCGACGTTCACTTTTGCCCTGCTGAACTTCGTGGCTGTGCTCATCATTGCCTGCCCATGCGCCCTCGGCCTGGCTACGCCCACAGCCATAATAGTGGGTACGGGCAAGGGCGCCGAGAATGGTGTGCTTATACGTAGTGGCGAGGCGTTGGAGACGGCACACAGGGTGCAGGCCATCGTGCTGGACAAAACGGGAACGCTGACCGTCGGCCAGCCCAGGGTCACTGACATCGTCGCTGCACAGCACTTTAAGGAGGAAGATATCCTGGCAGCGGCAGCGGCTGCTGAGCGTGGTAGCGAGCATCCTTTAGGCCAGGCCATCGTCGACTACGCCAGAGAGAAGGGTCTGCCCTTGTCCGATGCCCGAGACTTCAATGCGATTCCTGGGCTGGGCATAGAGGCCAAAGTCAATGGCACGAGCGTGCTGCTGGGCAACCTTAGTCTGATGAACGATCGATCTATGCATCTCGACGGTATGGCGGAAAAGGCAGCGGAGTTGTCGGCCCAAGGCCGCACGGCGATGTTCGTGGCACTTGATGGCCGCCTGGCGGGCATCATCGCTGTGGCCGATACGCTCAAGCCCGACTCGCAGCAGGCGGTGAAAGCTTTGCAGGACCTCGACCTGGAAGTGTATATGCTCACCGGAGATAACCGCCAGACTGCCGAGGCCATAGCCAGGCAGGTAGGCATCGATCGGGTGCTGGCCGAAGTCTTGCCGGAGCAGAAAGCGGACAAGATCAAGGAACTTCAGCGGCAGGGCAAGAAGGTAGCCATGGTCGGCGATGGGATCAACGATGCGCCAGCGCTGGCTCAGGCCGACGTGGGCATAGCCATAGGCACGGGGACCGACGTGGCTATGGAAGCGGCGGACATCACTCTAATAGGTGGCGACCTGCGAGGAGTAGTGGCGGCGATATCCCTCTCAAAGAAGACGATGAACACCATTAAGCAGAACCTGTTCTGGGCTTTCTTCTACAACGCGGCGTTGATCCCCATAGCCGCTGGGGTGTTGTACCTGTTCTTCGGAGAGACGGGCGTTCCTACCTGGCTGCAGCCTGCGCTTGGGGAGCACGGGTTCCTCAATCCGGTCCTGGCGGCGGCAGCGATGGCTATGAGTTCGGTATCGGTAGTCTCGAATTCGCTTCGGCTTCGCAGATTCAAGCCAAAGGTTTGATTTGCCGATGCCCTGTTCAACAAGGCAGGTTTTTTTTCTGAAACTCCCCTGTCTAGAGTCGGGGGCGTGTTGGCGGCTGTGGTGGAAGGGCCGCCTGATGCTGATACTGAGGAGGCGATGGAATTGGCAACGGTAACTCTCAAGGCACCAAACATTTCGTGCGGGCACTGCGTGATGGCCATCAAGAAGGCCGTGGGTAGGCTGGAGGGCGTTTCCCGCGTTGAAGGTGACCCTGCTACCAAGCTGGTCACTGTCGACTACGACCCAGCCAAAGTCGATCTGGCCAAGATCGAAGAGGCCATGGCCGATGAAGGGTATCCGGTGGCGAAGTAGCCTGGCTGCAGCGGATCAGCCGGAGCCGATCGCTTGAATGCACGAGCAGAAGCCGGAAGAAGGTTCTCTCCCGGCTTCTGTTGGTGGTACACGATCGGAGGACATTCTAGGAAACTATCTGCTTCGATCGGTTCCTGGTAAGGTTAGCTCGCGACTAGGAACTCGGCGTCGGGGTCGACGTGGCTGGCGCTTTGCCGCCGTTGCCTCGGTTCCAGGGGCCGTTGGGGAAAACCCTGCTGGGCACACCTTTGTTCGATGGCGCCTGCTGGATTCGCTGGAGAATCTTGTCCGCCTGATCCTGCGTCAGCTTGCCGTCCTTCACGGCCTGATCAAGCTTGTCCTTGGCAACCTTGACGACCGCATTGTGGAAGTCCTCCTGGCTGATGTTGTTGTCGCTGAGGAACTTCTGCAGCGGGTTGACCGGCTTGAGAGCCTGGGTGATTTCGTCAGTGGACTTGCCGGTGATCTGGGCCAGTGCTTCAACCGTCACATTCCCGAGGTTCACCGCCGCATTGCCATTCGCACGTGGCATCCGTCCTCTGAAACCGAAGCGTCCCCCGAGGAACCCGGGCGTCAGAATTCCATTCTTGCCGCTCTGCTTGATTTTGTCGGCCTGCTCCTGAGTCATTTTCCCATTCTTCACAGCCTCATCCAGCGTCTGATCCCGGGTCTTGGTCAGCGCCTGATCCAGGGTTGCGCGCTCGATGCCAAGATTCGCGGCAAGTTTGTCGAGGAAGCTCTGAACTGCATTGTTAGCCGCAGAGCTCTTGGCTGTGGAATTGGCCTGTGGCGTGGGTGTGGGCGTGTCGGCGAGAGCTATCCCGACCGCGAGGACAGATACCGCCACCAGCGCCGTAACGAACGCAATAATCAATTTCTTGTGCCTGAACAATCCTCCGAACCTCCTTCAGTGTGGATTTTATGATGGAAGTATAGCGTGAGAGTATTAAAAGGCATTTGGGAAGAAGTTAAAAGTTTGTAAAAAAGAATGGCCATTTTACTGGACATCGTACTCTCCGACCACTACTCGGTCCCCAATCTGCTCGCCGCCTTCGAAGGCCTCGATCCTTTGGCCAGTAGCGCGCTGGTACATCCCTGTCTCAAGGGTGTAATGGCCGGGTGGCGCATCGTTGTCGAGTTGGATTTCGTAACGGTCGACGATGATATCGTTCGGGCCCCAACCGGTAGTCGGCGCCTGACCGTCGACAGGGATGGAATCCTTCTGGCCCCAGATGAGGTTTTTGCGCACCGGGTTTGTGGTCTCCCCCAGCAGATGGACGAACACGGTGTAGCTGGTGGTGATCTGCCGCTGCCGCTGCCAGTAGAGAGTGAGGTGAACAACGTCACCTTGCTTGAGTACCTCACCTGTCGCTGGCTGCAAATCATAGCCCAGGAGCAGCACGTCGTCTCCAAGTGTCACCTCGCGCCGGTGCTCGATTTCCGTTGGCCCGCCAGGGTTCTGCGGCGCTGCGAGGGAGTTAGACATTCCAACCACTTCGATCCTCCCGAAGTCGAACGAGCCCGAAAATGCATTGCTCCCCCTTTCGGTTGCTCTCAACTGCCAATGATAGTTGCCACCGGGCGCTGATGCCGGAATAACGATAGCGTTTTCGCTGCGCAGTGGTCCTTGGCCCTCAACGTAGCCTTCCAGATGAACTGGCTGATCGCAGATCGCCGTGCCTGCGGCATCTACCATCGCCAGAGAGTAGTCATACCGTGCGGAGTCCTGTGGTCTCCAGTACAGGGAAAGATGCACTGTTCCCCCCGAAGGAGCTCGGCTCAGCCACTGATCGAACCCGATGAGATCGATTCCTCCCACGCGCGCCTCGTCCAGTGGATGCACTGGATTGGGCTTCAACAGTCTCACGCTCTGTTGCGAACGCCCAGGTCTTTCATAGAGAGTGAGTCTCGTTTCAGAGTACTCTTGATCGAGCACCGGCTGCGCGTTGGCCGAGAGCCACGCCAGGACGTAGCGCTCGGGATCGGAATCCAAGGACTTGACGCTGGAAACCAACCAGAGACGCTGGTGCTCCTTAAGCACTGGTGAGAGAGTGTCGTCGACCCACTCGGGAGTCATGTCAATTGCCTGGCCAATGTCGTAGTGGGGAAGGCTGCCCTTGTAATGGTACAGGAATATGGGCCAATCGGTATCTGGATAAAGGACTATCGCATCCGAAGGCTCAGCGTAGGCATCAATGGTCGCGGCCATCGCGTGATAGTCGTCCTGCATGAACCGATCGCTGTAGTAACCAGTCGTGAAGTAAAAAGTAATGGCTGCAAGGGTAGCAAGCAGCGCAAACCCCAGAGGTGCCAGCTTGCGCCACACCAGAGCCACTCCCCAGACAACTGCTAGCAGGAACGCGGGGACCAAGTATAGAAAGTAGCGCGAATGAACGAGAGGCGTGTAGAAGACCGAAGTGGGTAGAGACAGGGCGTATATCAGGGCGGGCGCAATGGTCAGATATAGCAGAAGCATCAGCCCTAGGTGCCGACGCTGCCGGTCCAGGATTGCTCCCAGAATACCGAGCGCAGCTAGAAGAAGAGGCAAAGGCAGCAAGTAGGCGTAGTCTCCTATGTTTATGTCGACGCCCAGCGAGATTGCGGTGGCGTATACTTGCCAGAAGAGGGCGAAGCCCAGCGTTGGAATATCTGAAGAGGGTCTGCTACTGGCATGGGTGACCAGGAGGTACAGCCACGGAGAGTAGGCTAGCAGGATTATCGCCTGAACTGCTGCCCATTTCACCAGCCAGCGGATCGACTTGCGCCGGCCGGCCAGGGGAGCTACGGCCAGCGCGACTGCGAGTACGTTCTGGGCAACCACGGTGAGCGCGTTCAGGTAAAGCGTGTACAGCGCGGCGATGGTTGTAACACTGTAGAGGACCCAGTAAGACCATTTATCATCGCGCAAGGCCAGAAGCAAGAGGTAGAGAGAGACAATGCCAAGAAGGACCGCGAGCGAGTACATACGGATTTCCTGCGACCACCACACGTGGAAGCGACTTACGGCCAGTAACAGGGCCACGCTAACGGCGGCAAATTGTCCAAAGAACTCTCGTCCAAGGCGATAAAGGACTGCCACGCTGGCTACGCCGAACAACGCCGACAGGTATCGCAGGGCAAACTCACTCTCCCCTGCAACTAAGCCCCAGTAGTGCAAAACCAGGTAGTGCAGTGGTGGATGCACGCTGCCAGCCTGGTAAAGGATGATGTCCAGAGGGCTCTTTCTGGCTGTCCAGGCGCTGATAGCCTCGTCCCACCAGACGGCTTTATCTTCCAGAAGATAGATGCGCAAGAAAAGGGCCAGGACCAGTATCGGAGAGACGAGGACGATAGCGGCGATTCTGGAATCTCGCCGCTCACCTGCGAACGGGATAGGCACGTTAAGATGTCGGTGTACCTGCTCCAACAGCCGGCTCCTTATGCTGGCCGGATTCTAAACGCCAATTGTGTGTAGTCCACCCTGAATTGCTCTATTCGGGAAGCCCTTCGGCAATGCCACTCCTTGGCGCCAAAGCACCGCTTCAGGCAGCCAAGCGTAGGCGATTGCCGGTTTGCTGACTGGAGCGGTCCCTTCAGGGACGCAACCCTGGAGGGGGGAGAGGGTTAGGGTGAGGGGGGTTTCGGGTGGGCTCGGCCCTCACCCCGTCCCTCTCCCTTTATTGGGGAAAGGAAACCTGCCCGCTACTCCTGCGGGCTGGTCCACTTGCCAAGTTTGACTTCGATGGTCTTCTGTTCTTTGTCGCGAATGATGCTCAGCTTGACCGTGTCTCCAACCTTCTTAGTGTCCAGGTAGGCTATAATGTCCTCGACTTTGGCTACCGCGGTATCGTCGACGGCAGTAATTACGTCGCCACCCTTGGGCACGCTGCTACTGGTGCTGCGCTGTGAGTTGGAGATGCGGGCGGTTGCTCCTCTGACACCGGCGTTATCTGCCGGGCTGTCCTGTATTACTTCAGCCACGTAAACGCCCTTGTCCACTGTCAGGCCTAGTTCCTTAGCCAACGAAGGGGTTAGGGCTATACCGGAGACTCCCAGCATCGGGTGGCTGATTTCGCCTCCCTTGAGCAATTCGGGCAAGAGAGCGCTGGCAGTGTTCACGGGAATGGCGAAGCCAATTCCTACCGAGCCTTGCACGGGGCTCTCGATGGACGTGTTGATGCCGATGACCTCACCGCTAGAGTTGAGCAATGGACCGCCGGAGTTGCCCGGATTGATGGCCGCGTCGGTCTGAATCATTTTGAGAATGGCGCGACCCGTTTCGCCAGTGTAAGTGCGCCCGACTGCGCTGACTACGCCAACGGTCACCGTTCTATCAAGCCCGAAGGGATTGCCGATGGCTATGGCAAGCTGTCCCGGCTTCACCTTGTCGGAGTCGCCAAGCTTTGCCACCGTGAGCTTGCTCGCATCCGTGTCGATCTTCACCACCGCAAGGTCGTTCACTGGATCGTAGCCAACCGTAGTGGCCGGGACAGTGGTGCCGTCTGACAGGGTGACCTCCAACTTGTCAGCTCCGTCAACGACGTGATTGTTAGTCAGTATGTGGCCCTCTTTGTCGATAATTATCCCCGATCCAGCCCCTCGCTGCGGCATATTGCCGAAAAATCCGTCCGACCGTGTAGTTGTGCTAGCAACGTAGACTACGGCCGGACTTACCTTATCGTAGACATTGACGACGGTCTCGTCGTCGAGAAAGGCCGCCTTGCTCTGGACTGCTGGTGCCGATTGAGACTGACCATCAGTGCTGGCTTGTGCCGATAACGCTGTGACCACGGAATTACCAGATGAAGGTTGCAGCTGAAAATACCCGATCACGATGCTGGCGGCTAGAATCGCCGTCACCATCACCATAACCAGGTTTCTTGCAATTGATCTGTTCATATTTACCTCTCCTCCAGGTTCTAGAGCTATACCGACCGCCGATCACGAGACCTATTCTACAGTGCTGTTCCTAACATCAGGTAAAACAGATGCTAAAAGATTGTTAAATCTACGTGCGCCGCTCCTCTAACGGTCCTCTGTGCGGCAGAAGCTTCGACCAATCACCGCTGCAGGTGGTACTTATTCCTGCGGGGATAGCAGCTCAGGAAACCTCTGCACTTGGGCCACGCTAGATTTGGGCTACGCCGTCGACTGGAAGGGTTACCGTAAACTCTGTACCTGAGGCAGCATCGCTCGACACGGACACTGCTCCTCCGTGTGCCTGCACGATCTCCTTCACGATAGCCAGCCCAAGGCCACTGCCCTCACTGGATCTGGCGTGACTATCCCGCGCTCGGTAGAATCGATCGAACACCTTATCGAGTTCGTCGTGTGGAATGACCGATCCAGTGTTGTGCACGGAGATAATGGCGCCACCTCGTTGCTGCGCGTGGGAGTGGATCAAATCTGGAGAATTGAGGCGGACGGTTATCACTCCCTCATCGGGTGTGTATTTGATTGCGTTTTCCAGAAGGTTCCTGACGACGTTCTCCAGGCGATGAGCATCGCCGCGGACGGTTACGCCGGTATCAGCCTGGATATCCAGCGTCACGTGCGCCTCCTCGGCTTTAGGCTGCATCTTCTTCACGCAATCCTTCAGCAGATCGGCCAGATCGACCTGCTGCATTTCCAGCTCAAGCTGGCCGGACTCTATCTTCGACAGATACAGCAGATCGTCGACGAGTCGGCGCATACGATTGGCCTCTTCGTTTATGATTTGTCCTGCTTCTTCGTATCCCGCCTTATCCTTGATCGCTCCCTCCACCAGCGCTTGAGAGAATCCCTGTATCGAGGTCAAAGGCGTTCTCAGTTCGTGGGAAGCGTTGGCCAAGAACTCGCGGAGTGTACGGTCCGTCGTGCTTACTTTTCTGGCCATATTGTTGAACGAAGCGGCCAGCAAGCCGATTTCATCGCGGCTGTTGGTGGAGATGAATTGATCGTATCGGCCTTGAGCCATCTCGTCCGACGCGCGCGCAATCTGGAGAATTGGTCGGGAAATTGACCGCGAAAGGAACAACGCAACGGCTACAGATGCCGCTAGCGATATGAGCGCGGCGATCGAAAGCTGAGGAGCGAACTCAATCCAGGCAGCGGAAATGCGCCGTTGCGGCACCGCAAGGATGACCGAATAGGAGGACGTGCGGCCCAGAAACCGGTCGGCCAGGGAGGATGACGTTCGCGCTGGGATGGAAATCAGCACTAGTCCGTTATCAGTTTGGTAAGCAGTGATGGCCGGACGAGGCTGGCGTAAGGAGAGGTCCTGCTGCGGCGCGCTGATTTGCTGGCCGACGAGTTCTCCCTGGGTATCCTCGACAATGGTTCCTCGCGCATCCACCAGGAGGATGCGCACGTCGTTTTGTTTGGACTGTTCCTGCAGAATCACGCCTATTTGATCGGGAGAGGCACCTATGCGCTCGAGCACCCCAACCTGATAGCTGATCGGCAAGGCCAAATCGGCGAGTTGGTTCAGCCTGATCTGGCGCTGGTAATCTCGCAGAAGGTACACTGCGCCTACGCTCGAAAGGAACAGGCTGAGGAAGATGACCAGGACAAACGCAGCGATTAACTTAGTCCGCAGACTGTGAATCATTTGAGTCCCCTGAGCCCTTCGACACGGTCAATTTGTAGCCGACGCCCCACACCGTTTTGATTTGAGCGTTCGAGCCAGCTATTTTTTCCCGCAGCCAGGTAACGTGCACGTCGACGGTGCGTGAGTCGCCCAGGAAATCGTAGCCCCACACCGAGTTTATCAGCTTCTCCCGGGTAAACACGACCTCGGGGTTGAGGGCCATCGTCGCCAGTAGATCGAACTCCTTGGCTCTCAGTTGGACCTGGTTTCCCGCAACCGTCACCTCGCGCCGGTCCAGGTCGACCACGGTGTTTCCTAGGACAATCTGTTTCGAGGGATGCGCACCGACGGAGTAGCGGCGCAGAACGGCTTTCACTCGGGCGACGAGCTCTCTCGGATTGAAAGGCTTGGTAACGTAGTCGTCGGCACCAAGCTCCAGCCCGACAATTTTGTCGACGTCGTCGCTGCGAGCGGTGAGGATTATTATGGGAATATCGTCTTCCTTGCGCAGCCGACGGCATACTTCCCATCCGTCGAGGCCAGGCATCATCAGGTCAAGGATTACCAGGTCGGGACGGTTGCTCTTCACAGCATCCAGCGCTTCCTGTCCGCTGTACGATGCGCGAACCTCGTACCCCTCGTTCGTAAGATAGAGTTTGGCCAGTTGGACGATGTTCTTCTCGTCGTCCACGACGAGGATTGTCTTGTTGTTCATTGTCTACAGGTCCGTTCTATCTGAAACCTTAGTGGTTGTGGTTGTTATGTCTAGCAATAATAGTATATTCCATTCATCAATTCTTCGTCCACGAAAGCATCCTCTCGTTCCCCCATCCATAGGAAACCGGCATATCGGCTAGTTTTTGCTGGTTCCCTCCGTCGGCGTCCATCGTGTAGGCTCTCCAGGTGCCGTCACGGTCGGAGACGAAGGCTATTTTGCTGCCATCAGGAGACCACGTCGGCGACACATTATTGGCTGGTGTAGTGAACGGCGGACTGCTGGTCAGCAACTTGAAGCCTTCTCCATCGGGGCTGATCGTCCCGATTTCCCAATGGTCGTGCTGTTTGTACATGAAGGCTATGGTTCGGCCATCAGGAGACCACGCCGGGGAAGCAAAGCGAGTATCCGTGTTTGGTATATGTGTCACGCTCCCATTCTCGACGCTAATGTAAAGGCCGCGGATTCCGTCGAACGCGACCCGCGTGCTATCAGGCGACCACGTGGGCGAAAAGCTCTGGGGCTGGGGCGAACTCTCGTCGGGGTCGTTGAAAGGCAGGTCCGTCACTTTGCCATCAGCAAGATGCAGCACCTTTACGGCCCAAAAGTCCTGAAGTACCTGCTCAGGCTTTCTCATAACGGTCTTGGTAATCCAGTCCTTGTAATGGTATACGAAGGCTATCTTGCTTCCGTCCGGCGACCATACTGGAGACATAGCGTTGTCCGTGGGGTAGAGCAATCCCTTTTCGCTTCCGTCGGCTTTCATCAAGTACAGGCCAGGCGGATATTCGGATTGGAAGAAGACGATGTGCGATCCATCGGGCGACCAGGATGGATCTGTGCCTGTGCCCGCCGGCACCGGAGCCCCTCCACCTGCCTTCATAGTGTAGAAGGTTCCTCCGGACACGGACTGCAGTAAGATCGTGCCCGACGAGGTCGATGGCGCCACGCTAGCAACCGATGTCGTAGCCGTTCTTCCCTGTGCTGCCAGATACTCATCCCCGAGCAGTCCCAATTGCACACGGTAGGGGTCTGGGTTCTCCGGATGCCACTCGAAGCGCGCGCGCTGGAAGTATTGGACGATTCGCCCTCCTTCGACCAGCTGTTCGGTGATGGGGTAGCCGAAGATAAGGAGCCCTCCGCGTTGCTCCCAAAAGTCTTTGAAGGCATAGGCCACGGTATGTCGAGTCTCGGGGAAGTACAGCCTGTTGGCGTCGGCGGTCGGCTGACCTTCCAGTCCAGGCTGCTCCTTACCCAGGGCAACGGCGAGAAGCCCTAGTTGCACCCTGTAGGGCCACGGGTTCTCGGGCCAAAGTTCCATCCTGGCCCGTTGAAAATACTGTACCTGGCGGCCCCCTTCCTCTATTTGATCCGTCACCGGATAGCCGAAAATGTCCAGCCCTCCGTACTGGTCGAAGAACGTGAGGAAGTCACCGCCCACCGAGTGGCCAGTCTCCGGAAAATCGCGGGATGGTGCGGCGAAGCTCGTGAGCGGCGCAAGCACGGTCGAAAGGAAAAGAGCGATCACTAAGGCTAGTGTAGCTAATCGTTTCAATGCATCCCTCCCCAAGCGCAGCTATTGTCCTCTTCCCGCTGTCTGCGAAGCTTCTGGAGACAGTATCTGAACGTTCGAGGCCACGACTACGCCATCGGCTCCCCTCGGGCCGGTAACCACTACGTTGTTGCCCTCGGCTAGGTCTTTCACACTGCCCGCATCGGTCTTCGTGATGGTGGTCTTGTCTGAAACGGCTACCTTCACAGTCGCATTTTGGCCTGACGTGTCTCCAATTTTGGTTACAGTGATAGCGTCATCGGCAACACCTTCCACTGTGCCGATGACCAGCCCAGGTGCTCCTTGGGCCGAACTACCCTGTCCGGAACGGCTGTTAGGCTGGCCTGCTGCCTGCCCACCGGACTGAACACGTTGAGCGCGCGATTGCCCGTCCGCTCCCTGCTCCTCACTAATCAGTTGAATGGAGGTCGAGACGATAGTGCCATCTGTTCCAGATTCTCCTCGAACGGTGATTCTGTCCCCCTGTTTAATATCTGACAGCGTGGCAGCAACCTGCTTTGAAAACTTGGTCTGATCGTTGACGCGCACGGTCACTGGGTCAGAGCCGGAACTGGTCGTGACGGTGAACTCATTCTCACCTATCTTTTGCACCGAGCCAAAAATCGGACGAGCGCCAGATTGCTGTCCAGCACTGTAGGAAGCATTTCCTGATTGCGCGGTTGGTGAATTGGCTCCTCTGGCAGATGCCGCGGAAGCCACGAGCGTGCCACTTCTTGTTGAGGCCTGGTACGCTGCGATGCTCGCGCCGACACCTAGACCTATCACGATAACCCCTGCTAATGCTAATCTGAAACCTATTCTCATGCTCCTTCCTTTCTAAAGAGCCTATCCCGTAGCCCTCGCGTGTTGTCGCACCCGCTTTAGTGCGGATAGCGGTCGTAAAACAGTGTGTCGTAGAGCGCCTTCCCAACCGAGCACACGATCAGGAGTGCCCCTGCCGGCGCCTGAAGAATCTGGAACAGTGGATCGATGTCTTCAGGCAATGGCGCGGCCATCACGACTATGCCAATCGCGACACCGACTAGCGATTGCCTGGCGAGTTTGCCCAGGAACCTCAAGGGCCACAGCCCTCGTGATCGCACACCCTTGACTCCTACAAGAATGGATGAAGGAGTGAAGGGAACTCTGTCCCTAGCCTCCTCAGCCCGATGGCTCTACTCATATCGCAAAGCCTCGATAGGGTTCAGGCTGGCAGCTCGAGTAGCCGGGTAGATGCCAAAGAATATGCCTATCGCCGCCGAAACCCCCACCGCGAGCGCTACCGCGTCAAGCGTCACCACTGTTGGGATATTCTGCCCTCCCATATCAATCCTACCGATCAAGGTGGACAGCCCAGTGCCCAACAGGAGTCCCACAGCGCCTCCAACCAGACTTACTACCGTTGCTTCGATGAGGAACTGGATCAGTATATCTTTACGCTTCGCCCCCACCGCCTTCCTGATTCCTATTTCACGAGTTCTCTCGGTGACTGAGACGAGCATTATGTTCATGATGCCGATGCCGCCAACCACTAGGGAGATGCCCGCTATGCTTCCAAGCAAGATAGTCATTATGCCCGTGATCTGACTGGCCGTGGATAACAGGTCTTCCTGGCTACGAATGGTGAAATCGTCCTGGGCAACTCGGTGCCGCTGACGCAGAAGGTCCCCGATCTGCTGGACGGCATCGTTCATCAGTTTCTCGTCGGTCACCTGTACATAAATGGTGCTGACGTTTTGCCCACCACTGGCAGTCCGCTGGCGATTCAGCTTTTGTAGAAGAGTCGTAAGGGGCACGGCGATAAGATCATCCTGGTTGCCCATAGCTTGAGCCCCTTTGGTCTCCAGGACGCCGATAACACGAAAGTTCACTGTGTTGATCCGGATGGTCTGGCCAATGGGGTCCATGTCGCCGAAAAGGTCCGAGGCGACGTTGGAGCCCAGTACTGCTACGTTGGACCTGGCGTCAAGTTGCTCCTTGCTGATGAAATCACCTGTGGCCACGTGGAAATTGCGCACTTGCTCGTAATCAGGGGTTACCCCTACGATTCGGGTCATAGTGTTCTGTGGGCCAGCGACTACTTGTGAAAAAGACTGGGCTTCGGGCGCAACGGCGGATACGGCGGGAACGTTTACTGGATCGGCGATCGCCTGCGCGTCCTCATATGTAAGAGTTGGCCTGGTACCCTGCGCCTGGCGCACGCCGCCCTCCTGCACAGCTCCGGGGGTTATGAACAACAGGTTTGTTCCCATTCCCTGTATCTGGGACGTGATCTTGGCTTGAGCCCCGTTACCCACGGACATGAGAGCGATAACCGCGCCCACGCCAATTATCATGCCCAGCATAGTTAGGGCTGAGCGCAGCTTGTTCGCCATCAGCGCTCTCAGCGCAACCCGTAGACTCTCCAGTAGGTTCATATTGCCTCCATCCCTCAAACGCGCGGCACGACTCCGCCGTTGACCTTCTCCCAGTGGTTCTCTGTGGGCAAGTTTTCAAGAACGGTCGACGCGAGACGAGGTTTGGCAACCGCCTCGTCGCTGTTTATGTGGCCGTCGCGTATGTGGATGATACGGCGCGTGTGCAGCGCGATATCTGGCTCGTGAGTGACGAACACGATGGTGATTCCGAACTCCTGGTTTAGCCGCTGGAAGATGGCCATAATCTCTTCGCTGGCTCGGGTATCCAGGTTACCGGTTGGTTCGTCTGCCAGTATTATTCGTGGATTGGTCACGAGCGCTCTAGCGATGGCCACTCTCTGCTGCTGCCCACCAGACAGCTCTGTCGGCCGGTGATGGATTCTCTCGGCGAGGCCCACCGCCTCTAGCGCCTCAAGTGCGCGTTTCCTCCTGCCCTGGGTCTCACCTGAGTAAATGAGGGGCAGCTCGACTTGCTCAATCGCGGGCGTCCTCGGAAGCAAGTTGAAGGTTTGAAACACAAACCCGATCTTCTTGTTCCGAATCTCCGCCAATTCGTCATCTGAGAGTGAGCTAACCTCGATTCCATCGAGTTCGTAGGTTCCCGACGAGGGTTGGTCCAGGCAGCCTATGATGTTCATCAGCGTGGACTTGCCGGAGCCGGAAGGCCCCATTATGGAAACTAGTTCCCCGGCTTTCACGTCCAGCGAGATGCCCCGCAGGGCGTTCACTTGAATTTCTCCCAGGGTGTAGGTCTTGACAAGGTTGCGTATCGTGATCAACTGCGTTAAACCTCGATTCTTCACTAGGCCCCTGTCCTCTAACCATTTCCTGTATTTTCAGACAGGCACCGACAAACGACATAGCCGTGGAGCGCGAAACCTTGAGTTTCCGGCGAAGGCGGAGCGTTCGCGTCGGTGTCTCACCGGAATGGCTAGCCCTCACGCGAACACTTCGCCGTTGTGCTCGCTTATCTCCGGATCATTATCCCTCCGCCTGGCATGCCAAAACCACCTACTGAAGGAGCCCGTGACGGAGCAGTGCTGGTCGTCGGGATCACCACCTGCTCGTTCTCCTGCAAGCCGTCGGTCACCTCTGTGAACTGATCATTGCTCATGCCCACGGTTACTGTCCGAGTTTCGGGCTTGCCGTCGACGATCACGTCCACCACGCGGTTTCTCCCCTGCACCCTAATCGCCCGATTTGGAACTAGCAGGACATTGTCTTTCTGCTCGACCGTTATTGTAGCCGTTGCGCTCATCCCTGCAGGAAGGTACACTCCCTGGGTATCGAGGTCGAGCGATACCAAGTAGGTAACTACTCCCTGCTGAACACTGGCGCTAGGCGATATTGCGACCACTTTCGCCGGAATCCGCGTATCCGGAAGAGCATCGAACGTTATCTGCGCGGTCTTGCCCAGGCCAAGCTTGCTGACGTCGGTTTCGTCGACGGTGACATCGACTCGAACCGAATTGGGATCGACGAGTGTTACTGAACTCGTTCCGGAGGTTTGTTCTCCTACATTCAGAGCCACGGCAGCAACCACACCGTCGAACGGCGCTACCAGGGACGCTTTGGCTAAGTCGTCCTGGGCTTGCTGGACCGATAGCTGTGCGCTGGTTACTTGCTCTTGTGCGGCGGCCAGGTCCTGCTGAGAAGGAGGGCCTTGCTTCAATGCTAATTGAGCTTTAGCGCTGGCCACAGCGCTCTGTGCCGCTTGCACATCTGCCGCCTTCGGTCCAGCCTTGAGGTCGTCCAGCTTCGCCTGAGCGCTGACCAGGCTTGCCTTCGCCGTTTCTACAGCCTTTTCTGCCGCAGCCAAGTCTTCTGGCTTAGGCGGAGCGATCTTAATGTTGTAGTTGGCGAGCGCAGCCTGGTAGTCGATGGTTGCCTGCTGCAGGGCCAACGCTTCGGGTCGTGAGCCGATATCTCCTCGCCACGAGACTTTGTCGTAGGCGGCCTGGGCCTGTTGCAGGGCCGCCTGCTTCTTATCCAGGTCAGCCTTGGCTGCCGTGATCTCGTCCTGAGATGGCCCAGCCTTTAGGTTGTCTAGGTCGGCCTGAGCCTTTGCCAGTGTGGCCTGAGCGCTGGTTACTGCCCCCTCGGCGGCCTTGAGGTCGGCATCCGTCGGCCCGCTGACGGTTTCGTTGTACTTTGCCTCTGCGGCGGCCAGAGCTGCCTTGGCAGCGGCAATGTCATCTGCCGTTGCTCCCGCTTTTAACTGGTCGAGTTTCACCTGTGCGGCTCGCAAATTCGATTGCGCCTGGGCCAATTTGATCTCCAACGGCGATGTATCGAGCTTGGCTAGCACCTGGCCTGCCTTTACTTTGTCTCCTAGTTTGACATCGACTTCTTTTAGGGTTCCGCTGGTAGCGAACGTGAGTTTCGATTGCTTGTTGGGCACCACGTTTCCTGTAGCTGATACGGTGGCGGCAATGCTCCCCCTGCGCACTGTCGCCGTCTGCATAGGTGTAGCTTGCTCCGTGGAAATGGCGAACCGCCCATACGCCGCGTACGCTACTGCGGCACTTGCCAGAAAGGCAACGACGAGGGTTAAGATTTGGCTTCGACGTATCCGTAGCGTCTGCTGCTTACCAACTCCGACTCTCTGAGCTTCGGTCCCCATAATTGACTCGACTCCTCCTTGCCAAGAAACCATGGCAGTTCAGTATCTATCCGTCCATTACCCTCCATTGTGAGCCACAGTTACTAATAATGGTTTTGCCATTTGTTAAATTACTGTTAAGCTTGCTCGTCTAGAAAGCTCCAGAAGGTATCGATTTCCTCATCGGAAATATCGAACAGAACATCATAGGGTGGAAGCTTTTCGGTAAGAAAGAACTCGGCGTGTCTGTCGTCGGCCCGTGAGAAGCCCGCGGCGTGGTTGAATCTCAGCTCTGCTCGAAGGGTCTCTCTCCCCAGGTGCTTGACGAAACTGGGCGTATGGTCGGTGCCGTAGGCGGCGTTGTAAAGGGCTATGAGTGTTTCTGGGCGAGACTCCAAAGCGGCCTTGAGGAAGTTGCATAGATTCAGGGCGTCCCACGCGGCGCTATCGACCTGCGTTTCGCGGGAAGTCTCGATCTGCCCTTCTTTGAGATGGTGGTCTATCTTGTACTTCACGGTATGTCCGGCAGTGTGGTCCGCGCCCTGTGGAGATGTAATGTAGGTTACGCCCATGCCTTTTATGGCCCGTGGGTCATACGCGGGTATGCCTTGCCCTTTCACAGCAGGAACCCTTTCGACGCCGTAGACGCGACCCACTGTGGTCGCTCCCTGCCCAAGGATCCTTCCCAGAGGAGTTCCCTCACCAACTTCTCGCAGAAGTCTCTCTGCGCCTTCGTAATCGTCGAACGGGATAATGCCCGCTTCCATAGCCACGCCTATGGCCACCCCAATCTCGATGGTATCCAGGCCCAAATCGTTGCAAAGGTAGTTGAGACGAGCTATTTGATCGAAGGAACGGATGCCAAGGTTGGTCCCCAACAAGATGACGTTCTCGTACTCCACAGGCGATACTATGGTCTTGCCCGACTCGTCGGGGAAGATGTTGGAGCAGCGAACCATGCACCCGTGCATGCAGGAGTGGGTGGGTGTGCCCTCTCCTCCGCGCGCCAGAATCGTCTCGCGCAGCATCTCGGGGGCTTCGTCGCCGAATCCTTCGAGCCGGCCCGTGTGGAAGTTACGCGTGGGCACAGCGCCTAACCTGTACGTATTGTGGTACATGTTCATCGTGCCCAGTTCGGGAAAGGACTTGGCAGTGGCCGGGGTTTCTAGAATGGCCTTGTTGTAGGCTTTGTGCGCTGTCTTGAAGGCAACGGGGTCGTGCAGCGGCACGGAGGCGCGGGTATCTTCGATGACTATGGCCTTAAGACCCTTCGCTCCCATAAGCGCGCCCATACCTCCGCGCCCGGCGTAGCGATTGGGATGCCCGTCGGCATCACTGACTGCTATTCCGGCGGCAGCCAACTTCATCTCGCCGGCGGGGCCAATGCAGATGATCGGCGCCTTGATTCCAAACCAGTCGTGCAGTTTTCGGCTGAGGGCAAAAGTACCCATTGCTCGGTATTCCTGTGCCGGAATGAAATCGGCCTTGTCTTTGCCCACATTAAGCAGGTAGAGGGAACCAGGTTGAGGCTGACCTTCGACGATGATAGCTCTCAGGCCAATTCGAGCCATGGCGTCGCCGGCGGTTCCCCCGGCGTTGCTCTCCTTAGCCCCTCCCGTGAGAGGGCTCTTGCCTCCGGCGGATAGCCTTCCTGCGCTCGACAAGTGCATGCCGGCGAAGAAGCCGTTGGCCAGAATGAGCTTGTTGGCGCGACCTAGCGGATGGCACGTAGGCGGTACTTCGCGCTCCAGGACCTTGGCCACTAACCCGCGTCCAGCCCACTCCTGGTAGGGCTCAGGGATTTCCTCTCGCTCGGCCCGTAAATCGCTCATGTTTACGCGTAGAATCTGCATTCACGACCTCCAGAGACCAATTAGAGACCATCTCAAAGCTGGCATTCCGGATGGAACGACGGTCACCGCGCCCCCGCCTTGGTGGGCCAATCATTCGCCTCTTTATGCAGTGGCTCTGCCGTATGGGGACAAATGCCGGACCTCCGCGCTGCAGTTTGAGATAGTTTCTTAGTGGGCCAAGTATACAGCCCGCTTGGCGATAAGGCAAGCCGCTCAATACGGGGGGATTCGAAGCAAATACTTTTGGGTCCGTCATTACATGCGGTGCCCGCACGCCTGCTCTTGTTGGGTCGTCAACCCCGCCAAGAGCAGGTTCCTCAATGCTATTCAG
>Ga0315298_1001841_pt1 | contig 37822 bp, 40 predicted proteins | sample WHS_1_MG_FD_203077 | JGI IMG/M metagenome (GOLD analysis project Ga0315298, IMG submission 203077) | Extremophilic microbial mat communities from Washburn Hot Springs, YNP, Wyoming, USA - WHS_1_MG | ecosystem: Environmental > Aquatic > Thermal springs > Hot (42-90C) | place: USA: Wyoming...
TGCGGCAGTAGGACAAGCAGCAATTGCCAGAGGAATTTCACAGACTGCGTCTAACCGGTGGTCTTCAACCAGAGGTGGTTTTCGATGAATTCCTAAAATAGATATATCTGAACAATGGACTGCACCACACATGTTAAGACAACAGGCCAACGAAATTCGGACCTGAGCTGGAAGTTTCATTGAGGTAAAGTATTCAAAGAGCTCATCCATAACTGATTTAACCACACCAGAAGCATCAATTGCCGGAGTGTGGCAATGAAGCCAGCCCTGCGTATGGACGATGTTGGTAATTCCCGCGCCGGTACCACCAATGGGAAATTTATTGCCTCGACTTCGTAAATCATTTTTTAGCGGTTCGAGCTTGGACTTATCACTTACCAAAAACTCAATATTATTTCTGGTAGTAAATCGCACATAACCATCGCAATATTTATCGGCAATTTCGCAGATTTCCCTTATGTGGTCTACGCTCATTACCCGCGTTCCCCCCACTCTTACGGTATAAAGTTCAGCTCCTGATTCTGCCACATGAACCAAAACGCCGGGCTCAAGGATTTCATGGTATTTCCATTTCCCATAATTTTCTTTTATGACGGGGGGAAGGAAATTATGGTAATCAGGTGGTCCAATATCAGTAATTCGATCCGGATATTTTTGCTCGCTCATTTTTCCCTCCTAAATATGATGTCGTTTACGGTATTCTTCTAAACTCCTCTTCCAGCCACCTTCTACCTCTTCTTCCTTAAAGAAGATATACGGATTGTATCGAGGAGTATTGATCATTCGGGGATCGGGTTCTAAACCCATAGCTTCCAAAAAGCTTCTCATTCCTAAGCGCTGGATCAATTCTCCCAGCCGTTCCCGGTTTTTGCCGTTTTCATCCCACCATTCCCAAATTTTTTCTAAAAGTTCTTTAATATTGTCGTAAGGGGGTTCTATCTTTATAAAAGGAATTATTACACTTGAAAGCTGAGCGCCTTCAAGGATCGGAGCTTTCGCCCCCACTAAAATGGTAGCACCGGTTTCTTTGCCGGGGCGAAGTGCGCGGGGCATAACATTAATACAATGCATACAGCGGGTGCATTCTTTATCATTTATTTTAAGTTCTTTACCATCCCAGCTGATACACTTGGTGGGGCAAAGGTTTACCACCCATCTTTGGATGTCTAATTTTTCCGGTCCTGTACCATGAGCATTTCCATTGGGAGCAAATTTCCCTTCGGCATAACCCCGCACTGCATCTTGGTCAATCCGGATGTTATCACGCCAGGTTCCGATAATGGAAAAATCCGCGCGGGCAATTGCGGCTACGCAATCATTAGGACAACCTGAAGCTTTTATCTTAAATTTATAGGGCCAAGCCGGTCGATGAAGCTCGTCCTGAAAGGTGCGGGTAAGGTCCAAAATAATATTTTGAGTATCAATACATGCCCATTCGCACCGGGACATCCCTAAACAAGCTTCGGGAGTCCGAAGGGCCGAACCTGAGCCACCAATATCCATGTTGGCAATATGGGTTAAATCTTGAAAACAAGGTTCCAGTTTATCAGTGGTGGTTCCCAAAAGGATAATATCTCCGGTGGAACCGTGCATATTAGTTATACCACTTCCATGCTCTTCCCAGATATCACAAACCTTACGAAGTTGGTCAGTCGTATAATATTTTCCCGTCGGTTGATTTATTCGCATCGTATGGAAATGGGCGATATTGGGGAAAAGGTCAGGTCGGTCACAGTATCGGCCAATAACACCTCCACCATATCCCATTACCCCCACAATTCCTCCATGCTTCCAATGTCCTTCTTTTTCTCGATAGGAAAGTTCCATCAACCCTAAAAGGTCATCAGCAGCGGGTTTTCTTTCCGCTACGCGCTTAATATCAGTTACAAAACTCGGCCACGGCCCCTTTTCCAGTTCATCTAATAGAGGGGTTTTATGTCGTAATGCCATTAAAGTTACCTCCTAAGAACTTATAATTATTTAAAATATACAATCCCTCAAATAATTTGAACAATCGAAAATTACCTCTCTCGCCCACCTCCTTCCCTTCTTTGATTATCCCACTTATTCAGTGGCTCTTAATTAATATCGATTAACTTTTTACCATTTTAAATAGTTAAGGATTAACGACGGAAAATAACATAAGAATACACTGATTCAATGATAAAAATCAATAAATTTAATGACAAATATAATAAATTAATCTGGTTATTTAAAACTTCTCCCGCAGAATCCGAACATCACCTTTCCGGAGCGTAACCTTTTCCTTATCAAAATATTCCAATAAAGGAATCGCATGCTTTCGGGTTGCTCCGGTTAACTCCTTGAATTCACTGGGAGTAAGCTCTTTTTTTTGGCAAAAAAATTCGATTAGTCGGTCCTTAAGTCTTATAATCTTATCCTTGGAAAAGTAAAGCTCATCCTTTACTTTTATCATTTTTTCTTCATTTACCAATAACTCCATAAGGTTTTTTATCTCCTCCTCGGAAACGAGAAACTTAGCTGCAAGTTCACGAACAGTAGGCGGAGTTAAACCAGAAGAATCAACTAATTGTTCAAGCTCAGCTTTTAATTTAGCTTCCTTGCTATTTAAACACAGTTTATGGGCGGCTTGATGAATCATTATGCCGGAGATACCAATTTCACTTTTGAGTTTCATTTGGTTAATAAGATATTTAAAAAATTCCTCGGAAATACCCGGGCCTAATCGTTGCCGCGCTTCTTCCATAGGAATGCCTATTTTTAAAGGGTAGTTTTTGTGAAATTCTTCTAAGATGGTCTTAAGTTTTTCTTCTGCCTCCTGTAAGACTTGGGAATGGACTGCCTGGTTAGTATCCGGATTAATTTCCACTAAAATTTTTGCCTGCTGAAGCTTTTGCCAGGAGTTTTCAATCTCGGCGCGGGAAAAAGAGATTCGCCGCCTTATTTCGTTGGGGGTTATTCCCTGAAATTTATTGCTTATTGCCAAGATTTCTAAAACTTTTTCCGGACTTCTTGCCTGGATAATTTTGAACCATTCACTGGTTTTTGGGTCATTCCGTTTATGCTTAGGGGGAGATGAATCTAAAATTTCTCCTCCTCCAATTGTTTGACGCGCATCTATACTTCGAATAATAAATCTTGCTCCGGGAATGGTTACCATTGGCTCAGAAAACCGGAGCTGGGCAAAATATTCCCCCCCTGGCTCAAACACATTTTTATCATAACCAATTACGCGGGTAAATGTCTGGGTAGTAAAAATATGGAACCGAACTTCATCCCCGTGTCGGATTGGTTGAAGAGCATCCGGCAAAACCTTTAATCGAACATCAAATCGAAAAGAAGGGGTTAATTCTTGAGGCCGAGAAAGAATATCCCCCCGCTTCAGTAATTCTTTCTCTATTCCCTGAAGGTTAATCGCAGTTCTTTCTCCTGCCCGAGCAATTCCCACTGGTGAATTATGTACCTGAATCCCCCTTACTTTTGTTATAAGTCGTTGGGGGAGCACTTCTAAGGTTTCTCCTAAACCTATTTCCCCGGAAATTAAAGTTCCAGTTATTACTGTCCCAAATCCTTTTATGGTAAACACCCGATCAACCGGCAAAAAACAAATCCCCTCCGGTTGCTCTCGCTTTATCCTTCTAACTAATTCTGCTAAATTAGAAATTAATTCTGGTAATCCCTCTCGGGTGATGGCAGAAACAGGCACAATAGGTGCGTTATCAAGAAATGTTCCTCTAACTAAATTTCGAATATCTTCTTTGACTAATTCGACCCATTCGGGTTCAACCAGGTCAATTTTGGTAAGTGCAATCAACCCACTTTTAATATTGAGAAGTTGACAAATTTCCAGGTGTTCTTTGGTTTGAGGCATCACGCCATCATCTGCTGCTACCACCAGTAATACTAAATCAATCCCTCCCGCACCGGCAATCATTCTTTTAATAAATTTTTCATGCCCCGGGACATCTACTATTCCAATCCTCTGGTTGCCTGGTAAAAGCAAATAAGTAAAACCCAGCTCAATAGTTATTCCTCGCTCTTTTTCTTCTTTGAGGCGATCAAGGTCAACTCCGGTGAGTGCTTTTATTAAAGTAGTCTTTCCGTGGTCAATATGGCCAGCGGTGCCCAGAATTATATTCATAGCAAGGGCTTAGGATTGATTAGGTTGGGAGCTATCTTACCCCGTTATTCCTCCAGTTCCTCTCCCTCCCGCAAAAATCCCCGGTACCGAATATTATCTTCTTGGGTATCTCTCCGTAAATATTTTTCTTCTCGTTCAATTTTACTTTGGCAGTTAATACAATATCGAGCAAAAGGCATGACCCGCAATCTACCTTCGGGAATTTTTGAACCACATTCCTCACAAATTCCGTAAGTGCCTTCCTCAATTCGCTCTAAGGCTTCATCGATAAGGGCCAGTTTTTCCCGGTCGCGATTACAGAGAAGAATGGAAAATTGTCGCTCTCTTTCATCATCAGCCAAGTCATACATATCCGAAATAGCTTCTTGCAGATGGCTGATTTCCATCTTCATATTCACGGCAATTTCTTTAAGTAAATCCCCCTTCATTTTTAATAACATATCCTTTAATTCCTCTTTTTTCATAAAGCTCTCCTTCTTGGAAACCTGCTTTTTTAAAAATGAATGGGAATATTACCTAAAAAATTAGCTTTGTCAATAATAATTGCACGAGATTGCCGGGAAATGAGCAGAGTAAGGCATAAGGCAATGCTGAAATTTTCCTCCATCCTAAGAGATCCCGAAACAAGTTCGAGATGACAGTAAAAAAATTTAAAATTATCCGGCCCGATTTAATTGGATAATCTCAAAAATTTTCCCCACTGATTTTTATTAAGTTCCAAAAACCAGTTAAAGTGATTGATAAACCTCACCGGTTAAATCATAAGTTCCGGCTTGAGTAATAACTAACTCGTAAATTTTTCCCGGAGATAATTCCTTAGAATTACCTATGATTCGAGTTATCCCATCGACTTCCGGAGCTTGGGAGCTTATCCTTCCGATTGCGCCGGCGGGAGATTTTTTTTCAATTATAACCTCCTGGATTGAGCCAATAAGCTCTTTATTTTTTCTCCGGGATATTCCTGCCTGAATCCGTAAAACAGTATGTTTTCGTTTTTGCTTTAATTCTTCCGGAACTTGATTGGGAAGACGACTGGCTAAAGTGCCTTTTTCGGTAGAAAAAGTAAAAACCCCCAAGCGGTCAAATTTAACCTGTTTAACTAAGTTAATCAGCTCATTGAATTGATCTTCTGTTTCTCCCGGAAACCCTACCATCAAAGTAGTGCGGAGCGTGACCTGAGGAATCTCTTTGCGGATATTTGCAAATAGGTTATAAAGAAATTCCGGATCTGGTTTCCTTTTCATTGCCTTTAATATTTCGGGATTAATGTGCTGAATGGGAATATCCAGATATTTACAAATTTTTTCTTCTTCTTTAATAATTCCAATAAGGTTCTCATTAATTCCGTGGGGGTTAACATAAAGGAGACGAATCCATTCAATGCCCTCTACTTTTACTAATTGACTGAGTAAAAACTTAAGGTCAATCTGGGGCGAAAGGTCATAACCATAATAAGTGACATCTTGAGCAATTAAATTTATCTCTTTTACTCCTTGAAGCGCTAAATTAGTTGCCTCTTTTATAATTGATTCCGGAGTGCGGCTGCGAAATGGCCCCCGAATTTTGGGAATTATACAAAACGAACAACGGTGAGAACACCCTTCGGCAATTTTAATATAAGCACTTCCGGGTGAAGAAGTATTTATCCGATCAGTATTATGATCATAAAGATAAACTGGTTTTCCTAAATAAAACTTACCTCTGAGTTTTGAATGATAGATCGACTCAATTATCTCGACAATACGATAAAATTCTCCCGTACCGATAAAAACATCTACTTCGGGGAAAGTTTTGGCTAATTGCTTTCCATACCGCTGGGGTAAACATCCGCTGACGATTAGATACTTACATTTTCCGGATTTTTTATATTTGATCAGCTCAAAAATTGTTTCCCGGGATTCATCTACTGCTTCCTGGATAAAAGAACAAGTATTTACAATTATAATTTCCGCCTGCTGGGGTAATTTTGCTACTGGATACCTGGCTTTAAGCAAAGTTCCCAGCATAACTTCACTGTCAACCAAATTTTTTGCACAGCCAAGACTTACCAGATAAACCGAAGGATTAAACATAGTCTTACTGGACAGTTGATGGACTCGGTGTTTCAACCACCTCTACTCCCGGAGGGGGAGAAAAGTAGAATTGTTGGGCCGGAATTTCAGGATTTTCTTTTAGTTTTGTTAAAACTATCCGGGTATAATTACCCGAGGTAAAATAAATAGTTAACTCTTTAATTCGATAATGCTCTTTTTCTAATTTGACCAGTAACTCCCGAACCTCAGATTGGGGTTGCTTGAGGGTTAGTTTTAAAGAAAGATCTAAACCTTCTTTAGTATTATTAACCACGACAAAAAAATCTTTTTCTAAGTTTTCCATAGTAGAAAGAAGACTAATCAACGGATGATTTAAGAGATCAGGGGAAACTTGATTTTTGAGAACCTGATTATTTGCTGGAGTATAGATCCATAAATATTGACCATCAAATGTCTGGCGCTGGCTGGTGGGATAATTAACTTTCATATCGAAAAAATAAGGTTTTTTAAAAGAAAATTCCCCGCGAAATTCGCGAAACTGGTCTAAGGTAGCGATGTAATTGACTTGCACCAATTTTGCCTCCAATCCCTCTACTGCTTTATACTTTTGCTGGATAGCTTTTACTATATTGTCTTCAGTTTCACTATCGGAAAAGGAAATTTGCAAAAGCCAAAATGAGCAAAAACTAACAATCATAACAAGTAAAAAAATGAATTTAAATTTCATTAGCTTACTCCGTCTTTAAATATCTACCATCTTCCGAAGGACTTCACGCGGCTTAACCCCATCGCTTGGACCCACTATCCCTTCTTCTTCCATTTTCTCGATAATCCGGGCGGCGCGGTTGTAACCGATTCGAAGTTTGCGCTGAATTAAAGAAATCGAAGCTTGTCCGAGGTTAGTTACCAGAGCCACTGCTTCCTGGTATTTTTCATCAGTAATTTCAATTGGGTTTTCATCCGAAATATCCTCAGCATTTTCCAAATGCAATTCCTGATATTCGGGTTTTGCTTGGGACTTAAGGAATTCCACAATCCGGATAATTTCATCATCGGAAAGAAATGGACCCTGAATCCGAGTAATCCTTCCCGTCCGGGGAGAAAGAAAAAGCATATCTCCTTGATTAAGAAGGTTTTCCGCTCCATTGCAATCAAGGATTATGCGAGAATCTGTTTTTGTTGCCAGACGGAACGAGATTCTCGCTGCAAAATTAGCTTTTATGGTACCGGTTATAATATCCACGGAAGGCCGCTGGGTAGCAACTAAAAGATGAATCCCAGCAGCACGTGCCATCTGAGCTAACCGTGCCAGTAACCATTCTACTTCCCGAGTAGCTACCGTCATCAGATTAGCCAATTCATCAATTACAATTACAATCCAGGGCAATTTTTGGGGCGGAATTTCCCCGTTTTCCTCGTTTTCTCCTGAATCTCCGATAAGTTTTCCCGTTTGGGAGCGAACAATTTTTTGGTTATACGCCCAGATATCTCTTGCTCCTATTTTTGCCAATAAATTATATCTTCGCTCCATTTCTTCTACCGCCCAGCGAAGTGCTTCTGCTGCTTGCTTGGCATCGGTAACCACTGGATAAATCAAATGAGGAATCTCTTCATAAAGAGTAAGTTCAGAACGCTTGGGGTCAATAATAAGGAGCTTAACCTCAGTGGGAAATGCTTTATAAAGGATCGAACAGATTAAGGAATTGAGGAACACACTCTTGCCGGAACCAGTTGTTCCGGCAATTAAAAGATGAGGCATTTGGGCTAAATCAGCAATAATCGGCATTCCATAAATATCCTTTCCCATTCCCAGAGTTAAGGGGGATTCATTTTGGAGAAATTTCTCCTGCCCAACAATTTCCTTAAAAAACACTATCTCCCGGTTTTTATTTGGTATTTCTACTCCAATTGCTCCTTTCCCCGGCAAGGGAGCAATAATTCTGATCCCCATTGCCTTAAGGCCAAGTGCTAAATCATCCGCCAGATTTACAATCCGGTTAATTTTGACTCCCGGAGCAGGTTCCAGTTCATAAAGAGTTACCACCGGACCGGGGTGAACATTTATCACTGTTGCCTGAACTCCAAAATCATTGAGCTTATTTTCTAAGAGCCGCGAATTCTGAATAAGGACCTCTCGTTCAATTTTAGTAACTGTTTTCTGGGGATCGTTAAGTAAGGAAAGTGGTGGAAGGATAAACCCTGAGGTAAGGTGAGGAGACGAGGATAACCTTGGTTTATCCGAAGAAACTTTTTCAGTAGTTGCCGGAGTAATTTGGGATGGGGTGATTATTCGGGGTGCTTGTTTGCTCTCACGAGCTTCTTCTTTATCTTTCTCAGCTTCTTTCCCTTTTACCGGCTTTATTTTATTGGTGGGTTTGCTCAAGTTAGAAAAAAGTTTTCCTCCGGTTTGAAAAAGTAAAAACAAACCCTTCTTTGCCAATAAAAAGAGTCTAAAACAATTTCGCATCCAGGAAATAAAAGAAAAATTAAGGTAAAGCTGTAAGGAGACAATAAAAAGCAAAGCTAAAAAGATATTAGCTCCTAAGGGATTAAAATATTTAACAAAAGAATCAGAAACGATCATCCCTAATAAGCCCCCCGCATTTCCAGAAAAATTTAAAAAGGTAATTTTCTTAAAACTAAGACTTAATAATCCCGTACTAGCAAAAAGGAAGCCGATAAAACTTAGTGCTTTAAGAAGACGGAAAGAAAATTTAAGAGTAATAAAAAGGTTAAGGGAAATATGAAAAATAACTAACACCAACCAAAAGGAACCCAGACCAAAGGTTTGATATAAGAAATCAGAGAGGTAGGAACCAATTATGCCTAAGAAGTTTTGAATCTGCGAAGGTTGATGAGTATAATAAGACAAAGAGGGGTCATCAGGATGATAAGAAATCAGGCTTAATAATATAACCAAGCTGAAGGTAAAGAGAATTAGAGAAACAATTTCGCTGGGTAAAGGTGAGGGATTTTGATTTCTCTTCATGATAGTTAAGTTATCTGAGAAAGTTTTTTAACCCGTGCTGAACTTTCTCCATTAATAATATAATTTTGTTTTTGAATTGCTTTTTTTAGTTCTTCTTTTTCGGCTGAAGCAGTCCCAATTTTTTTAATCACAATACCTGCGGCATAGTTGGCAATTAAGGCAGCAACTCGGGGTAAAGCGCCATTCGCCAGCGCTAAAGCGAGTACACTTACTACTGTATCACCTGCTCCGGTCACATCATAAACCTCGGTAGCTAAAGTAGGGATATGGGCAAGTGAACCATCTTTTTCCAATAATGTCATCCCTTGCTCTCCCCGAGTGATTAACACTGATTCACAGTTAACTTTCTTTTGGAGTAAAATAGCCGCCCGGGAAGCATCATCATCGGTCAAAATTTTTATCCCGGTAGCTTCACTTGCTTCTTTCTGGTTGGGTGTAATAATAGTTACTTCCTTATAATTATTAATATTTTCCACTTTGGGGTCCACTATTATTATTTTTTTGTTTTTTTTGCCCAAAAAAATTATTTCTTCTACCAGCTCACCGGATAACAACCCTTTATCATAATCAGATAGAATAACTGCCTGAATCTCGGAAAAGACTTTTTTGCAAAAAGAAATAATCTGCTTTTGAACTTCGGAGTTTAAGGATGAGGTTTCTTCCCGGTCAAACCGAACTACTTGCTGGTTATGGGCAATAATCCTCGTTTTTACTGTAGTAGGACGGCCTGGAACTAAAATCACTCCTTGGGTATTTATTTTTAACGAACGGAGTCCATTGATAATTTTTTTACCCATCTCATCGTCACCAATTATCCCGGCAAGATAAACTTTTCCCCCCAGGGTATGGATATTATGTACTACATTAGCTGCGCCACCGAGGTGAAAACTTTCCCGGGTTACCCTGACCACCGGTACTGGTGCTTCAGGTGAAATTCGGTTAACACTTCCCCAAATAAAGTGGTCAATCATTATATCTCCAATCACCACAACTTTCGCCTGGGGAAATTTATCTATTTGGTTTAAAAGGGTTTTTTTAGTAACTAATCTCTTCATCCGCTTATACCTAAGCTATCAGGACAGTTTTAAAATTTTAACTGACATAGGTGATAAAGTCAATTTTTTATCTTTTTCGGGGGAAACTGGATATTTAGAACCGAACAGATTGATTAAAAAATTTTTTTGGGGAAAATTATTGACTTTTTTGATTAGATTAATAATATCTTAAAAACGGTTAGGAATGGCGAAGGGAAGAGGATATTGGTAACAATATAAAGGAAATGGAGGAAATTATGAAACGACTAATCATCATCTCAATTATCTTGGGATTATTTCTAAATGGGGGAATAGTCCCATTTTTATTCTCAGAAACCAAAGCTTCTCTTGCTGCCGAAGAAGGAACTAACCCTAATAAACCCAGTTCAGTAAAATTAATAAATATTAATACTGCCTCGGCGGAAGAGCTTGCTACTCTTAAAGGGATTGGTGACAAAACCGCTCAAGCTATTGTTGCTTATCGCCAAAAAAACGGTCCTTTTAAAAGTATTGAAGACCTAAAGAATGTTAAAGGAATTGGTGATAAGAAGTTTGAGGCAATAAAAGCGAACATTTGTGTGAAATAAAAGTTAGTTGAACTTACCTTCGCTATTCCGTAAACCCAAAAGGCCCGTTAATGGGCCTTTTTTACTTCCTTTTCTCCCTAAGTCTTTCATTTTAAATTCTCACCGAAAATGTCTTAGATAAATTTAAATTGCTCCGGTTTTAGCTTTAAATCGGAAAAAGTTTTGTTTATACAAAAGCGCTTAGAAGTTATTGACTTCTTTAGGGAGATAGGTTATGTAAAAAATAAACTCTTTATTAATTATTTTTTTAAAGGAAGAAATGTCAGTTTGGGTAAGAACCATCTTTTTTTGGTTTACTGTCTTCTTTTCTCTACTTCTTCTTTCTCCAGTTGTTTTCTTTTTACAGACTCAAAAAAAATTCCTTCACTGGCTGGCGCGACAATGGAGTAAACTCCTCCTCCTTATCAGCGGAGTGAAATTAGAAATTCAGGGCAAAGAAAAAATTGATCCTTCCCGTTATTACATTATTATGTCTAATCACCAAAGCTATTTTGATATTTTCTTACTTCTTTTTTTACCGGTTTTTGTTCACTGGCTGGCAAAAAAAGAGCTTTTCCGTATCCCTATTTTTGGAATGATCTTAAAATGGATGGGCTCAATAGAAGTAGACCGGGAGGATCGGGTAAAAGGGTACTGGAGCATTAAGCAGGCAGTAGAAAAAATTAAAGGTGGAGCAACTGTCTTGATTTTCCCAGAGGGAACGCGAAGTGCTACTGGCGAATTACTTCCTTTTCATAAAGGAGGATTTTCCCTGGCGATACTTTCTGGTGCACCAATTTTACCTATTACTATTAAAGGCACCAATAGGGTTATGCCTAAAGGGTTTTTTCGAGTTTTCCCCGGAGCAACCCAGGTTATTATCCATGATCCAGTAGAGACAAAAAACTTATCCCTTAAAGACCGAGATTGGTTACAGGAAAAGATCAGGGAAATTTTGCAAAAAAATTTAAATAATCATTCTTCTCATCATACTGCCTCCTTGACATAGGATATTTTTTTTTCTATTATCCAAAAATTATCTTGCTATAAGTAAAATAGGATTTTTTAAAAAATTAATTAAACTTTTTCTATTGTTATTTTTCGGTGGGAAACCCAACTAATCCTGGTCCGGTTAAGCTTATTTCCAGTTTAATCTTTAATGATAATGAAGTGGTGAGGGTTGCTGCTGAGGAACTAATCGACCATTTTGGTCCACTTGATTTTGTCAGCGAAATTATGCCTTTTGATTTTACTGATTATTACACTGAGGAAATGGGCGGAAATCTGAGTCGGAGGATTATAGCTTTTGAGCCTTTAATTAATCCGGAGCTTATTTCTTCTATTAAGCTTTTTACCAATCAGATGGAAGGAATACTTGCTTCAAAACCGAACCAGAGAAGAATAAATATTGACCCTGGCTATGTCAATTCTTATCATCTAATTTTAGCCACTACTAAACCTGCTCCTCATCGGCCTTATCTTAAAGAAGGAATTTATGCTGATTTAACCTTACTTTACTATAATAAAGGATTCAAACCCCTCCCCTGGACCTATCCGGATTATGCCTCGGATCAATTAATTGCCATAATTAATAGCCTCCGCCAAAAATTTCTTTTCCAGCTAAAAAGATTAAGGAATAATTCTCTATGAAAAGTATGACCGGATATGGCCGAGCCGAAGGCCGAATTGGCAACTCTTTATGGATGGTGGAGATAAGGACAGTGAATCATCGTTTTTTAGATATTTATCTCAAAGCCCCCCGGTCCTTGAGTCCACTTGAATTAACCATAAAAAAATATTTGGGTAGTCAAATTAAGCGGGGAAGAGTTGATATTACTATCCAAATGGGAAACGGTGGAACCAATAGTTTCCGGCCTAAACTAAACTTTCCCTTAGCTCATGAATATTTTCAACTCCTTCAAAAGCTAAGGGAAGAATTTTCTTTTCCCGAGGGGATTTCTTTAGGCCAATTTATTGGTTTACCTGAGATAATTTCTCTGGAGCCAGTCGAGGAAAATTTTAATCAGTGGGAGGAGTTTAGATTCATATTGGATCAAGCGCTAATCTCACTTAATGAAATGAGGGAAAACGAAGGTAAAGTATTACAACAGGAACTTCAGCAAAGAATTCAGAATATTCACAATGCCCTTGCCAATATCGAAAACTATGCCTCTCAACTGACTAATTTTACTCGAGAAAAGCTACTAAAGCGATTTCAGGACCTTAATATCCCTTTAGCTATTGACGAACCTAGGTTTCTATCCGAAATATTTTTTTTAGCGGAACGGAGTGATATAACCGAAGAAATTACTCGGATTAAAAGCCACTTAGCTCAATGTGCCGCCTTACTTGAGCTTCCTGATGCGGTGGGGAGGAAGTTGGAGTTTATTTTTCAGGAAATTAACCGGGAAGTAACTACTATGAGCACTAAAGCCAATGACCTAAGAATTTCCCAAGCCGTGGTCGAAATAAAAAGCGATTTAGAAAAAATGCGTGAGCAAGTTCAGAATATAGAATAAAATGGAGGGTGAATTATATGGATAGAAGATTACTAAATGTCGGTTTTGGAAATTTGGTAATGGCATCCCGGGTGGTAGCAATCATAACTCCCGGTTCCGCTCCTGCTAAACGGCTAAAAGAGGAGGCGCGTGAGGCAAGGAAACTGATTGATGTAACTCAGGGAAGAAAGACCCGCTCAATTATCATTACTGATAGTGACCATGTAGTGCTTTCGGCAATTGAAGCCAGCACAGTAGCAAATCGTCTTTTATCCGATTATCAACCCAAAGAAGGGTAAAGGGAAAATAATAATGGCGAACAGTGGAATTTTATTTATTGTTTCTGGGCCTTCGGGAGCGGGGAAGAGCACCCTTTGTAAGGACCTAATTAAATTACTCCCTAACTTAAAGTTTTCTGTTTCCTGTACTACTCGTCCACCTCGAAAAAACGAAATTCCTGATCAGGATTACCACTTTATTTCCCCAGAGGCTTTCGAAGCTATGATTAGGCGGGGAGATTTTGCGGAGTGGGCGGAAATCTATGGCCATCGCTACGGTACCCTTCGGTCATCGATCGAGCAGGCACTTAAAAATGGAAATGACTTGATTTTTGATATTGATCACCAAGGTGCCCAACAACTTAAAAAAAATTATCCGGAAGCAATTACCATTTTCCTTCTTCCCCCTTCAATTGATGCACTTAAGCAAAGGTTAAAACAACGGGAAACTGATTCCTTCGAAATTATTCAGACAAGAATTAAGCAGGCCTCCCAGGAAGTAAAGCAAGCCAAAGATTATACCTACATTGTTATAAATGACATTTATGTCCAGGCACTTCAAGCACTTCATTCTATTGTTTTAGCGGAGAAACACCGTAGCTCAAGAATGATGAAATATGTTGAGGAATTCTTTCTAATTGATTAATCAACATTTCAGTTTAAATTTTATGATGAAAAAAGCCGAGGTCGCGAAAAAAAAGCTTATTTTAGCTCTGGATGTAGATGATCTTTCTCAAGCTCGAGATTTTGTAACGACATTAAAGAATTTGGTTGGCCTTTTTAAAATTGGCCATCAACTTTTTACCCGCAATGGTCCAGCGGCAATTGAAATGGTTCGTGATGAAGGTGGAGAAGTATTTCTTGATTTAAAATACCACGACATCCCTAATACGGTAAAAAATGCCATTGCCGCGGCAATAGATTTAGGAGTATCGATGCTCAATGTCCATACCTTGGGTGGTTTTACCATGATGGCGGCTGCTGCCGAAGCAGTCCGTGGGAAAAATCGACCAATTACTCCTATTCTTTTGGGGGTAACTGTGCTTACCCATCTTTCCGATAATGATTTAAATCAAATTGGTATTTTTTCTCCCATGGCGGAGGAAGTAATTAGATTAGCTCGTTTAGCTTATCACGCCGGACTTAACGGAATAGTGGCTTCACCTCAGGAAATTTTTTTTCTCCGGAAAGCTTTGCCCCGGGAGTTTGTCATTGTCACTCCTGGAGTTCGGATCACAAAAATAGAGGGAGATGATCAGAAGCGAATCCTTTCCCCCGCAGAAGCAATAAAAGCAGGGGCAGATTATTTAGTAGTTGGACGTCCGGTCTTAAATTCTTCTGATCCCCAGGAGGCTACGGAAAAAATATTGGAAAATATAGCCTCAGCTTTGAGCTAAGTTGCTTCTTTATGGAAGAGAAAATTTTTGGGATAAATCCGATTTTAGAATGTATCCGATCCAAACCCGAACGAATCCAGAAGCTTTATTTACTTCAAGGAAACCTTAGGGGGAAAAAAGCAGAAATTTATTCTTTGTGCCAACAAAACAATATCAAAGTCCAATTCCTTCCTATTTCTCGCTTTTGTTCTTTAGTGGGAGAAGTAAATCATCAAGGAGTAGTGGCAATAGTTTCTCCTTATAACTATCAACCCTTAGAAGTGGTTCTAAATAACTGGCGAAATAGTAAAGAAAAAGCACTGTTTTTAATTTTAGATGAACTTCAGGACCCGCGGAATTTTGGTGCAATTATCCGAACTGCTCATATTGCCGGGGTTCATGGAATATTTGTCCCTAAGCACCGCTCTGCTCCAATTAGTGATGTGGCTTTCAAAGCTTCAGCTGGAGCATTAGCTTATGTACCTATCTGCCGAGTCACAAATCTTGTTTTTTTGATCGAAAACCTGAAAAAAGAAGGAATCTGGATCATTGGCACTGATTCGCAGGCAAAACAACCACTTTACTCCCTGGATTCAAGTTTAGATATTGCGGTAGTAATTGGGGGAGAAGGAGAAGGGATCCGTTTATTGGTAAAAAAACACTGCGATTTTTTGGTAGCTATTCCCTCCCGGGGTAAGATCACTACTCTTAATGCCTCGGTAGCGGCCGGGATAGTGCTTTATGAAATTATCCGGCAACGATATTTCGCTTAAACCTCAAGACCACTAAAATTTAATCCCTTGCAATTCGCTCATTTATTACCTTTAGAATTTCTTCCGCTACCTCCTGGGGTAATAAACCTTCGGTATCGATTTCCAGATGGGCGGCGGATCGATATTTCGGGATTCTTTCAGTTAGCACCTCCTCAACTTCTTCTAAAAAAGTTTTTCCCCCAGTAAGAGAAGGTCGGTTAGTATCTTCCCGAATTCGGGCAACAATTGTTTCCGGATTTGCTTTAAGCCAGATAACAATTCCATTATTACGGAGATGTTCAATGTTTTCTGGCCGTATTACCACTCCCCCACCGGCATCAATAATGGTCCTATCTTGTTTACTTGCTTTTTCCGTTATTTTTGCCTCTAAGTCGCGAAAAAATTCCCACCCATAATTAGCTACAATCTGAGGAATGCTCATCCCTGCCTCAGCTACGATAGCTTGATCCATATTGAAAACTGGCCAGCGTAAATACTCAGATAAAATTTTTGCTACCGTTGATTTGCCAGTTCCCCGGTATCCGATAAGGACAATGTTCATAGTTTTAGCTGCTCTAAAAGGACTCTTTCCATTACTGCCACTGGTGCTTTTTCGCCAGTCCAAAGTTCAAACTGAATCACTGCCTGATTAATAAACATTTCCAGCCCAGAAATAGCCTGACAGCCAGCCTGAGCTGCTTCCTTAAGGAGTTTGGTTTGCGGTGGATTATAAACTACATCAAAAACGATAAGCTGGGGCTTAAAAAATTCTACTGGCACTGGGCTTTCGGAAATTCGGGGATACATTCCAATGGGAGTGCAATTAATTAATATCTCGGCCTCAGCTATACTTTCCGATAAAATTCTTTCGTTAAGCAACCTGCCTTCCACTTTGGCGACCTTAAGCTGGCTAAGGTCACTAACCAGAGTATCAATCTCTTCTTCAACTATACCTAAAATTCGGAGGTTTTTTATCGTAGCATTCATTAAGAGGGAAAAGGCAATTGCCCGCGCTACTCCTCCTGAGCCTAAAATTAAGATCGATTTACCGGTAAGCTCAACCTTTCGATCCTGAAAAACTTTTAAGGCTCCAATCCCGTCGCTATTGTATCCAATAAGTGAACTATTATCATTTACAATGGTGTTGATTGAACCAATTTTAGAGGCTATTTTATCTAATTTATCCACATATTTTATTGCCTTAATCTTATGGGGGATAGTTATGCTTACTCCCCGAATATTTAACGCCCTGATCCCTTTAATTGCGGACTCCAGATCTTTTACCGGGAAAGCTACATAAATAAAATTAATCCCCAAAGCTTCGAATCCCGCATTATGGATAAGGGGAGAAAAGGAGTGTTCTACTGGATCTCCGATAAGCGCACAAACCTTCGTTTTTGCATCAATTAGAGGCATTTTCTCTCCGGCTATTTTTTACGAAAAATAAAACTATTTACTTTATCGAAGTTTTTATATAATAAATAAAATATTTTATTTGGTCAATTTTTTTGGAGAGACAAAAAATGTGCCCCAAAAAAACTACTTCGAGTCGCAAATCCCAGACTCCCAAAGGGAAGTCCGGTAACTTGGCTTTAGCTTCAGCAAAAGTAAAAAAAGTTACCATCCTGGAAGATAAAGAAATCCCAGTGGAAAAGCGCCGTTATTTAAGGTTAGAGTACTCCCGCCTTATTTCTTTTACCCATTATGATAATGAAAGCCTGGTAGCTATTCCGGGAAAAATGGCAGCTGTAAAAGACTTAAGTGAACAAGGAATGTTAATTGAAACGGCAGAAAAACTTGAGCCGGGAAATGTCCTGGATTTAGATATTGCATTTGAACAGGATAAAATAATTCCAACTCAGGCCGAGGTGGTGCATAGTCGGAGAGTCAAAAAAAATATTTATCATACGGGAGTAAAATTTCTCCGGATCGATGAAGTCGACCTCATTTACTTGAAAAATTTTTTAGAAAACCAAATTAAACAAAAGGGGCTAAGATAATTTAATTATTGTAAAATATCAATTTGGCTTGGAGCAGAGACAATTATTGCTGGTCCTTCAAGGTGACGCACCACTCCATAAACTTTTATTTTTTTCCCCAAAAAATAAGTTTTTAATTCCCCCGGGTTTAAAGAAAATAAAGTTAGATTGGCTTTATAAATAATAACCGTAAAGTCTTTCTCCCACTCTTTGCCAAAATGGAAGTAAATTTTTTCCTTTCCTGGGTTAACACTAATTATTTTACCTTCTACTGCCCCCAATTCTCCAATTAACTTATTTGCCTGCCAGTGGGGGTAAGAATAATTTTCAATTTCCCCCCAAATCCCTCGACGAAAGTTACGTGCCTCTTGCTGAAAATCAGAAAACATCTTTTGGTACTTCAGGTTGGGGGAACGAAAATCGGTTAGTGCTAATCCTCGTTTCACTAATTCTCCATTGACCAGGACTCCATTAGCCCAAACATAGGCTAAGATTCGATTATAAGCATCTAATTTTTCTCGATCATATTCTAAGATAACCTTTTTCCCTCCCACCAATCGTTGATTAAATTTTTTAGCTTCTTCTCCCCCAATCTGGCTTCGGGCAACCCATTGTTTCCCATTCCAGACCCTTATTTCGGGAGCATTTATCCCTAAATAACGAACTTTCTTCCCTCCCTTAAGGATAATGGTATCTCCATCAACCACCTTTTCCACTATTGCATTTAAAGAAAATGGTTCGGTCTCGGGGTGAGTCTGATTTTGAACAAAATTCTCTATCCCCAAAAATAAAAATAGGATTATAATGAATAGTAGTATCAATCTTCGAGATAAAAAAACCGACATAACAGTAAAATTTTTCTTGACCATTGTGCGGGGAAAATATTAATACCAAAAACCGATGCTGATAGAAAATTTTATAACATTTTTTGCTCGTAAGGAAAACTCCCGTTATCTTCAATTTTCTCCCTCGGCTTCTTTACTTTTACCTCCGAAGGAAGATGATGTCCCTATTCTACTTTATCTCCATGTCCCCTTCTGTGAAGAGCTTTGCCCCTATTGCTCATTCCACCGAGTGCTATTCCAGAAGTCTCTGGCTCAGGACTATTTTTCTGCTTTACGCCAGGAAATAAAGCTTTATAAAGAATTAGGATACGATTTTAAGGGAGTTTATGTGGGGGGAGGGACTCCTACGGTTTTGATAGATGAATTAACTACCACTCTCGAACTGGTAAAAAAAATTTTTTCGGTCAATGAGATATCGGTAGAGACTAATCCTAACCATTTAAACAAAAATAATTTAAAAGTTCTTAAAGATATTGGGGTAAACCGTCTTTCAGTAGGAGTGCAAAGCTTTGATAACAGGTTACTTAAGGCAATGGAACGATACCATAAATATGGAAGCGGAGCAGAAGTTGCAGAAAGGCTCAAACAAACCCAGGGCATTTTTGATACCTTAAATGTGGATATGATTTTTAATTTTCCGCTTCAAACTCCAGCTATCTTAGAAAGGGACTTGTCTACTTTACTTGAATTAGGAGTGGACCAGATAACATATTATCCCCTTATGGTGGCTTCAGCTGCCCAGGAATCAATTGAGAAAAAACTGGGCAGGGTAAATTATGCCCGAGAAAAAACTTATTATCAAATAATAACCTCAATGCTCCCCCCCCAATATCAGCCGGCTACTGCCTGGTGTTTTTCTCGAAGTAAAGCGATGATTGATGAATATGTGATTAATTTTGATGAATATGTTGGGGCGGGCAGTGGTGCAATTGGGTATCTTGGAGGGAGTGCTTATGCTAATACTTTTAATCTAAAAGAATACATTCAAATAGTGAAGGAAGGAAAGCTTCCGATTACTGCCCGCCGGGATTTTTCGATAAAAGAAAAAGCCCGTTACGAATTTTTGATGAAACTTTTTGGATTAAGCATTGATTTGGAAAAGTTAAAAGCAAAGTTAGGCGGAAACATTTATCGCTACCTTGGGGCAGAAATCTTGTTTTTTCTCACTATCGGCGGATTGAAAAAACAAAAAAATATGCTATTTTTAACTCCAAAAGGCCAGTATTACTGGGTGATTATGATGCGGGAGTTTTTTATTGCGGTAAATAATTTCCGGGATTATTGCCGGAGAAAAAATAATCTTTAGTTGACATTTTTTAAAAAATATAGGATATACTTCGGTTAAAAAGGGGCTGTAGCTCAGTTGGGAGAGTGCTTGACTGGCAGTCAAGAGGTCACGGGTTCGATCCCCGTCAGCTCCATAAATAAAATCAAGGTGTTAGCAAATAAGATTTTTCCCACCAAAGTGGTGTTATAATTTTACTCGCCCAGGATAGGTATAGACAAAAAATTTATTACCCCGGACATCACCAATTAGGGTAATTCCCAGTTTTTGAGCTAAGGTTATAGAATGGTAGGTGGCTACATTGCGCGAAATAATAAAAGGGATTCCCATTCGCGCCGCCTTAAGCAGTAGTTCCGAGGTGATTCTTCCCGTAGTTAAAAGAAGTTTATCCGATAACGGAATATCGTTTAGCAGACACTCTCCCCCGATCATATCAACCGCGTTATGTCTCCCAATATCTGCTCGTGAGAATAGAATTCTGCTCGGTGTAGCTAAAGCAGCATTATGAACTCCCCGGGTATATTTATAGAGGATTGATTCCCGGTTAAACTGCGACATAAGGGAAAAAACCTGCTCAGAGGTGATAATAAGTGATGACTCAATTTTGGTATTAAGGAGGGAATCAATGGCATAATAAAACATGGTGCCTTTTCCACAACCAGAGGTAATGGTTTGTCTTTTAAATGCCTCTTTTTCTAAAAAAGGATCCTTATTTAAAGTTAGGAATATTTCTTCTTTGCTTTTATCCAGGGAAATGTCGATAATGTCTTCCCGATGATTTATCAGTCCTTCTGACCTAATGAATCCCACGGCTAATGCCACCGGATTTTCACCGGAATATAGAAGGGTCACAATTTCTTTTTGGTTTACAAAAATAGTAAGAGGTACCTCATTGACCACTGCCACTGTCTGCTCAACCGATTTTTCAGGGGTAATTTTTTTAGCTACCGCATACTTTATTGTTTCTTCATTCAATTGTTCATTGTCGTTGGGTTGCATAGGATTTACTCCAAAAAAAGGGGTTATTGGCTGGCTATATCTTTACCTTTAACTTAGGGTAAATAAGGTTTTGGTAAGTTAGCCAAAAGGTACATCAATATTTATTCCTTCCACCCGGCAAATAATTAACAGATTCAAAAACCAAAGGAATATAGAGTAAAGGAATATACTGTTTTCCCCTTCAGTATTGAGTTATCAAGTATGCTACCGGAAAAATTTAATTTTTGCCTTTTCTACTCGCCGGTTTCTTGGCCACTTTCCAGCATTTTTATTTCCGGAATCGAAGCCCCAGCTATACCTTTTATTGCACCGTAAAATTGGGCAACATTAGTCAATATTTTTTCGAGCTGTTTTTCTCGTTCCTTCCAGATCTTTTGCAATTTAAGCTTTTCGTCTTGATAACCTTTTTGTAATTCCACAAAACCTTCGATTATCGCCTCAAATTGACCTTTAAATTCCTGGCTGGTCAAAAAGTTATAGAGCATTCCCATTTTGGTTTCTTTACCTTGTTGAGTAATGGATAAGGAATGAAGTTGAAGTAATCCATGTCTCAAAACCAAAGAAAGTCCCTTTATCTCGAAAAATGAACAAATCCATACCCCATCCTTAAGAAAGAATTTATTTTCATCTTCTGGCATTGCTTCAGTAACCAGGACTAAGATGTCGGCTTTTACTTCTAAGTTATCTTCCCGTAACTTTTTTAGCCAATTATAGTCAAAGTTTTTGGTCCGCTTACTTTCATAATAAATTTTACCGCATTCATAACCCTGATTAGTTTTTACAATTTGCAGGACATCAGCACCTCGTTGCCCCTTTTTAATTTCTTGAATCTCATCCTGAGGATATAATGAGCGAAGGAGATTTTCCAGTTCTAATTCTTGGATTTCTCCCTGCAGCTGAATTGAGCCTTGTTCTGCTCTTTTTTTGGCTTCTTCCAGTTGAATTTTTAAGTCCTCAATAATTTTTTCTTTTTCTCTTATTTTTAATAGATTTGCTTCCTCAATTTGCCTTTGGATTTTTCCTTTTTCCGCTTTTAATTTTTCGGAAAACTCTTTTTCTTTTTCCAGGATAATTTGTTCTCTTAATTCCTCTTTTTCCCGTTGTAGCTTTATTAGGTCAGCCTTCACTTTATTTAATTCTTTTACCTGATTTGACTTTTCAATTAGCTCGTTTTGTAGGGATTTAATCTCGGCGTCGTGTTCTTCGTTTATTCGCTGTCTTAATTCTTTTTCCAGTTTATCTCGTTCTATTTTTAGTTTGCTTTCAACTTCTTTATTCACCAGTTCTTTCAATTTTTCTTTTTCTTGTCCAACCTTTACTCTTTCGGCTTCAAGCTCTTGAAATTTTTTATCTAATTCTTTTTTCTGTTCAGCTGCTTTTTTTTCATAATCTAATTTTATTTGTTCTTCGAGCTGACGATATAGCACTTCACTGACATTTATCTTGGTCCCGCATTTAGGACATATAATTAGGTTTTGATTTTCCATTAGCTATTTCCCCTTTACTCGGAATGATGAAAAATAATTTTGAGCTAAGTCAGGTATTTTGATAAATATTTCTAATTTTATTCGAATATTCTAAATATTCAATAGATTTAAATTTTTGCTTCAGAAAATTGCGCCATTAAAATCAAAGCGGGAAATAAAATCAAAAATTTAGCTTTGCCTTTACTGCCAATGGTTTAAAATTATTGATATAATTGGTGAGGTTAAAGAACGAATGGATTTACTTGATTTTCTCATTCTTCTTGTTAAAATCTATTCTACAATTAGTTAAAATTCAGTTTTAATAAGGGAGGGATAATGGCCGGCGTAAATAAAGTGATTTTAATTGGTCACTTAGGGGCTGACCCGGAAATTCGATACACCAGTAATGGGACGGCAGTAGCCAATTTCCGAATTGCCACTACCGAAAGATGGACTAACCCGAATGGAGAAAAAGAAGAACGGACCGAATGGCACCGAATTGTAGCCTTTGGTAAATTAGGCGAAATATGCGGAGAATATTTATCTAAAGGGAAACAGGTATATATTGAAGGGAGACTCCAGACCCGGACCTGGGAAGACCGAGATAAAAATCAAAGAACTACTACTGAAATAATCGCTACCGGTATGCAGATGTTAGGCTCTCCCCCCGGTGGTGGGAAATTTTCGGAAAAAGAACCTCCTTCTTATCCTGAGGAAATCCCTAAAGAAGAGGATATTCCTTTTTAAATTAAAGTAAAGCAAATAAAAAAAGGGCCCAATTTAGCGGGCCCTTTTGATTTAGGGAAGTATTTTTTAATTTTTAATACATTCCACCACCCATTCCGCCTCCCGGAGGCATCGGAGGAGTTTTTTCTTCTTTCGGTTTTTCCGCTATGCAGGCTTCGGTAGTAATCAGTAATCCGGCTACACTTGCTGCATTTTGGAGCGCGATTCTTACTACTTTGGTGGGATCAATAATTCCGGCCTCAACTAAGTCCTCAAATTTCTCAGTTTGAGCATTAAAACCAAAAGCACCTTCGCCATTTTTCACTTTTTCTACAATTACTGAGCCATCATAACCCGCGTTCTGAGCAATCCAGCGGAGAGGTTCTTCCAGAGCTTTCTTTACTATATCAACTCCGACCTGTTGTTCCGGATTATCAAGCTTGAGTTCTTCCAGCGCTTTAATGCAACGAATGTAGGGAACTCCGCCCCCGGGAACAATTCCTTCTTCGATTGCGGCACGGGTAGCATGAAGGGCGTCTTCTACCCGGGCTTTCTTTTCTTTCATTTCAGTTTCAGTAGCTGCACCAACATTAATTACTGCCACTCCTCCGACCAGCTTCGCCAATCTTTCTTGTAACTTCTCTTTGTCATAGTCAGAAGTGGTCTCTTCAATTTGGGCGCGAATTTGTTTAATTCTTCCTTCAATATCACTTTTCCTTCCGGCACCTTCAACAATTGTGGTATTGTCTTTATCAATCGTTACCCTCTTACACCGACCTAGATCATCAATTTTTAAATTCTCAAGCTTAATGCCTAAATCCTCAGCAATCATCCGGCCACCAGTGAGAATAGCAATATCTTCTAACATTGCTTTCCGGCGATCCCCAAAACCGGGAGCTTTAACTGCTGCACATTTTAAAGTTCCCCGGAGTTTATTAACTACTAAAGTTGCCAGAGCTTCTCCTTCTACATCCTCGGCCACAATTAACAAAGGTTTGTTAGTTCGAGCAACTTGCTCTAAGAGCGGAAGAAGGTCTTTCATATTACTTATCTTCTTTTCATGCAAAAGAATATAAGGATCTTCCAGCACGCATTCCATCCGCTCAGCATCAGTTACAAAATAAGGCGAAAGATAACCACGATCAAATTGCATTCCTTCAACAATTTCCAGAGATGTTTCCATAGTTTTTGCTTCTTCTACGGTGATTACCCCTTCTTTGCCCACTTTGCTCATTGCTTCGGCAATTATATTACCAATGCTGGGATCATTATTAGCTGAAATTGTTCCTACCTGAGCAATTTCTTTTTGCTCTTTGGTTGGTTTGCTCATCTTTTTCAGTTCTTCTACTACCCTTTCTACTGCTTTATCAATTCCCCGTTTTATATCCATTGGATTATGTCCTGCTGCGACTAATTTTGAACCCTCGCGATAAATCGCCTGAGCTAAAACCGTAGCAGTGGTAGTTCCATCGCCCGCCACATCACTGGTTTTGCTGGCAACTTCTTTTACCATCTGGGCGCCCATATTTTCGAATTTATTTTCCAGCTCAATTTCCTTCGCCACAGTAACCCCATCTTTGGTTACTGTAGGTGAACCCCAACTTTTTTCTATAACTACATTCCTTCCTTTCGGCCCTAAAGTTACTCTTACTGCATTAGCCAGGGTATTTACCCCCTTTAAGATTAAAGTGCGAACATCCTGATCAAACTTGATCTCTTTTGCTGCCATCTGAGTTACCTCCTATTAGTTATAATTAAATTATCTTTCTATAATTCCAAGAACATCATCTTCTCGCATAATTAAATGCTCTTCCCCCTCGATCTTTATTTCTGTCCCGGCATATTTCCCAAACAAGACGCGGTCTCCAACCTTAACTTCCATCGGGATCTTTTTCCCATCATCGGTAACCTTACCTGGCCCTACCGCAATAACTTCTCCCTCTTGCGGCTTCTCTTTCGCGGTATCCGGGATAATAATCCCTCCCTTAGTTTTTTCTTCTTCTTCCATACGCTTTACGATAATTCGATCTTGCAATGGTCTGATCTTCATGGCCAAAATACCTCCTTACCTTTTATTTAGGGTTAAAAATTAAATTAGATAATACCTTTTGGGGTAATAACTTAACTTAGGTTATATAATTTCCAATTCGGTTTAATAAAACCGATTTTTTATTTGTCAAGTCCTCCTTATTAAAAAATTTTCTAAGCTATTGATTTTTATAAAAAATAAATTAGCACTCCCCATTTTTGAGTGCTAATGATTTGCAGTTTACTTCTCTTTTAAATAATAATCAAGGATAAAATGGAGAGATTATTCTAAACTCTAAAAACGCTAATCCCAAAACCTCTTGACACCCAAGGAAGATTATGGTAGCCGTAAGCTCCAAGAATAAAAACTTTGGTCTTTAAAGAAAATATTTTAACCCTGGCTACTAAAAGTTTCTTATGGAAGAAGTTGCGCTAAATAAAAGTTATAATCCCCATCCAATTGAACAAAAATGGTATAAGTATTGGGAAGATAACGGTTTTTTTTATGCTAAAACCGACTCTTGTGCTCCGCCTTATTCAATTGTAATCCCGCCTCCTAATGTAACTGGTTCGCTCCATATGGGGCATGCTCTAAATAATACCCTTCAAGACATACTGGTGCGGTTTCACCGAATGGAAGGGAAAAATGTTCTCTGGGTACCCGGAACTGATCATGCAGGAATTGCCACTCAGTACGTAGTAGAAAAAGAGTTGGCTAAGGAGAAAAAGACGCGGGATAGCCTGGGACGAGAAAAGTTTATTGAACGGGTCTGGCAATGGAAAAAGGAACATGGAGGAATCATTATCGAACAACTAAAAAGGTTAGGAGCATCCTGCGACTGGTCGCGGGAAAGGTTTACTATGGATGAAGGTCTCAGTAAAGCGGTGCGGGAGGTTTTTGTTCGGTTATACGAAGAGGGACTTATTTACCGGGGCGGTTACATAATTAATTGGTGCCCTCGCTGTCACACCGCTCTTTCTGATTTGGAGGTAGAACATAAGGAAACTGAAGGTCGGTTATATTTCATTCAATATCCTTTAACTGAAAAAGGAAAGGCTATTGTGGTAGCTACCACTCGACCCGAAACTATGTTGGGAGATACCGCAGTAGCGGTCCACCCGAGTGACGAACGATATAAAGGATTTATTGGCAAAAAAGTATACTTACCTTTAACCAAAAGGGTTATTCCGATTATTGGGGATGAATATGTAGATAAAGAATTTGGCACCGGAGCGCTTAAAATTACTCCTGCCCATGATCCTAATGACTTTGAAGTTGCTTGCCGACATAATTTGCCAGTGCTTAAAGTTATGGACGAAGCGGGTCGGATGAATCAGGAAGCTGGGGCTTATGCGGGGTTAGACCGGTTTCACTGTCGCGAAAAAGTAGTAGAGGATTTAATATCGTTAAATTTTTTGAAAAAAATTGAGCCTTATATTCATAACATCGGTCATTGCTATCGTTGTAATACCATTATTGAGCCGTTTTTATCAAAACAATGGTTTGTTAAAACTACTACTTTAGCCAAACCAGCTATCGCTGCGGTTCAAGAGGGAAAGACCCGGATTATTCCTCCGGTTTGGGAAAAAACTTATTTTGAGTGGATGGAAAATATCCGCGACTGGTGTATTTCTCGCCAAATCTGGTGGGGGCACCGGATTCCAGCCTGGTACTGTGGGGATTGTGGAGAAATAACGGTTTGTCGGGAAGACCCGAAGGGTTGTAAAACCTGTGGTAGCCAAAACTTAAAACAAGAGGAAGATGTCCTGGACACTTGGTTCAGTTCTGCTCTCTGGCCTTTTTCTACGCTTGGCTGGCCGGAAAAGACTAAGGAACTGGAAATGTTTTATCCTACTTCGGTTTTGGTTACGGGATTTGACATTCTGTTTTTCTGGGTAGCCCGGATGATAATGATGGGGATAAAGTTTATGGGGGAAGTTCCTTTCCGCGATGTCTATATCCATGCTTTAGTAAGGGATGCCAAAGGTCAGAAGATGAGCAAATCTCTCGGAAATGTTATCGATCCTTTGGTAATGATTGAAAAATATGGAACCGATGCCTTCCGGTTTACTTTAGCTGCTTTAGCCGCCCAGGGAAGGGATATTCGGCTTTCTGAAGAAATTATAGAAGGATATCGGCATTTTGCCAATAAAATCTGGAATGCAGCGCGGTTTGTGCTTTTAAACCTTAGGGATTACCATCCGGAAGAAGAGCAGGCTGTTTGTTATTCTTTGATCGATCAATGGATATTGAGTCGAGCTCATCAGATTATTAAACTGGTTAGAGAGGCTCTTTTTGAATATCGATTTAATGAAGCAGCAGGTGCTCTTTATCAATTTATCTGGCATGAGTTCTGCGATTGGTATGTAGAATTTAGTAAACAAGAGCTTTCCCATCCTGATCCGGATGATCCCGCGCGCAAAGCCACCCAGAAGGTATTAATAGAAGTTCTTAATATTATCCTTAAATTACTTCATCCTTTTATGCCTTTTATTACCGAAGAAATCTGGCAAAAGCTTCCGGGAAATAAGGGAAGCATAATGGTCTCATCGTTCCCGCGAGAAAACTCTCAATTAATTAATCCTAAGGTTGAAGAACAAGTTGAAATTATTAAGCAAGTGATTTATAATATTCGTAATATTCGGGGGGAAATGCGGATTTCTCCTTCCCTGAAAATTGAAGCATTACTTTTTTGTGATGAGGAGGATACTAAACAACTTATAAAAAAACATAGCCATTATTTAATTGCCTTAGCTTCATTAAAAAATCTAACATTTTTGACGGCTAAAAAAAGACCGCGGGCTTCTGCCACCGCTGTAGTCAATAAAATAGAAATTTTCATTCCTTTAGAAGGCCTTATCGATTTTACGGAGGAAGAAAAAAGGATTAAAAAAGAAATGGTTAAATTGGAAAAAGATTTGGCTCTTATTCAAAAGAAGCTGAGCAATGAGGATTTCTTAACTAAAGCTCCTCCTCAGGTGATAAAAAAAGAAGAAGAAAATTATCAAATTTTATTAGAAAAGAAAAAAAAGTTAGATGAAAGTATCATTCGGCTTCAAGAAATAAGAATCCCGGATTAATGAAAAAAGAATTAATGGAAACATTAATCGATTTGGCGCTACAAGAAGACCTTGGCCCCCATGATGTTACCACCAATGCGCTAATCCCGGAAACCGCCTATGGAATTGCTAAGGTATTGGCAAAAGAAGATTTTTTACTTGCGGGGATAGAGGTCTTCTCCCGGGTGTTTTCTCGTTTAGATAGCAAAACCAAAGTAACCTATTTTTTTCGGGATGGAGATAGTATTAAATCAGGAGACATAATTGCTGAGGTTAATGGTCCACTTCGGGCTTTATTGAGTGGAGAAAGGACTGCCTTAAACTTTCTCCAGCGACTTTCTGGCATTGCCACATTTTGCCGGATGATAGTAAAAAAAATCGAAGACTATCCAGTAAAAATTTTAGATACGAGAAAAACTACCCCGGGATGGCGAATGTTGGAAAAAGAAGCGATTCGAATCGGGGGAGGATTCAATCATCGTTTTGGTCTTTTTGATGGAGTGCTTATAAAAGACAATCATATTCAAGCAGTAGGAAGTATTACCCGGGCGATAACTCTGGCTCGTGCTTATGCTCCCTTAACTCTTAAAATTGAGGTAGAAGTTAACCGTCTGGAACAAGTAGAAGAAGCCTTGGCGGCGAAAGCCGATATTATTATGCTGGACAATATGTCGATTGAAGAAATGGAAGTCGCGGTTAAAAAAATTAATGGTCGAGCTTTAGTCGAAGCATCTGGCGGGATAACCTTAAAAAATGTGGAGGCAGTAGCTAAGACCGGAGTAAATTTTATTTCTCTTGGTGCCTTAACCAGTAATGTCCGGTCAGTAGATATCAGCATGGAATTGGAGGGAAAAACCGATAATGCTTCTTACCATTGATATTGGTAATACGAATATAGTATTCGGCGTCTTTAAAAATAGAGAATTGATTCACCATTGGCGAATTGTTACTCAAAAAGACAAAACCGAAGATGAGTATGGCATTCTTATCGAAAACCTTTACCGGATGGCTAATCTTGACTTGAATAAAACTAAGGGAGTAATTATTTCCAGTGTGGTTCCTCCGATGGTAAGGACGATGGAAGAACTCTGTCAGAAATATTTCCATATCACCCCACTTTTTGTTGGACCAGGAATAAAAACCGGAATGGCGGTTCGTTATGATAATCCCCATGAGGTAGGTGCAGACCGGATTGTTAATGCGGTTGCTGCCTATGATAAGTATAAACAAAGTGTAGTAATAGTGGATTTTGGAACTGCTACCACTTTCGACTATGTTTCCCCTCAGGGCGAATATATGGGCGGGGCAATTGCTCCAGGTATTTTAATTTCCAGTGAAGCCCTTTTTATGCGCGCATCCAAATTGCCCCGGGTGGAGTTGATAAGACCGGATCGGGTAGTTGGTAAAAATACCATTGCCAGCCTTCAGTCAGGAATAGTATTCGGTTATATCGCTTTGGTTGATGGTATGGTAGAAAAAATAAAGCAAGAAGTTAAAACCAATCCTCGAATCATTGCTACCGGAGGATTAGCTTCGCTAATTGCCGAGGGATCAAAAACCATCGAAGAAGTAGACCCTCTTTTGACTTTAACCGGGCTTAGGTTGATTTACGAAAAAAATGTGAGTGAAAAAGGAGAAATTGAAAGATTATGATTTTCCTCGCTTATTTCTTTGAGGCATTAGCTTATGTAATCGATATTGGCCTTACAATTTATCTATGGATTGTGTTTGCCCGGGCGATTGTTTCCTGGGTGAATCCTGATCCTTATAATCCGATTGTGGTATTTTTACGGCGCTCAACTGATCCACTTCTATTGCCGATTCGCCGCCGGCTACCTTTTGCCCTTTCCCGGACTGGAATAGATTTTTCTCCTTTAATTCTTATTATAATAATTATCTTTTTACAGAAGTTTTTAGTTAAGAGTCTTTATGAATTAGCGTTTCGTCTCCATTAACCTTATAAAAAGGAAAAAAGTATGAAATTAACTCCCCTTGATATTCAGCAACAGCAATTTTCTGTCCGGTTTAGAGGTTTTGACACCCATGAAGTAGATGCTTTCTTAGAAACTGTCGCTAATGAATTTGAAGAATTAATAAAAACCAACCGGGAATTAAAGGAAGAACTGGAAAGGAAAGAGGCACGTATTCTCGAATATCAAAACATGGAAAAAACCCTGAAAGAAACTCTTCTTATGGCGCAGGCTACTTCAGAAGAGATGAGGAAAATGGCACAAAAAGCGGCGGAAGAAATAAAAGCCAATGCGCAAAAGGAAGCTGCTTTTACCCTTTCTCGCACCCGCGAGCAAGCGGAAAAAATTATTGCGGAAACTAATGTACGATTAGCCAAAATCCAGGAAGAGATTAATGAGCTAAAAAGGAAAAAAATAATCATAAAACAGGAGTTGCGCTCTCTTCTCGAAACCCATCTGCGACTCCTTGACGCTATCCCAGAAAAAGAATTCCGTGAAGCTGAAGAAAGACCACCCAAAGAAAGCTGAAAAAAACTCACTGGCGTTACCTTTGGAAACCAGAGTCCATCAGAATGGTTTAGTTTTTTCAGTAATTGTGCAACCTCGAGCGAAAAAAAATGAGATTGTTGGGATAACTAATGGTGCTCTTAAGATTAAAGTTACTGCTCCTCCAGTAGAAGGAGCAGCGAATGAAGCTTTAATAAAATTACTATCTCAGGCTTTTGGAATAAAAAAATCTGATTTAGAAATTTTAAAAATGAAAACTTCTCCTCGAAAGTTAATTTTTTGTCGTAATCTAACCGAGGAAGAATTTTTTTTAATTTTAAAAAAATTCGATTATTGATAATAGCTTAATCTTTTTAGCGGGGAACTAAATGAGTTCCAACTCCCGGGTAGTAGTAAGTAAAGTTTTCGCAAAGGGTGATCTTAAAGCTGCTATTGAAAAGGCAGTAACTTTAATAGGAGGATTTCCAAAATTCATTTCTTTCGGGGATAAGGTGCTAATTAAAGCTAATTTCAACAGCCCGGATCGTTATCCCGCTTCTGCGGATATTAATTTTATAAGGGCAGTAATAGCTCTTCTTAGAGAGCAAGGGATAAACGATATTACTCTGGGAGCAAGTAGCGGATTAGCCTGGCAACCTACCGAAAAGGTATTAAAAAAGAAAAAAGTATTTAGGCTTGTCCAAGAACTATTGGTAAAACTTGCCAATTTTGATGAAGGGCAGTGGGTAAATGTTCCCATTAACGGTGTCTACCTTAAATCGGTATTAATTACCAAAGCGGCTTTAGAGGCAGATAAAATTATTTATCTTCCTAATTTAAAAACCCATAGTTTGGCTCGTTTTAGTATCGGACTTAAGTTGCCAGTAGGTTTTATTGCGCCCTTTTCCCGAAAAATGCTTCACGATGAATATTTAGAAGAAAAACTAGTAGAAATAAACCTTGCTGTTAAACCCACCTTGATAATTTTAGATGCCCGCAAATGCCTGGTTACTGGGGGACCAGCAAAAGGGCGACGGAAAAAGGCTAATTTAATCTTGGCGTCAACTGATTTGATTGCCTTAGATGTAGAGGGGATTAAAATTCTTAAATCTTTTAAAGCAAAAAATCGTCTGGACTTACCAACCTGGGAGCTTCCCCAAATTACGGCCGCAAAAAAATTAAATCTTGGGGTCCAGAGCGAAGCAGATTATGAAGTATTAACCGGATAAAAGACGAATAACCTTCTTCTACTTTTGGAGGCGCATTATGGCGGATAAAAATATTTTGCAAAAATACCCGATAAAAACGGATGATGTAGTATATAAAGAGATTGAATCAAAGAGTGTACTTTTAAATCTTAACAATGGTTATTACTACACCCTTAATCAAACTGGGACCTTTTTGTGGTCCCGAATCGATGGAAAAACTATGGTAAGCGAGCTGATCAGCCAGATTACCCAGAACTACGAGGTTGCCCTAAAGGAGGCAACCGAAGATGTTATTTCGTTGCTTATGGATTTAAAAAATGAAAATTTAATCGATCTCAATGAAAAACCAAAATCGTCTTAAAAGCATTAAATATTTTATCAAACCCAAAAACATCTTTTTGTTTATAAAAGCCCTTTTTTCCCTTCTGATAATAAAAGCCCTTTTAGCTTGGTTTAGCCTTCCGCAGATTTTAAAAGTTCTCGAGCCAAAAAGAAAAATAAATCCTGATAATCAAGAAGTTGACTCCATTATAAAGTTTACTAATTTTATTATCTTTCGTTTATTCCGGAGTCCTAACCCCTGTTTATTAAGGTCACTTTTCCTTTTCCGTTATTTAAAGATGATGGGTAAAGATATTAAAATTGTTTTGGGAGTTAAGCCCGAAGGAGGGAAATTAAAGGGACATGCCTGGCTTATCGTGGATGGGAATCCCTTCCCTGACCTGAATAACCCCGCAGAAGAGTATGGGGAAACTTTTATTTATCCCTGATAGCGAAATTTTCTTGACTTTTCTTTAAATAAGGTAAAAATAAAAAAATAAAATCTCTTATTATTAAGGAGGATGTAATGGATAAAAGAGAAGAGCAAATAAAGAAAATCTATTTTAAACCTGTGCTTTCGCGGGATGGTCACTTAAAAGATATAACCGCGGGCACTATTAGCAGCACATAGTGGGTTAGAAATTGTTTATTAAATAAGAAAGAAGGGGAAAAATGAAAACCAAATCAGAAAAAAAAAGTTTATGAGAAGCCAATAGTTGCTAAAGAAGGCGCTGTAAAGGATGTTACCATGCAGGGAAGTATTCCAGAGTAATGGGGTAAGAATTTAGTTTACTTGATTATTCTCATAATGGGGAGGTGGAAAAATGGAGATAAAAATCCAAGTTAAGCAACCGGAATATGAAAAGCCAAGAGTGATAAAAGAAGGGGCATTGAAAGATCTTACCGCAAATGGGACGCCGGTTTAGGTCTAATAAGCCTAATTCTTGAAAGATAAACCGATAAACTATTGGTCATTAAAGATGAGAGGAGGGGTAAGTATTTATTATTGATTAATAAATTGAAGATAGGTTTCAGTATCCTTAAAAGCTCGGTTAAATTAGGGCTTTTTTATTTAGGCAAAGCAAATTGGTTACCCAGGAATTATTCAGGAAAACCTACTTTATTCATGGTGTTAACTTAAGTTTTACTTCCAATAATTCCTATATCTTTTTTGCGGTTAATGACTTACTCCAGTATTTTCAGACTTCTATATCGGAGGAGCTCTTATTTCCTGCCGACTTAGCCATTTCTTTATTTGATCACCCAGTAAATAATTTCTCAATAGAAGAAAAAGATACCCTTAGTTTAAAATTGTTATATGCTTCCTCCGAAAATGACCGATTTAGTCTAAATGATTTTGGGCTGGACCGGATATATCTTTATGAAAGTGAAGATGGTTTTACCCACTATATAAATTTAGGTGACACCGGATTTATTTCTTATTCGGCAAAAGAAGGCATTGCTAACGGCTATCTCCGGCACCCGGAATTCCTCAATCCTAATATCATTTCCAGTTTTATTTTTATTTTCGTGCTATCCCAGTTGTTAAAGAGTAAAGGATATTTTTTTGTTCACTGTTCCGCAGTGGAAAAGGATGGTGCAGGAATAATCTTTCCGGGTTTTTCCGGCGCAGGAAAAACCACCTCCTGTATCGCTCTGATAAGAGCGGGGTACGGGTTTTTAGGCGACGACCGTCCCATTTTACATTATAGCTCAGTGGGAAACTTAGAATTCCTTTGTTTCCCCGAGCCGATTGATGTTACTGATTATACTATCAGTCTTTTCCCTGAGTTAAAGAATTACCATCGTTTTTTAAATAATCGAAATCTTCGCAAGCGAAGTTTTGCGGTTCAGGAACTTTATCCCAGCATTATAAAAGATTTTTGTATCCCCCGGATCATACTTTTCCCGGAAATTTCTTCCACTGCAGAAAGTTATTTGGAGCCTTTTTCTAAGTTTGAATCTTTTAAGACTTTTCTTCCCCATAGCCTGCTTGCTTTTGATAAGGAAATTACTCAGAAGCATTTTGATATCATTTTTGACTTAATCCAAACTACCGACTGTTATAAATTAAAATTAGGCAAGGATATAGAAAATCTACCCCAATTAGTAAGCTCAATTCTTTAATGGAGTTAAAGCCAGAACAGCAATTTGTTCTTTATTTTCTACGAGCTTCCTTAGGATATGATAACTGGGAAAATTTAAGCCGACTTTTATCTTCTTCCTTTAACTGTGAAAAAGTTTCTGATTTGATCCGTTATCACGGGATAGGACCGATTCTTTATCGAGCTTTCTCCGAAAACCAGCAGATTAACTTACCACCAAAACTGAAACAGACTCTTGAGCAAGAATATATTTCTAATTCTGCCTTAAGTCTTTTTCATGGAAAAGCCTTAAAAGAGATTGTTACCCATCTTCAGCATAATGGTCTTCCCTTTGTTGTGCATAAAGGGTTGGGGATCGCCGCATTATTATACCCTGATCCAATACTTCGACCCAGCGGCGGAGATTTTGACCTTTTTATTAAAAAAGAGGATTATCCCCGGGCAAAATCATTACTAAAAGAAATTGGCTACCATCTTTTGCAGCCCGAGTATGAGCAATATGAGATAAATTATGTCCAGGAAGTAAAATTAGTCAAGCCCACCACCGGAAAAGATATATTGATTGAACTCCACCTGGAGTTTAATGCTCATCCCTGGATAAAGGTCTCTGGGTTTGCGCTGAGCGGGTTTTGGGAAAAATTGATCTCAGTAAAATATAGTGACTATTATATTCCGTGTTTACCCTTAGAACCCAACTTATTTTTTTTAATTCTCCATTGTGCGGTTAATCACAATTTTGATCGCTTGATCCTTTTTTGTGATCTTGACCTCTTCATAAGAAAATATAATTCAGTACTTGATTGGGAGTATATCGCCAATTATTCCTGCCAGAACCACTGCCAAAAAGCGGTTTTTTTTACTCTCACCTATTGCCAGAAGTTGCTTAATACTCCCCTTCCCGATTTTTTGTTAAAAAAATTGAACTCCGGGAAAATGTCTAATCTACTTTTGCCTACCCGGCTCCTCCTCTTAAAAGGTAAAAGTAAACCGAAAAGCCTAAAAAACTATCTTTTAAAAAAGTATATGCATATTTTACTACTGGATAATCCTTTTCTTTTTTATAAAAGCCTTGCCCTATTTTTACGCTGGAATTATTTCGCTTATCGGATTAAACGAAAGACCGGCCGTCGGTTTTTTTAGTCAATTCGGACAAAAGACCTTGGTTAGTTTAAGTTGAATCCAGTTACGCAAAGACCTTAACAGCGAAGATGGCTCGTTTAAAACTCGGTATACTAACTCCGGAGAACAGATTCGCTTCATTAGTTGAGGAAAGGAAGTATGCTTCATTCGATCTTTTTGGTTAAGGGGATAGACTATCTTATCCCAAGCTTGTTCATATAATGCTTTCGCCCGCTCATCCGGAATGGCAGAAAAATTTAACTGGTTATAATACTTCCCTCCGGCTTGCCAAAATCGCTCGGGAAGCATCCCCTTTTGAGTCAACTCATTATAAAAAATAGAACCGGGGTGAGGAACAAATCGGGCAAAAGCCACCGCATCGATCCCTGAGGTTTTGATAAAATCAATCGATGCCTGAAATTCTTCTTCGGTTTCTCCCGGTAATCCGGCGATGATATAAGCAAAACAACGGATGCCCGCTGATTTAATTAAACGGACTATTTCTCGGTTTTTTTGTTGCGAAGTTTTCTTATCAACGGTTTTAAGGAGACGATCCGAAGCAGTTTCAAAACCACACTCTAACTGGATACAACCTGCCTCTTTCATTAATTTCAATAGATCCTGGTCTAAAGCATCCACTCTAACTTGAGCTGACCATTTCACCCGCTTATTGTAACCATCTTTAATCATTATTTCACAGAGTTCCCTTACTCGTGCCTCATTGGTTAAAAAACCTTCATCTAAGAAATATATTGCCTCGACCTCATAGTTGCTTAAAATTCCTTCAAGTTCTTCAATAACCCGATGGGTAGAATGAATCCGGTGTTTTTTCCCCATCGGAAGTGACTCCACACAAAACTTACAGCTAAACGGACAACCACGGGAGGTAAGCATAGTAGTAGTCTTTAGGGTCAAATTTCGGATGGTATTGGGAGAGGGTTTAGTATAAAATTCCATATCCAAAAGATGTCGAGCGGGCAGAGGAAGAGAATCTAAGGGTTCAATCGGAGGGCGGGGGGGAGTTGTTATGAAAGTATCACCCTTTCTAAAACAAATTCCTTTAATATCTTTCTTTGGGATATTGGCCGCCAACTCCCGCATGATCGATTCCCCTTCCCCAATCGCTACTACATCAATATCATTACAAATTTTTAATATATCGATAGGAAGGGCGCTGGCATGATGCCCACCATAAACTATCGGGACATCGGGAAGAATGGTCTTTAAGATCCGGGCAGCATTGATGATATCAGGAAATAATTCGGTAGAAGAACTCATCCCGATTAAATTCGGATTAAATTTTTGGACCATTTTCCCCATAAGAAAATCAACTTTTTTGATGTTTAAACGATTTTTGCGGAAAAGAACATCCCTTTCGATAATCAAAACCTCATGTCCATCCTGTTCTAACATTGCTGCAATATAAGCAAGTCCGAGGGGAGTCCAGTGAGGCAAAAATCTTCGGGTGTTAATTGCGGCAGCATCAATAAGACAAATCTTCATCGATAAATTCCAGTATTAAAAAGCAGTTAATTTGTTTTAAACTGGTAAGGACAGAATTTCCAGAGGAGGAGATTTATTTAGCCATAGGAGAAGCTTTGACCTCAACCGCGTATTATAATTAAGCATTTCTATAGGCTAAAGCGGTCTTGATGATTTCAATTCCGGCTTCAATACTTAAATTTTCTAAGTTTATCACCAGATCATTAATTTCTGGGTCATCAATGTTGGCTTTAAAATATTTTTTTATAAAATCTTTCCGTTCCGAATCTACTTTTAATATATACTCCTTTGCTTCCTCCGGGGAGAAATTTAGCCATTCAGCAATATTTTTGATCCGGTGTTCTATCGGCGCTATTACCCTTACTCGTAAAATTTCGTCCCGGGGAAGGATGAAATTCGCTCCACGACCTAATATCACGGCATGACCATGTTTCCCAATAGTAGCAATCACCCGGACCAGATGCTGCATATATTCATAACCCCAAAGATGATGCTTTTCCGTGACTGCAGCAATTATCTCTTCGATGGCGGAAACCCCTTTTTCATCTAAAGATTCAATTACCAGAGTTCGCATGTGGGCATTTTCCGCTACTGCCTGGGTTATTTCCTGATCAAAAAAGTCAAACCCTAATTCCTGAGCGAGGTGTTGAGCTAAAATATGTCCTCCACTTCCAGTCTGACGGGAAATAGTAATTACGCTAACTTTTTTCTTTTCTTTTTGGGGATAAGTAGTTCGCCATTTATTGACCTGTTCTTCAATAATTTGCTGAATGGGACGAGGTTTTTTTATTTTCATAGCGCCTCCTATTTATCCTAAAAAAATTTTGGTTATTCCTAAATATATAAAAATAACCAGCAGCCGGTCAAGCGAAATAAATTAAAACTATCTAAAATTATTAAAAAATAACTGCGACAAGCACAAAAATTCCCTTGAAGGATAAAAAATAAAAAAAAACAAATAGATGCATTTTTTTGTTGACATCTGTCTATATATTGTGTTAAACAGATTTTAAATTTACAATATATAGTATATTTTTTAGAAAGGAGGGAAAGCTATGGCTACCCCAAAACAA
>Ga0315298_1001842_pt1 | contig 37821 bp, 34 predicted proteins | sample WHS_1_MG_FD_203077 | JGI IMG/M metagenome (GOLD analysis project Ga0315298, IMG submission 203077) | Extremophilic microbial mat communities from Washburn Hot Springs, YNP, Wyoming, USA - WHS_1_MG | ecosystem: Environmental > Aquatic > Thermal springs > Hot (42-90C) | place: USA: Wyoming...
CATACTTGACAATATATTCATTGAGATTATAATTGCATTACTTCCCCAGTGGACGCTGGTTTGATTTGCGGTCTTTTGAAACTGGAAGGGGGGTGTAATCGTGGAGCCAAAGGATATTCCATATCTCCTTCTCGGCGCGATGAGTACCATAAGGGAGGAGACAAAAAAGACCGTTGAAGAGCTTGTCGAGAAAGGAAAGACGGGCTCTGGAAAAGGTTCCAAGGGCATAACGCAAGCCGATAAAGCGGTTAGAGACCTCGTTGAGAAAGGGCGTAAGGAAAGAGAGGACCTACTGAACGCTATCGGCAAAGAGGTCACCAGAATCCTTGACAACATGGGCGCCATAACGAAAAACGATATCAGGGCGCTCGAGAAGAAGCTTGCCAACATTGAAAAGAAATTGAAATAATGCAAGCTTTATTCAAAACTTGACTTTTTAAAATATCAGTTGTCAGTTCAAAGAAAGTGAGGTAGTGCCATGGAATTAAACGACATGCCATACCTGCTGCTCGGTGCCCTTGCTTCTGTGAAAGATGATTCAATCCGCTCGGTAGACGACATGATTAAGAAAGGTCGCGATCTCGCCGAGGGTACAAAAAGCAGGACAAAAAGCACTGCGCAGCAAAAAAAGGTCGATGCGACTATCCAGGAGCTTGTGAAGAAAGGCAAGAAAGAATCTGAGGATCTCGTAAACGCCATAAGCAATGTTATAAAGGATACCCTCTCAAGCCTTGGCATTGTAACAAAAGCGGACATTAAGGAAGTAGAGAAAAGACTCGCCGATATAGAGGCAAGGCTTGCCGGCGCTCCAGCAAAGAAGAAGGGAAGGCCTGCGAAGAAGACAGCAAAGAAGAAGGCTGCAAAGAAACCGGGAAAGAAGGCTGCAAAGAAAGCCTGAAAAGAAATCTATCCAAAAAAAAGATTAGCCCGCATAAAACAGTGCGGGCTTTTCGCCTTTTTATAAAACGCTCGCTCAGCTATCCTCCCGTAGAAATTTTTCTCCCATTTCACTTGAATCAGCAGAAGCCCTATTGGGCGGAATATTGAATTCTTCACCCCGTCCGAGTTCAATGAAAGGTGGAACTCTTTCAATTGCTCTCTTTGCCACCAAACCGCCAATGATTCCAGCGAGCAGAACAATCGCGCCAGCAGCAAGTGCAATATCGTAAAAGGGAAGAGCAAACGCTGCTGTCGTGCTTAATGATTCCCCCAGAGCGCTACTGAAAACACCAGCAGAACCCGGCTTCCATAGAAACTCGAAAGCCGCGCGAATCATAAGCGAGCCGGGAAGCGAGCCCAAGATCAGAATAAGACCAACCGTTCTTGCTTTCCCCCATCCCCTTGAAAAAACTGCCGAAAGAATACCAAATCCAAAGGCGATCCCTGCAAATACAATTATTGGAATTAGAAGATTTTTGTGAGTCCTGCGGTTTATAGCACTAAAAAGCGTAAGGCAAAGAGCCTTTGCGCGTTCCTCTCCAACCCCATAAGCGCGAGGCAAAGGAATGCTGTCCGAGAAACCGCTTTCATATATCTTCTTTGCAAGGAGGTTTGAAACTTTGTCCGCAAGTTCCTCGGAATTAAGTGAACTTATCATTTCCGAGTCAATTGAAATTTCTATCCCGATGTCTCTGAGTGTGACACTTCCATTCGGATTCTTCTTAGCCTTCTTTCGAAGTGATTGGTATGCATCCCTTACCTCTGCCTCAACTCTTGTTGCACCCTGAACAAGTGGAAGAAGTGAGTCTCTTGCAGCCCCCGGAGCAGTTACCCTGAAAGCACCAGCTAATGAAAGTGCTATGAATAAGAAAACAGCAGAAACGATTCCAAAGATCCACTTGAGGTCTGCCCGCCAATACGACTCACTCGTTCCTGAATATTCCCGGGCTTCACTTTCGTGCTGTTCAAACAAACCTCCAGGAGAGAAATCAAATCCCTCCTGTGGCGCCATACCCGGCTGTATAGGAGGCTGGAACTCTTGCCCTGGGATCCCCGGGTATCCATATGGATAAGGCGGGTAGAAACCTGGAGGAGGTGGGGGAAACCAGGGATGCGGATAACCCTCCTTTTTCTTTTTCCCTTCCGAAACCTGTGGCGGCGGATACCCATACGGATACATCTGATATGGAGGAAAGTGTGGGGGCGCATACCACTCGCCCTGAGGTGGTATTCCCTGGTCAGTAACTTTCTCAACAGGAGGCGTCTTAGGAATTTCTTTAGTCGTAAACCCATCAGGCATTCCGGGGGAAGGGGGTTCCGCGGAGGGAGCTTGAGGCTGTGTCCGTTCTATTTTTTCCCCTATTTTTTTCTCACGCTTTCTATGCTTTCCAGCCTTCTTCCCTTCGACCGTATCTTTTCTTCCAAGATCTATGTTCTTCATGAAATCCATTTCGCCTTCAATCAACCAATAGGTGCGTCAATAAATTACTTCACCATTACAATTATTCAGTCAAAGTCGCCAACTCCCCTACCGACAATTCAAATTAAGAGAATAAAATCTTTTGCTATCGACGATAGAAAAATAACCCCATAGAGTATAAATTAAGATGGGAAAAGCATGACCTCGCTTGCCCTTTCTCTTTCCAAAGCCTCCTTTGTATAAGGCATATGGAAATACTCAACTTTGATCCACTTCTCAAAATGATCCTTGTAATGAGGACTCAAGCGATGGCCTGACTGCCCGACATCAAGGACAACCTTCGATTTATCAAGGTCTGAAAAATCAATGACCATCCTTAAAACAGGTCCGCCGTAGGCTGCGTGACTTTGCCTGTCCGGAAGAATAGGCATGTCAACTGCGCCGCCAAGGGTTCCGCGTGCAAGGAGTTGCGAAAGGCAATCGCTCATTGGAGGAGAAGCATTAACTGTATCGCCCTCGCCATCTCTCGGCACGGGCCCAACGTTCAAAATTCGATTGAGCGGCCAGAAAATCCCAAGAAGGTGCTGGCAGGTCAGATGGTGAACCCTTCCCCACTTCCAGTTTTCCATGCGAGATTCACCAAATACTTTTTCAAGGTCGCTTATTCCCACCATCAAAGAATGCAAAACAAGGTCGTCATAGGAATTAAATCCAGGAGGGAGCCAGAATGGATCCTTCCTCTTCAGTATCTCCTCCACTGCAAGATTTGGTGTTGTCCATCCCGTCAAATACTCGTTGTAAAGCGTAGAGCCAAGTCTATGCCTCAATAGAGACTCGCAAAGCCTCTTCCACGAATAAAAATAGAGTGTCATCGCAACTGAATCTGCTCTCGCCTGGAAGTCCCACTCGGAAAGATACTTGACAGCCTCCTTAACCTTTCCCTCAAGTTCTCTTCCACTCGCTGCTGAAACTGCTATCCTTGCAAAGCAACTTCCCGGGAAGGTGAAAACATCTGCATGAATCCTCGCCATGTCTTCAATTGAGTGTTTTTCTTTTGCCAAGATTAGTTCAGTTATCCGCGCATTTCTGTAAGGCGCCTCCCATGCAGTTGTGATGAGATATGGATAACCATCGGTCGTGCACTTCGAGTTTGCCGTCACAATAAAACCATCAGGAGGATTCAAGGTTCTGGGCATTTCTTCAAATGGTATATATCCTTTCCAGCAGGCTTCGGAACTCGAACCATCAAGAGGAATGCTTCCATCTCCCTTCCCTCTTACTGGAACTTTTGCTGCTGCAAGGTAACCGATGTTACCATCAATGTCTGCATAAACCTGGTTCATGGCAGGACCCGCAAAATCCCTCATTGCGGAAACGAATTCCTCAAAAGACCTTGCCTTATTCTGTTTCAAAAGCGCGCTCACCGGGTCCTCCGCAAGAAGATGTCCAACCCACTTTATTGCAAGACCCTTACTTCCTTTACGCTTTATTACCGGTCCATGCTTCGTAAAAAGAATTCTCAAGAATCGTGTCTTGGAAAATCTGACCTTTATTTCCTCCTCAATCACTTCCGCCTCAACCCATTCGCCATCGAAGAGATACCTGTTGGATTCATCCGATTCAAAGGTAACCACAAAAAGGTCCTGAACATCGGGGCAAAGGCTTGTTGCACCCCATCCGCAAAAACCATTATGTCCATACGCAATAACAGGGATTCCAGGGAAGCATGCGCCAATTGCATCAATCTCCGGACACTTCAGATGGAAAAGGTAGAGCGCACCGGGAACGTTGTGCTGAATATGCGGGTCGCAGGCAAGTATTGGCTTTCCACTCGTAGTTCTCTCCCCCGAGAGAACCCAGTTATTCGAGCCGAATACTGACCTACTTGCAAAATTACCAAAAAACTCTCCTCCTGCAGGCTCTTCATCAAAACCCCAATCTATCTCCTCGCCTGGCTCTAAGGGACTTACACCATAACCCCTACCATCTATCTTGTATGGAGGATTGTTTATCTCAGAGGTCTGGGGCAAAAGTTCCCTTGCCTTCTCCCAGCCAAGGACCCTTGCAAGTTTTTCTCTTAAAAGGTCAGCAGGCCAGAATGAATCAAGCAACCACATATAAAAGAGGCCAAGGGTAAGACAATCAGCAGGTTCCCATGCCGTTGGTTCGCCGCGAAGCAACATAAACTCAAGAGGAAGGCGAAACTTTGATCTTGATAAATATTCATTCAAACCTTCGCAAAAAGAATCAAGGCAGGCTTTTGCATCCTTTTCAAGATTACCCGCATAAAGAGAGGCAGTGCGGTAAATCCCGACTGTCCTCATGAATCTATCCATATCAAGCCCCATTTCCCCAATCACCTCAGATAGCGTTCCCTTAGCAAGGCGAAGCATGACTTCCATCTGCACGATCCTATCCTGCGCCATAAGGTATCCGACCGCCTTGTAACCATCGCTTCCACTTTCTGCAAATATGTGAGGAATTCCAGCTCTGTCAAAGATCACCCTCACAGGCCCGTCAAGACAGGAAAGTTTAAGTCTCCCGGAGTATCGGGGCTTTGAAAACAGAAGCCTTGCCGCAATGTATGAAATTCCAGCCGAAAAGGCAGAAAGCAAGGCAATTGCAACTCTCTTGCTCCATTTAACCATTTTTTATCCTTCCAGACTCAAGATATTTCTAAACCAATAGAATTAAATTCATAAATATATTAACGGATTTCGCTCCCAGCCGGAAAAGCTGAAGCCATAGGTAGATACAACGGTTTCTTATGATGCAACAACTTGCAAAAATTATTTGTGGTTTAAAGGTTAAAGACCGAGTACATCGGTCCCGCCAATATCCCCCCACTCCGTCCCGAAGTACATGGGCCTCTCAACAATTATGCCACGCGTTGCCCAAACTGAAAGCGAAACGTCTTTGTCGAGTCCAACTACCGAATTCACATTAACGGTAACTCTTGTCTTCTTTGGAACGGTAATGCTTTTCTCCATGCTTGAGCCTTCCTGCATCATAAAACTCAATGTAACACCCGCATCCTCATCTCCTGGATTTTGGATGGAAAGCCACTCCGTAAACCCATTCCTCGTCGTCCCTTCGGCAAAGAACCATGACTTCTTGGGAGCCCTTGCACCCATAGAGACAGTGCCACCCGGAATAATATCAAGATAGTTAAAGTACATCGGCCGCTCAGCAAGTATCGGGACTGTCGATGAAATTTTTACAGACACGTCTTGCTCAGGCCCAACAGCATCATTTACCCTTACGGTTTTCCTCGTAGTCTTTGGCATATCAATCTCCTGGCTTTTTGTCGTTCCCTCGCCAAGGATATAGGTAATTGTTGCCTCACCATCGTATTCAGTTGGATTGTAAAGGCAAAGGAATTCATCAAAGCCAGAGCGCGTTGCGCCCTCTGCGAAATACCAGAGTCTCGAGAAATTCCTTCCGCCCATTACGTTGTGCCCACCATCTTTCCCGAAGAAATTGAAGTACATGGGTCTTTCACAAATGATTCCCGCATTTGTACACTCGATCTTAACCGAGACATCCCTGTTTAAGCCAACCACACCGGAAGGCTCAACAGTTGTCCTTGAATGCGCCTTTAGTTCAACCTCGTTTGATTTCGTCGAGCCATCTTCAAGCATGTAAGTAATCGTTGCCTTTGTATTTTTCCCAGAAGGGTTCTGAATCGTTAGATACTCACTAAAACCATCCCTGGTAGTTCCTTCCGCGAAGAACCAGCGCCTGTAAGGAATTATTGCACCCATCGCGTCGTGCCCACCTGTCCAGCCTCTGTAGTTGAAATAGATTGGGCGTTCAGCAACTATTGGCAAGTCGCCAGTTACTTGAGCGGATACATCCTCGCCCTCCCCAACTGCGTCTTTAACACTCACGGTCGCACGCGACTTTGGGCCAATTGAAAGTTCCTGCGACTCCACTTCTCCTGTTCCAAGCATGTAGAGAATCTGAACACCAACATCAGAATCATTTGGATTCTGTATGGAAATCCATTCATTGAAACCTGAGCGCGTTGTGCCTTCTGCAAAATAGTATGTACAAGATGGGGGAGTCGGCTTTGGCTGCATCGATGCATAAAAGATATCCTTTCCAGTTGATGGATCGGTTGAGTAGAAGTCTACATGAATCCGATTATTGGCATCATTTTTGAAATATACCTCGCCAGACACTCCGATATCAGAAATCAACTCGGGCTTCCCCCAGACAAGGTTGTTCGTTTGGGCGAAGTATTTGTGGAAGTCGTAATACTCTGAAGTAGCCGTATTATATTTCGCGGTCTCGAAAATACAGACCTGCTCTCCGGAATTGTAAGTCCTTAAGTACAAATAATTGATGCCATCAACATGCACAATATCGCTTGATCCTGGAACCTCAGTAACATTCAAAGCAGGAAGCCAGCCCAACGATGCACCCATATACCTTCGGGAATACAATGCTCCGGCTTCCGGCACTCCCGCACCACTAATCTTATAATCAAACCATGAGACAAGCGGCATACATTGCGAATTGCAAGATACATAAACCTTGCTTATTCTGTGGTCAGTTGTTCCAGTAAGCGCAACAGCTGGCGCAAATTCTCCATCAGTGGGAGAAAGATTTGCACAATAGAAAACCTGAAAATCAGAATCTGCCCCGCCTGTTGACTTGTATCTTGAGTAAGCGACATGTATTCCGCCGTTGGGATCAATTGCCTCCCTTACAGAAGAGAAATAGTGATCATCCTGGTAAGGATGTAGTGTAACGGGGCTTGTAAATGAGCCATTCCACTCGTGCGCCTCCATAAGACTCGAACCTACCATTGTCCATTGCGGTGCAGCCCATACATACTTAATCTTCACATAAGAACAAAACATATTTTCCCATGGGTCAAGTAGAAGATGAGCAAGACGTGCTTCTTCTCCCGCTTGAGCATCTGTCGCAAGGTCAACCTCCCAGCCGCTTTCCGTAGAGCGAATAACGCCAAAGTTCATGCATGGCGGATGGGTTGCGTCCCAGTAGATCGAATAGTTATAGAAATAAATCCTCTTAACGGGCTCGTTCCATCCATAAATGCCATAGAAAATAAAATATCCCTCGTTATCGTTCGAGTTAGTAATATTCTGAGGGCTCTCCCAGTTTCCACCCTTTTCCTTCGCCGCATAATAGATGTCAACCCTTGCATCAAAAGAGCCTGGGGTTTCCTGCTTATACTTCTCATAAGCAACTGAAACCTCTCCGCTGAATCTCGATGCATCGACCAGAGGGTAACCAGTCGGGGAAAGTTGACCAGGGTTATTGGTGTAATCCCATTGCTCGATTGTGCTTACCGGTGTCCAGCCTTGAGTATCTCCCTCAAGCGCGCATACATAAGCAGTATAGGAAGAGGGTGATGTCTCCTTGTTTAGTATCGCATAAAAAGCAACGTAAAGCCTTTCCTCAACCATAACAAAGGATGCGGCTGAAATCGAAACCTTCCCTGAGAAATTCGTAAGCTTTACCGGACTACTCCATGAACCAGAAGGAGTTCTGTACCTGTACCAGAGATTTTCTCCTTCATGTTGATAACCCGTACCTGGTCCATAGGTAGGATCCTTGCCCCAGGTCCATTTTGAATAGACAATGTGAAAGTAGTCAGAAGAGTCCACATAGAAATCAACCAGAGCCGTATCTTCTTTGCTTGCAATTCCAGTGAGATTCACCGGGGCAGACCATTCCCCTTCGTCATAAAGAGCGTAGTAGATATCAGCACAATTCTCGTAAACCGGCCCACCAGGGTCTCCAGGTGCAGTCACGTCCGTCTTCTTTGTTACACAATATGAATAATGCCTTCTTGCGCACGAATCAAAGTAATAATATCCGCTCCATACATCATAATTTATGTCGGGGTCAGATGAGGGCGTGTAAGGCTTTACCGGGTTTGTCCACCCACCAGTACCTTTACCATTGACATCTTTCGAAGCGCGAGAGAATTTGCTTTTGCTTTTCTCTCCTTTGCGAAGTCCCCGAGGCAAAAACTCTTCTGGAATCCCTGAGGATAGTTTCTTAACGACGCTGTTTGACTTAGGAGCAAAGCGCTCCATAACCTCCTGCGAATAATATTGCGCGGAATGCCTTCCTTCCTCATCATCAATAACATTTGAAATCTTATTGCGATCTGGCATATTCTTCCCGGCCTTAGAAACCCTTGCAAACGGGAGAGTCAAGAGACCCGAGGCAAGAAAAAGAACAAGAAGCCTTACCATCCATGCACGACCGAAATTTGGGGAATACATGAAAATCCCCTTTCCTTGATTTGCCGCCACCCCTGCCGCAAAGTCTGTGTTAAATTATCACAAATCACCATATTCCGCAAACTACACCGGAATTAAAAGCGTAGTTAAACTTCACGCCCTATACTGTGGACTGTTCCTCTTCTGCCCTCTGAAACATCTGTGGCCTGTATGTTGCATAACGCAATTTCTGGAAAACGGTTCCTGCACTCCTTGTGAATACGTTCGGGCTTATGCATTCAATATAGCGCGGAAGTATCTTTTCATTTTTATTTACAATTTCTGCAACCGCCTTCGGGTCAATATACCTCATGACCTCTCCTGCAAAAGCAAGCCCCTCGTTCATCGAATCCGCAATTGCCTTTGGATCAAGGTGCTTCATCACTTCCCCCATGAAATGAGCGTTTTCGTTTATCGCTGCAGCAACCGCTTGAGCATCCATCCCTTCCATAACTCCAGAGATGAACTCTTTGTTACTTCCAAGCCTTGCACCAATCCTTCCGATAGTTCTCATAAGAGACAATTCAATTACCCCCTTCCGAAAAGCCCTCACGTAAAAGATTTTATCTGCCCCTATACTTTACCAGAAAGCGTTCATAATTTCCCATAAATATAATCGAATTCCTCACTATCCTTCCCTCAGTCCCCTAACAAACAAAAAGTTGTTTTTGCTCAAATAAAGAATATAATTTGACACAAGGTAGAAATGAGTCAAGTTAGTCAAACAGATTCATAGAAGGTGAGTAAAAATGTGTGATGTTTGCGTGAAACACGGGGAAGGGAAGAAGTGGTACCTTGAGAGCACCTTCTATGCTGAAGAACTTGAGAAAGCAGGAAAGAGGGAGTATCTTGCAAAAAAGGCATACGAGCGTTTCGAATGGTTTTTCGCAAGAAGCATGCCCTACCTCGGGTTTTTCAAAGCAATACCAGGCCTTGCAAAACTTGTGGATTACCCGGTAGAAGCGATTATGAAGCGCGAGCACTACGGGCAAGTAATACCGATTGAGGATGTCATCCTTGCTCTTGATCTTGCAACCTCGATCTACAGGCAGCCGTGCGTCTGTAAATCCTTATTGCGAGGGAAGCATGACCACAACCTATGCCTTGGTTTCGGGCTCTTCCCCGAAAACTATTTCAAATCATATGCCGACTATTCCGAGTACACCGTTCGGATAGACAAAGAGGAGGCAGTCGAACTCATGCGGGAAGCAGAAAAAAGGGGATACATACATACAATCTGGACTTATAGGACACCATACATCGGGAAGATGTGCAACTGCGACATTCCGGATTGCGCAGCATTCACAACAAGAACAAAATTTGGAACAAGGACAGTTTATAAATCTGAATACATCTTTTTCGTCGAGCCCGATTTCTGCAATGGATGCATGGCTTGCCTCAAGCGCTGTCAGTTTGGCGCAATTCACTATAGCCCCATAACGAAAAAGGTAACGATTGATTCATCCGCCTGCTTTGGCTGCGGCGTATGCAGGGTATCCTGCAAGCAAAATGCGATAAAGTTCCGAACTCGGCCGAAGGAAGGTTCATGGTGAAAAGAAGATATCGCCTATTCAAGGTTGAGATTCATCAGGAACTCTGCGGCGATGCTATGTCCTGTCGCCTTTGTCTTGAGAAGTGTCCGCAGTCGGTTTTCACAACCTATCCGAAGGGTGGAAAGAGAAAGAAAGATAAAAAATCAACCTGGATTATTTCCCCCGGGTTTGCTGCTGTCTGCGATGGATGTGGAATATGTATAGACCTTTGCCCTCGCAATGCCATAACAGTTTCCCCAAGGAAATGAAAGGGCAGCGCCGGTTTGGGTTGAGAAATCCTTCATCGGCTCAACCAAATAAATTACCAGGATAAAACCGCTGCTACTTTACCTAAAACCATGATTAATATTCCCCTGCGAGTATCCATCTGGTATTATTCCTACATGGAAACGAGAAGGAAGCGGTATCTGAGAAACTGGAATGACCATCCTTGCAACCCCCTTATTAGCCCTCCATTCCCGGAATTCCTTATAGGAGACCCGGCATTGATCACGCCAGATGAGAGTCCTGATGGAAACTGGCATCTCTTTGCAAATTCGCTACTTGGGATTCATCACTACACGGGGGACGATGGCGTGCACTGGAAGCGAGAAAGAAAGTTATTCCCCGGCATGAGGGCGTTCATCTTTCGTGAAGGCGATATTTATCATCTTCTCTGCGAAGAATTCACCGTCCCCGCAATTCGCTCGCGTATCGTAAGGCATTCTTCGGTTGATCTTAAAAACTGGACGAGATCAAGGATTATCCTTGAGCCCTCCCTTAACTGGGAGTGCAAAGCGAAAATCGTTCGAACCTGCGGAAATCCATGTCTCATTCGAACAAAGAGCGGAAACCTGCGTCTCTACTATAGCGCCAATCTTGCCTTTTTGCCCGACCTCGGATTCTGTGAACCACTTTTCATAGGAGTCGCAGAGGCTCCCGACATCGATGGTCCTTACGAAAAGCTTACCGAGCCGATAATTTCCCCATCAAAGGAAAATCCCTACAGGAATCTTGCAGCCGGCGCAATGAAGGTAATTTACGATGATGGAATGAACTTATACTTCGGTTTTAATAACGGTATTTACAAGGATGACCACGGGAAAACACGCTCGGCAATTCTGCTTCTTTCTTCCACGGACGGTATAAACTGGAGCGAGCTTTATCCGGAGCCAATAATTGCACCTGCTGGTTCGGGGTGGAAAAAAGCGCTTGTTTATCAACTCGATGTAAAACGAGTAGGAAATGAAATGTGGCTGTGGTACAATGCGCGCTCCGGCTGGAGGATTGGAAGGGAAAGGATAGGGCTTGCAATCTCGAAGGACCTTTAAGCAAAAATCCCACTATTCACCCATGCCATAATATGTGATTACCCAACTTCCTTCCTGCTTCTCTGCAACTATGGTATTTCTAATTATCTCTCCTGCATGTTCAGGATCCGTGTGAACGGTGACCATTCCAACTACAGTTGCACTCGCCATTGTTCGCGCATCGTTCATCTGAAAATTCTCAAGCCAAACGCTTTCTGCATTTCCCTTGTTAGCATTAGCATAAGCAAGCATTACCTCACGACAAGCCTCCTCATCCTTTTGTCTTGCCTGCTCGGAAAGAAAAGATTGCTTCCTTGCTTCGCTTTCGTCAATGACTCCTTGCGCTTCCCTTTCTACCTCGTTTGCCTCCGCTTCACTATCTACCCGGTCTAACTTTTCCGAAAGGGCGTCTATTCTCTCTGCAAGGTCAGCTGTATCAATTCCCATCTTCCAAATCTCATTTACAGCCTGCCTTGCTTCCTTGAGCTTCAAAGAAGCACCTTCCTTTGCCTCCTTGAGCTTAAGTTTTTCGCCCTTCCCCCGAACCGCTGTGTAAAAGATCGAGTCAGTGTCGCTTTTGCTCTTCCCGTCATCCCAAACCTCGATCTTTGCTTTCGCCTCTAAGGGTTCCCCACTTCCCTGGTCATGAGAATATTCAATGCTCTTTACTTGATGGCCCTTCTTCGACTTAAGGTCGTATTGCCTCTCTGCTATCCTGCTCCCGTCGCTTGACACAATGGAGATGATTAACTTGCCTTTCCCGCCCCTACCAAAAAATGCTTCAAAAGTTACTATCAGGGAAAGTTTTGTGTCTAACGGCACTTTCTGAAGGTTCAACTCTTTCCCATCCACACGCTCAAGCTCAAGGGAAACTATTTCCGCTTTTGTACCACCTATCCCTGATAGTATCCACCACGAAAAGATTGCAATAACCGCAACAAGGACAGCTGCAACTAAAATTGAAATAACAATTACCTTCTTTGATGAACGCTTTGTTACAAGCGGAGTTGTAGAAGGTGGAGCAAATACCTCAGGCCTTACCCTTTTATCTTGAGCAGGTGAGATCGGGGTTCCGGTAATTCCGACCGCAGGCATTTCCACCGTTTCGGCAGAAAGTGGCGCTCCGCACCTCGTGCAGAATTTCTTTTCATCAGACATCCATGCGCCACAACGCAAGCATTTCATGGCCACTCATTTCCTCGCCTCGAGCCCGGTCTAATAAGACTTCAGCATGAGAAGGGATTTGATAATACCGCCGTGTGCGTTTCGATAGGCATAATAAATGAGAGGCAAGATGCCTGTCCCGCCGTTGGCGATGTCATGAGCAGACTATTCTTCCCAACATAAACCCCAAGCTCGGCACCTTTACCCTTACCAACAAAAACAAGAACAAGAATAGCAGCAACAAGGAGAATGAGAATGAGAACAAGAATGATGAGTTGCTTTGTTGAAAAGACTTTCTGCTGCTCTGGAAGGGGCCTTGATGGAAGTTCGGGCTCCTCAACACCTGGCACGAGTTCAGGGACCTTTATCCAGGAAATGTCTTTCCCGCACTCCTCGCAGGTATCTGCCCGGGCATCGTTCCTGAAGCCGCAGTATGGACAGATCTTTTTTGGAAGGTGAGATTTTCCGTAAAGTTTCTCACCCGTTGGCGTCAACTTTTTCTCTTCCTCCATCTTCCCTCAATTCCCAAAGATTACCTACCCAAAACTTTGACAGGACAATAAATTATATCATCTTCGTTCAAAACCCGCTCAATTCTGCTAAACAGAAAGCGCTTTCCTTATTGTCGAGAATATCGAAACAGGGTCGTCTCCTTTCCTTGCCTGATCTATTGCTTCCTTCCCAATCCTTTCAAGAAGCCTATCAAGGAAAGCAAAGAACGAAACGCTTTCGGCGACTACCTTTTGCGGATCCTCCCTATACGGATAAACATCAACCGAAAGCCAGCCATCATACCCAACCCTATCAAGAGCATCGACCATTTCAAGGAACTCAACAAGACGAACCGACCCCAAGATCATGTCGTCGTCCCATCCGCCCCGGTTGTCATTAAGGTGAATGTGAAAGAGCTTCCTTGCCCTTGAAAGCATGTGAATCACTTCGGCAATGTTTTCTCCCGCTTGTATCGCATGCCCAATATCAACCGTCACTCCAACATTCCCAAGGCCAACCTCGTTGCAAAGAAGAAGCGCACGGGCGGAAGTGTCAATAAGCGAACGAATTCGCGGCTCTCGCGGCTTATACTCAACACAGAGCAAGACATCCGACCTGTAAGATGCAGCAGAAGAAATCCCTTCTACAAACCATTCCCATGAGTTCGAATAATCAACCTCAAAAGCATAATCGTAGCCGTCCTGGCCCGGCCAGATGTTAACCCTTTTAGTTCCAAGAGATGAAGCAACGTCCATCCCATTCTTTATGAGCTCTATCGCTTCATTTCGAATTCGGGCATCCTTGCTTGAAAGCGAGCCAAACTTCCACCTTGGGTCTCCAGCAAGATCAACGCCAACTGCCGCACAATCAAGCCCGGTGCCCTCAATTGCCTCATCAACCCTGTCAACTCCATCGGCAAAGTCCGCAGGGTAAAGCAATTCAACCCCGCTTATTCCCTCTATTTCGGCAATCGAAGCGATTCTTTCAAGAACATCAAGTCCCTTCCTGTAACCGGAAAGAAGGAATCGGTCGCCAACCATCCCAAAGACCCAGGTTCCGGTTGCAAATTTTCTCTCGCTCAATGCTCACACCCCCCGACCTTCAAATTCAACACAACAGTATAATCCACCATCCCATCGAAGAATGGAAGTGCAAGAACCCCCCCATAGGTAAGCCTTAAAAAGGAAAGTTGCAAAGATTACCCCATCTCAACCCTTACGCGATGAACTTTCCCATCGGAAAATGACTTTATGAGGTTTCCTTCTATTCTCTTGCCATCAACTGTTACCTGCTTTACACCCTTTGAGATGCCGGAAGGCTTGTCTATTTCTACTTCATATATTGCGTCCCTGAACCATCGCCTTAAACTGACCGCTTCCCACGCAGAAGGAAGGCAGGGATCAATGAGAAGCCCATCATAGGTTGGCCTCACCCCAAGTATATACCCCCAGAAAACATGCCACTGCCATACCGCACCTCCAGTGAACCATGAATGCGAACCCTCGCCAAAGTATTCGGACTCAGGCCCTATTATGTATTCTGCATAGACGTAAGGTTCGCTCATGTAAAGTTCGCCATCCTCGCGCGAGCGCACATTAGGAAGAACTGACCTGAAGGATTTCATCGCTGTGTCTCCGTCTCCAAGGAGAGCCCATGCCATAGTTGCCCATGCCGTTGCATGCACGAAAATCGCAGCATTTTCCTTTGTTCCCACTGCAAACCTCGTTATTATTCCAACGTTTTCGTCAGGTTCCTTCCAGCCTGGCAAGAAAAGAACACACCCTTTGTCCGTAAGAAGCCTTTTCTTGACCTCTTCCATAGCGATCCTAACGCGCTCTTTACGAAGCCCTGCAATTACAGCCCAACTTTGAGGATTCACAAATATCTCACCAACTGCGTTTCCTTCATCTCCCAAAGTCCCGCCTTCGTCAGTCGTTCCTCTTATGTACCACTTACCGTTCCAGGCATGTTCCTCAAGAGCCTGCTCTAATTTGCGTGCAATTCCAGCAACAGTTTTCAAACCTGGAAGCCCCTTCGCCCTCCTTGCAAGCTCAAGATATTCCCTGCAGAGGTAAAGTAACTGCTCGCTTGCCATAACGGACTCTCCCTTACCTTCGCGACCTGCATAATTTATCGCGTCGTTCCAGTCACCTCTTTCCATAAGCACAAGGTTTCTCGGGCTCCTTCTTCTCCAGACGTTTTCTATTATTCGATATATGACCTCTGCAAGTGTCATCTCAACGCCATCAAAAGTACTAACAATTTCATCAAGTACTTCGAGCCTCCCGCTCTCCCTTAGATAGAAAAATATCGATATTGGAAGCCACATGGCAACATCAATATTCCCTGGAGTTCCAGACGGGAGAGCAAGGTCATGAATGTAGCCCTGGTCAACACTTCCGTCGGAATGTATAAGTCCAATGTGCCAGACTATTCGATCCCATGCGTCATCCAAGAATCTTGGAAGCGCTCCAAGTATGCACTGAGCTGAATCCCTGAATCCCCAGGTCTCATTCCCACTGCATATAAAATACGAGCCGTCCGAACGATACCACCAGAAACAAACTCTTGCTTGATATTTGTGCCAGATGTTCACGAAGTGATTTATGTACCTGTCAGGAGTAAATGCCGTATCGCCATATGATATATCAAGCCAGTAACGATTTGTCTCATTAAACCTTTCCTCATAAACTCCCGAGCGAAGGTGATATTCAATCCTGTCAAAATCCTCCTCCCGTTCAAGAATCCCCATAGCCATTATTATTCTCTCCTCGCCACCTGGCTTTAAGTCGATGACGTATTTGTGAGCAAAGCAAGCAGGTCTTCCATCGTTATCGCTGCTTGAAAGCGTCCCTTCAAGAACAGCGCGCGGCTTTGCAAGTGACATTCCCGGCCCTATGAACTCATCCCGCATAGTTTCGTATGCGACGAATTTCTCAGTACTTGCAAAGAAAACTTTAACCGGCCAATCCCGGTTGGGAACATAAGCCTCGCGGTTCCAATAAGTCTTTTCAGCAACCAAAACATCTCCGACAAGGCGAATCCTGTTGAAGAGAACATTAAAGTAGTACGAGATTATGTTTGGCATGTGCTGACCCAAAAGAAGCTCAACAAATGGATAGACTTCAATCCTTTTGTGATCGCTTGTCATGTTCGTGATGCGTAGAATCCAGTACTCAAGGTCAGCATCCAGAGGCACTAAAAATGAAAGCCATGCGCTCAAACCAGACCTCTCCGCCTCAAGCCTCTGGTAGCCAAGACCAACCCTCGAGCGCCAGGAATCAAGTTCTTCTCGAATGGGCATCCAGTTCGGGGTCCAGATTTCGTCGCCGTCCTTAATGTATACGTATCTTCCAGGTTCATTATTAAGAGCAGGTGCCCATAGGTTAATTCCATAGGCAGGAGCCTGCTTCCAGAAAGAATAACCGCCCCCCGTGTGTGTAATGAACGAGCAGTATCTACCATTTGTAAGGTAGTTTATATACGGGTACCTCAAGTGAGGCTCGGTAACGATGTATTCAAGACCATCCTCGCTGAAGTATCCGCTTCGTGGAACTTCCTCACTCATTGACGGCTTCCACACCCCCTTCTCTCAAACAGGTAAAGGATAAAGGAAACCTTATATAGCATTCGTTTGAAGTCCAAAGATTACCTTTTATTATGAAAGAGTTACTTTCGAATTATGGAAATATTAACTCAATTTGCCGTTGCAAGAGGGCGTTACTATGAAATTTGCGGCGATGAATCAGCGGATCGCAATCTCTCGGCTAAGTACCTAAAAGCTCTTTCAGTTATGAAACAGAAGTTTCAGCACCAATAACCTCGACATGAACAGCAGTAGACATCCGAAGAAGCGCAAGCAGGAAGTAAATTGTAGATGATGCTCCGCGGTTCGGGTCAATTCCGTTTATAAGCAGTCCATCAGAGCAGCTTCCCTGGGCAAAGTCATAAAGGGGCTGCCTCAGGATATTCCTTCCAAGAAACCACTCCATCGCTGCGCGTGCAAGTTCGAGATATTTCTCATCGCTTTCAATCACATACGCATCAACATAAGCATCAACAAGCGAAGCAGCCTCCACCGGTAATTGTCTGAACCTTGCTCTTTCCCCTTCTTTGGCAAAGAAGCCATAGTCACCAATTAAATCAAAGATTCCGTCTTTGTAACAAAGTTCGGTTAAAAACGAAAGGCTTTCAACGCCATTCTTTAAGAATTCATCCCTCTTCGTAGCACGATAGGAAAGAAGAAGTGCTCTCGGAAGTACTCCATTTCCGCTACGGAGACTTTCTTCAAACCAGCGCCAGTCGGAAGAACTTTCTCGCTCAAATGCCTCATTTAACTTCTCTGCCATATTCTCAAGAGCACCTGCAACATGGCTTGCGCCTGGGAATCTCGTAAGGTAGTGGTAGCATCCACATATTGCATACGCCATCGCCTTTAGTTCGGCAAGTTCCAGTGTAGCAACCACATCGTCGAATATGTTCTTGGCAAGGGAAGCAAGTCCCTCGTTTTGCTCAAGAGCAACAGTAACACCAAGTCCGGCAAGAACCTTACCCTGGCACTCCTCATCTCCCACATCGTCAGTGAACTCAAGGTCATAAGAAAGGCGCCCATGGAATTTACCTTCAGGAGTTTGCATATACCGAAGGAACCCAAGGTATCTTCTTGCAAGTTCTGCTGCGTTCTCATCATCTGTCTGGGATCTGTAAAGTACTGTTGCGGCAAGTGCGAGTGCATTTTCGCCCGCATCATAGCCGCTTGCCCTATCCGGGATATCGTAATGAGCCCGCGATAGAACTCCTGTAGAATCGGTAAGTCTCGCAAGATAATCCAACTTTGGCCTTGGTATATCCCTGAAGGAAACATGAGGCCTTGCCTGCGAGGGCACAACAGCTACCTTTCTTCCCGCGAGAACCGATTCGAAAAGCCTGATGTACTCCTTTGCAATCTCCTTCCAGATGAGTTTCCTCCCAAAGGAATAAGCGTTTTCCATCATGGAGTTGCGAAGCTCCGGACTTGAAAGCAATTTCAGAACAGCATCTGCAAGACTATCCGGGTTTTTAAAATCCGCAAGTAGGCCTCTTCCGCCTGCAAGCATCTCCTGAGCATAGTAATAAGGGGTGGAAACAACCGGCCTTCCAACAGTCAAAGCATACGCAAGAGTTCCGCTTACGATTTGATCTTTTTCTATGTATGGCGTTACGTATATATCACATGCGGCAAGAAACTCAATCAGCTCCTCAAGAGAAACGAAACGCTCATAGAAAAGAACATGGTCCTCAACACCAAGTTCTCGAGCAAGACCTTTCAGCGAGAACCTGTATCTTTCACCTTCCTTTTTCTTTGCCGGAGGATGTGTTGCGCCAAGCACCACGTAAACGCAGTCGGGGTAACGCTCAATTATTTTCGGCATCGCCTGGATCATGTATTCGATCCCCTTTCTCGCCGAAAGCAATCCAAAAGTAAGAAGAACAGTTTTTCCTGAAAGTCCCCATTTGCCCTTGTATTCATCCGGCTTTACAAATGGGAAGTCCTGAGCGCCATGGTGAATCATGTGTACCTTTGATGTGTCCACCTGGTAATATTCCTTGAGAAACTCAACTGACTTTTCGCTCATGACAATTATCGCATCAGAAAGATCGCAAACTTCAACAAGCGCTCTGTGTCTTTCAGGGTCCGGGTCGGAAAGAACCGTATGAATAGTTGTCACAACTGGTTTTTCGAGTTCGCGTAGAAGATCAGTGATGTATATTCCCCTTGGCCCGCCAAAGATCCCGAACTCGTGCTGAAGGCAAACGATGTCAACCCCCGAAAGGTTAATGTAATCTGCAGCCCTCGGATAATCTCTGTGGTTACTTGCAAGAATCTCAAATCTAACAACTGGCGGGTAGTCGTAACCCTCGACTCTATCGTTCATTGCAACAACGAACACATCAGATGAAGGGTCAAGGTTTCGAGATAGCCAGGTTGCAAGATCATAGGTGAAAGTTGCAATGCCGCACTGTCTTGGCAGGTAATTCCCGATTACTGCTACATTAAGTCTTGGCTTTTCCCATTCTCCACCGCTTGCATTCATGACTTTTACCACCTCTTTCGAGCAGAACAAAACACATTTAAGAGTGGAAAGAACGACATGTCTCAAAAAACAAAGGTTCTCCCAAAATTATACGCCTGAAATGCGTATCGGGGTAGTGCATTTTTAATTGAATATGTTGGAAATTTTATGGTTGCCTGTATGGCTTTCGGCTTTTCACCGTTGGCGATGAACTCTAACCGGACTCTCTAAAAAATCAAAAGTAATGAATGTAATGAAAGGTTCTTAATCACCAGATCAAGATTATCAAAGCCATCATGTTTTAAGCCCAGTTCATATGTGCCGACTCCTAATTAGAATTATTTGCCCCTTCTCCGATAGGAATCGTAAAGTATACTGTTGAGCCAGAAGAAGTCTTCTCATTAATCCAGAGCTTGCCACCAACCCTTAAAACTGCTGCTTTCGCTTGAGCTAACCTTTCAGGATTACCGATGTATGCCGTCCTGTTCGTGCTCTGTATTGAGAACATCACTCCATGCCCGTTTGCAAGACTGCCAACAATTGCATCCGATGTCTCGGTTTTGCTGCGTGCTTCAAGCGCGCATTCAAGAAGAGGAAGAAAAATCTCTCTTGCCGTCTCCTCCCCGCAGTCAAGGAGCGGAAGCATGTTAGCTATGTGAACTTCGCCCCCTGTAGGCCAGTATCTTTCCCATAGCTCTCTTGCAATTTCTTGAACTATCTTTGTAGGGTCAACTATTTTGCAATTATCGAATGCGCCAACCGCACTGCTCTTTCTTTTCTCTCTTCTCCACACAATGACCACCTCCAGTCTCATCAAGCCAAAGAGCTCAAGGTTTCATCGCGGTCTAAACCCATTCAAACTTTCGAAAAAATAATCGACTGGAGACGTTAAAGAAGCATTGAACTTCCGTAAAAAAGCAGTTAAAACCGAGACAAAAGAATCCCTGCTAAGGGGATTGAAACCCATGCGATAAGTGTCGGTGGTGACGAGTGCGCACGTGCCGTAGAAACAAAAGAATCCCCGCTAAGGGGATTGAAACCGCATTTAAAGCATAAATGAAGAAACCTCACAAGTAAAAAATTAGTGACGACTTTTGAATAACCCTGAAATCGTCGAAATCTATTCCACATGTCCCGCGCCTTTAGATTGGGGAAAGAGAAAGACCAATGCATTACTTACGATTAAGTTAGCGGACTTTGATTTTTTGGATTTCTCTACTGATAGATATCGCCTCTGCTTGCTATGGCAATAATCCTTATTTCCCTGTTTTCTTCTATAATCCTAAAGACCATCCTAAACTTACCAGCACGATACCGATAAAGTCCCTCCAATTCACCATGTAGACGCTTAACATTCTTGCCAGAATTGGGTTACTCCCGAGCTCCTTCGTTGCCTCACGAACCTTTTTCTGATAATCGCTATCCATCCTTTCGTAGTATTTCTTAGCACTCTTTGTCCAGGTAACTCTCCATTCAGTCAAAACTTACCTCTGATACATCTCCGCTCTTCTCGTTCTTAATACCCTCCTTTAAATTTTCCATTAGTTCATGATCAGATAGCGTTTCCTCCGTAGCCTTCCACTCTTCTAACTCCTCCCAGCTGATGTGGCGCATCAATTCAATCCTTTCCTCTGGAGACATTCTTCTTATTAACCCCGAGATTGCCAAAGCAAGAATTTCCTTCGTTGTCATATTTGATTTCCTTTTCCTTCTACTTTAGTCATTTACCTCACACTCATTCTACTACCATCACAAACACCCGAACAGAGAGAAGCCGTGGCAGGCGGATTGTCTAACCGCCAAAGAGCAAGTTTTAGGCACATATGCTTCCTGCACACAAGCGTAGATTGACCAGAGATACTCTGTTAAAATTCCCAAAGGTTCTACCAAAAGCGATAAGCCAGTAGTTTTGAAAAAGGGGAAAGGCTTGAAAATAAGGCCAATTAAGATAAAAGCTAAGGATGGGAAGCCTCCGAGGTTCCCAGTTAAGGAGGCTCTCGCAAAAGTTAGGAAACTTATATACAGAGGTAATAAGGTCGAATGCCCCTGTTGCAACAAAACCTTTTCGCTTTTCCTTTATTCTCCCTACATGAGCGCCCTGTGTCCTTACTGCTTATCCTTCGAAAGATACAGGCTCCTTTGCAAATACCTGCGTGATGAGACAGACTTCGGCTCACGCCAAATCAGGCTTTTGGACATCGCTCCTACGTGGTGTTTCCAGGAATTCTGCCGTTCTTTCGAACTCGTTGACTATGTCTCCATTGACATTTCATCACCGATAGCAATGAGGAAAATGGACATCTGTAACCTCACCTTTGAAGACGAATCCTTCGATTGCATAATTTGCTACCACGTCCTCGAGCATATAAAAGATGACAGGAAAGCCCTAAGCGAGATATATAGAGTTATGCGAAAGGGCGGATGGGGAATAATACAGGTTCCAATACACATAGAAAAAACAGTGGAGCGCCGGGAACTCTCAAAGGAAGAAGCAAAGGAAATCTGCAAATTCCCGAGCCACTTAAGAGCCTACGGAAGGGACTTCAAACAAATCCTTGAGGGCGCAGGTTTTCAAGTTGAAGTTTCGGACTTCGTCAAGAAATTCTCAGAAGACGAAATTAAAAGATTCGGCCTTGACAGAAGTGAAGAGCTCTACATTTGCAAAAAGTAAGCGCTATACAAAGGTATTTATAACCAAAGCTTGGTTGAAAAGTTTGAAACAACTTAGCTTTTTAATGTATTCTTTTTAGATTGGCGTAAGCGTCAGAACTTTTAACAAAAAAGGAGGTATGAAAAATGGCGAATGCTGTAATCGTTGACATGCTGAGGACTCCATTCTCAAGGTCAAGGCCTGCACAACCTGAACGCGATGCCTATAACAACCTTAGAATGGACGAGGCTCTTTCAAGGGTTGTTCGAAAGATCATCGAGCGCAACAAAGTAAAGCCCGAGGAAATAGGAGACGTCATTACAGGCTGCGGAATGCAGATGCGCGGCGAACATTACATGATGGGAGGTCGCACAATCGTCATGCTTGCTGGCCTTCCAGTTGAAGTTCCTGCTCAAGCAACTGACAGAGTTTGCATATCGGGCATGAGCGGTATCCACCAGGGCGCTATGGAAATCATGCTCGATTACTCAGACATAGTAATTGCAAACGGAATGGAGCACATGACCCACGTTCCAATGGATGTTCGCTTCAATCCCGAACTCATAAATGTTAACCCAAGGTTTATAACGGATGAAGAAATGAAGAAGTACGAACTGCAAACAGCAATGTCCATGGGACTTACTGCAGAAAAACTTTTCTCCATGACTGACTTTACCAGGAAAGAGATGGACGAGTGGTCCCTTGGAAGCCACAAGAAAGCAGCAGCAGGATACGAAGAAGGATATTTTAAAGGTGAACTTCTTCCAATGGAAGTAACTGATGCAGAGGGAAACATAACTGTTGTCGACAGAGACCTATCAGTCCGCCCGGACACTACCCTTGAAGCGCTTTCCGAACTCAAGCCAGCCTTTAAGCCCGATGGCCAGATCACAGCAGGGAACTCCTCGCCCTTAAACGCAGGCGCCGCCTCAGTTCTCATCATGAGCGAAGAGAAGGCCAAATCGATGGGTCTGAAGCCGCTTGCGAAGATTATATCAATGGGATGGGCAGGAGTTGAGCCGAGCGTCATGGGTATGGGGCCAGTTCCCGCAACTAAAAAAGCGCTTGAAAAGATCGGGATGAAGCCTGAGGAAATTGATTACTGGGAGATAAATGAAGCCTTTGCAATCGTTACACTCTATGCGATAAAGGAATTTGGGATTGACCCTGACCGCGTGAACATTAAGGGTGGAGCGATTGCGATAGGTCATCCGCTTGCCGCATCAGGTCCAAGGCTTACCGGTACCCTTGCAAGAATACTTAAGGAAAAGGGTGGAAAGTACGGAGTTGCAACTCTTTGCGGAGGCGGTGGCCAGGGCGGAACCGTTGTAATAGAGAGCATTTAACATTTAACGACTTTCGCAAAGATAATTGTAGTTGTGCTTAGGACAGGGGCAAACTTTTGACGGTCTGCTTCTGCTGTGAGTGCTGTTGCATTTCCCGCTTCACGCAGATGCTCCCACTAAACGCTATAGAGCCAATCTTCCCAAGGCTTACCGGAACTGAACTTTCAGTAACGGAAAAGTGCAAGGGGTGCGGAAAGTGCGTCGAGCACTGCTACATTGGTGCAATTAGTATCCGCGACAAAAGGGCTTTTATAAACGAATACTGCAGAGCTTGTGGCCGATGTGCATCGGTATGTCCAAATGGAGCCATTGAGATTAGACTGTCGGACCCAGAATTTCTTGAAAAGGAAAGGGAGCGCATTCGTTCATACGTTAAATATGATTGAAGGCAGGCAAACCTCTACGCGACAAGTCCTCAGTTGTTGATGTCTCGCACAAAGGCGAAGTTGATGCCTTCCGCCCTCAGAGTGAGAATCATTTCTTTTACTATTCCTGGTGTATTAGGCCGGTGAATCTGCGAGCAATGTCTGCAAGGTTGCGCATGGCAGAGCGAATGTATTCGGGATCGTTCTGATGGTCGATGAAAACCTGATTGACCTTCCTCCCCATACCCAAGCCCACCGCTGCTTGAGCCACCTTGCTGTGGTAAGAGCTTTTGCTATCCACTACGAAGAACCCACGAAGCTTGGCCCACTCGCACATGTAGGTCATCAGGCTAAGGTCGTCGCATCCCCTTCCTCCCTGGTGGTTGTTTATACCTATCACATGAGGGATAGTAGAGATGTCACCGTCTAAGGTTCTGAATACCGTATCCCGGTCCATCCCTACCTCGAGCTGACCTCTTCCGGAAAAAGATTTGGGAGGCGCGTTCTGCGTGGGGATATGCATCATGACCTGGTATCCAGCTTCCCACAGGCGTTCCGCTTCCTCCTGGCTGTAGGGTTCATATGGCAACACCGAAAAGGTCAAGGGCGCATCGATCTCCATCCATTTCTGAAGGTTTTCTATTGAGAGGCCAGTGTCGTCCACAACGATGGCCACTGCCGGAGGTTTGGAAATGGACTTTTTCTCGGTGCGCGCTTCTTGCCCATTACTGGTTTGACTTATTTGCTTCCTTCTGATAGCGGAATGACTGGGCCGGTGTTTTTCGCTTTTTTTTGGCTCGCTTTTCTTGCCTTCTTTCGAAGAGGGAAAGAGAATATGTCCGTAGGGTCCTGCCGGGCTGAAGAGAAAAATGAATAATAGGGCGATAATTATCGAGGTGAAAATGAGGCCTTTCTTTATCCTCTTATTCCCCTTGAGACTTTCTCTGCCATTTATCCTGTCCTGGCCTTTTGAGGGTTGATCATACATTTTACCAATCTCTTCATTCGTCTGGCGTCATGATGTTCTTACTGCCGGCATTCTAATATGCTCAGTTTTAGAACATCGGGGTTAACCAAAGTGGTTGCTTTCTATATATCGATTTTTTTGTTTTGCGTTTATAAACTTCTCATATCAACCCGTAGATTCCTTTATCTTGCTATACCGCAGGCGCGTTGCCGCAAGCAAGACTGCGGTTACTCCTTTCCTCATAATCCTTTTCCGCTCAAGCACAAATGATGCCTGCCTCAGGGGTTTTGAGGAAGTTTGGCTACCCAAGATACGTTTCGTATTTATTTACCTTTCGCTAACTGCCTCTCGCAGCTTTCGAAATCGACTACAGGACACCGCTTCTGATGCAACCGTAACGTCCCCGTAACTTCCCTCTTCTGTGTCACTGCTAATGCGTTTTTTATGCATATCTCAGCGACAAACTATAGGCTCATTTCAATTTTTTTATGGTAAATAGGATTAAGAACTTCCGAATTTTGTCTTCACAAAACCGGAGGCCGCTCAGCCCTGTGGTGCGGGGAGAGGGATTCCAACCCTCACGCCAAAAGGCGGCGGATTTTAAGTCCGCTGTGTCTAGCTATTCCACCATCCCCGCTCGTAGGCTGAATATCATCCATAATTATTTTCTTCAAAATCCAGCAAGAAATCAATTCAAATTTCACGAAGACCATCCCGGCAAAAAAACCGCTTGCTTCTTCAATCACTCAGGAAATAGGCTCAACTGCCCAGGGTCATCTCGCCCTTCACCAATATTGTAATCGGGAGACTCCTCTCTTATAGCCCACTCAAGAACATTCTCGAACCTTTCGGCACCAGGAATCTGTGACATAACATGATCTATTTCGTCCCCCCTCAATTTAAGAGAGAGGATTGGCTCTGACTCTGTACATGATGGATCGCCAAATGGAAGAATCAAAACTTCAGCGAGCCCATCGGTCTGAACTTTGTTTTTTGAAACCAAAGCACTCCACTTTGCCCCGACATAATCCCTTGTCCATCGCCCTGCGGCAATTGCACAAGCGATTGCTCTTTTCCTTGCTTCTGCCCTTGTCTTCCTCGGCAGACCAGAACAAAACTCGTGGTTATCTAAAAGTTTCCTCAACAGAGAAGCCTCGTCAAGCGAAATGGAAGACGGTGGATAAATTATGGATGTTTCAAGTTCAAGCCTCTCCATGCTCTTATAAACTGAAGCAAGGTATGGGAGATCCTCATACGAAAAATCAAACCTCGAAAGATTTTCCGTTATTTCTTCATGCCTTTTCCTGCTCTTGCTTTCAAGAACTTTCCTCACTTCCCGGCTCGACATCTCTTTTAGTTCACCTGCTTCTACTCCTAACTTGTAAAGCGCCCTAACAGAAGCATTGAATTCTTTCAGGTTCATCCCAAAGAAGCGAGAAAGCACTTCCTCGTACAGTGCCTTTTTCCCAAAGAAGTCGAAGTTTTCTCGAAGGAAGTCGCCTTCCTCTCCTCGAATGAGAAACTCCATCCCCTTCTGAATTATCTCAACGATTGCTTCCATGTCTTCCGGCAGTTTGCACCTTTCAAGAAAAGCGTAGAGGTTACCGCGGAAAGTGTTTAGAACTTCACGCGAATCCACAAGCCCTCCATATTGAAGCTTGCATCTGGCAAATGGGTTTTCAGCCCAACGCTCGCAAGCACTCATGTGATTTATAAGGAATCTTCCCGTCAATGGATAAAAAGAGTTCGCCACCATCAAAACAAGAACTTGCATTAGCGTGAAGGCTATTGCCATTTGAGATTCGGAGCAAGCAAAAACAGGAACGTGCAGCCTTTCAATTTCACGCGGTTCCAAAGAGTAAGGCAATTCTTTCTCCTCAACCACATTATAAGGAATTTGCCTCAACCCAAATTCCCAACTGTCAATTGAATCCTTATCCCAGAGTCTCTTCTTTGTGCGGGCAATAGACGGAAACGCAGGTGCCGCTCCAAACCCATCCTTGGTTATACCTCCTGCGGAAATGAGCGGTAGAAGCGCTGATAGGCACGAGGAGACTTCCCTCCTTAGTTCCTGGCAAAAAGGGCTTGGCCTCCCTGGAAAGACATTAACATGGACAGGGCCTTCCCAGCCTCCTAACCTTCCAAACCTCGGGAGGAAAGCAGGACCAAGCACAAGAATATTCCCCCCAGGCCATCTTCTCCGAGCCGCCTCAACAATTATTCCCTTAAGTTTCATTTGAGCGTCAAAAAGTGAAAGCACATCAGAACACTCGCGCGTGGAAAGTTCAATTACGAAAGATTCATCCGGGGCCCTTTCTTCGAGTTTTATGCTGTCTGAATCCTCGGTGAAAAACCAACTACGGCAAATCCACACTCCGTGACCGTATAGAAAACCTCCATTTGATGTAAGGGTTTCCCCAAGAGCGCGCCTGAATTCCTCCTCAAGCTCATGTACATCGCACCAATCATCTCCCTCTAAGGCACTTGCGTTCTCTCTTGTCATGACGGCGCCATGTATCTCAAGGCCGCCGGGGGGAGGGCTCACAATTTCCCGCAAGCTAAACTCCAATTTCCCACCTTTCAGTCCAAATCCTCGAATCGAGGAAGCTCTCTATTAAGTGGATCTCTTAAGATTTCCTCTAACTGACAAGTTTTAGACGTCCCCTTTTTCGATTCCGTCTCGCAAGCATCTTCAACCCGAGCCTTATCCTCAAGTTCCACGACTTCCAGGCATTCCTTTTCAACAGTAGAATCCAAACTTCTCACCTCCCTTCTCTTCAACAAGGGACAATCAGTCCTAAAGTTTACCACTGACCTGTGACATTTTTAGGCGAAGAACTCTTCCCTGGGCCTTTGAGAAGAACTATCTAATAATTACTTCAATCTCCTATCAAAACGAACCTGCACTTCATTTCATGTTCTTTGCGCTGAATACTTTCCATACCCGTCGAGAATCATGCCGTCGAGAATGTCCTTTTCTGAGACAAGAATTTCATCAAGCCTTGCGATATCCATAAGAACGCCAAGGACAGCAGCGCCACCTATGATTACATCTGCTCTCTTAGGCTCGAAGCGCATAATCTTCTTTCTCTCCTCAAGACCAACCTTAGCAAGCTCCATGAAGAGTTCCCTGACCTCGCTCCTCTTAAGTTTTGAGTGATGTATTTTCTCCGAGTTGTATTCCTCGAGGCCAAGAACCATTCCTGAAAGGGTTGTTACAGTGCCTGCAAGACCTACGCCCATCGAAACACCCTCCGAAGCAAGAAGGTCAAGGGCAGGCTTTAAGGCAAGATATATGTGCGATTCCATCCTCCCAATTGAAACGGGCGATGGTGGATCAGTAGCAAGAAAACGCTCACTCATTCTTACGCAACCAACATTCACACTCCTTGAGGAAACCTGAGTAAATCCTTCTTTCCCTCCCTTTGCATCGCCAACTACAAGTTCAGTGCTCCCTCCCCCTATATCGAAAACAAGAACCCTCCCTCGAGCGTTCCCTATATCGGACATTGCTCCGGTAAAACTAAGCTCTGCTTCTTCTTCGCCAGAAAGTACCCGAGGCCTCGTACCAAGAACTTTTTCCGCGGCAAGCAAGAATTCCCCCCCGTTTTCAGCATCTCTGAGAGCACTTGTTGCTGCTGCAAATATTTTCGTTGCAGAAAACTCGTCGGCGCACTCCCTGTACTCTTCGAGAACCTTTAATGTGCGATCAATCGCTTCCGAAGAAAGAAAGCCCCTCTTGTCAACCCCCTCCCCGAGTCTCGTAATTTCCATGCGCCTTACAATCGTTTCCGTTTTCGTTCCTTCGGTGCGAGCAACAAGGAGCCTTGTGGAGTTTGTGCCGATGTCAATTGAAGCAAGCCTCATCTTTCCCCGCGCACCAGAGGTTCTCCTCACCGCCAACTTTCTCAATGCACCACCTTCCAATCATTCCGCGTTCACACCCAGTTGAAAGCGCATATGCTGTGTGTGCATGAAGGCATTTAATCGAGCCAATTTTACCACCTGAAACTCCCTTCCCATCAAACGCGAAACGGACCCTTTTAGATGCGTGCTTAGATAGCAAACTTCTGAGAAATGAAGCATATTCAATTTCCTCGCCTGAAAATTTTTCTCGCAATGCCTTATCTCCAAGTTTCGATGAAAAAACACTGACGTACCCATCACTTTCGAGCCCTGCAATAACCCTTGATGCAAAAGGGCAGGAAAGCCAGAGTGGTGGAGGAATCGGGCCTCCGGTTAAATCCTCCGGGATTGTCAAAAAAACCGCAGGCATGCCATGTGGACATCTTGCGAGAATAAAAATTTCCCCCGAGGGTTTTCTTTTAATCTGACTTGTTATAACGTGAATGTCTGCTTCATTCGGATTCTCAAACTTAATAAGATCTTCAAGATTTCTGCCTCGAACTTCCTCAAAATTTTTTCTTATTCGTAGACGACACTTATCTCGAGTATTTTCCATTCCCCACCTTCCATTTCAAACGAAGCCCGAACCGCACTCCTTCCCCCCGTCCTGTATCCAATCCATCCCGAGGCCTTTGCCTTACCACTGTGTAGTTCACAAAGTGAAAACCTGTAGGAAGAAGCATCCTTGAAAAGAACACTTGAGCCTCTGACTTCTGCAAGAAACTGATTAAATGGGAGATTTCGCTTTGCGGTAGAAGAAAGCCTACTGTATGCATTCCTCCATCCGCCTTCGCGCAGTTCTTCAAGATACTCCTGGATAACAATGCATGGACTTATCGGAAAAAGTGATGCTCCTGGATTTTTCGGAAAAAGTCCGCTGAGGTCAAATGACGGCTTGAATTCAGAAGTAGCGTTTTTAGTGGTCTCATAAAAACTGAAGAAAGCAATTGAAAGGGCAAGGGCAATCAAAAGGAATGAAAAAACGAGAACTCTTGCATAAAAAAGCCTATCGTAACTTCTTGGCTCAACAGCATTCCACAAACGAATCCTACGTGACGGTGCCTTTGTTCGTGAAGGCTCACTTGTTTTCGCCATACTTTAAGGCTCACTCCCAGAAGGAGTCCTTTTCTCCTCCTGGCTTTTCATCACCTTTACCCATATCTTCCTCGAAGAAGAAGGAGTGGAGATCTTCCGGCTTTGCTTCCTCTCCTTGATCGGGCGACTCAAGGCCTTTCTCGGGGTATTCTTCCTTCTCTCCCTCAACGCTCACATGGCCTTCTTCCACTTCTGTTTCATTTCCCTCTTCACCAAACTCAACAAATTCTTCTGTTCCACCCTCATGTCGAGGTTCCTCCTCAATTACATCAAAAGGCACAGGCGAAGGCTCCTCCTCAGGTACCACGTAGGATTCTTGCTCGCCCTTTTGCTCTTCAGGCTCCCATGTGTGAGACTCCTCGGGTTCCCGGGTCGGTTCTTGGTAAGCTTCCTCAGGTTTGATTTCCTGCTCTGTGAGCTCGCCAACTTCCGTAACCTGAGGACCACCTGACTCCCCGAGTAACTCCCTGTACTCTGGCGGCATCTTATATTCTTCCTCACTTATAGCCTCAGGCCTCACTTCTTCTCCACCAAAGTCCTCAAACCATTCAGGAAACTCACCTGGAGTCTTCCCTTCTTCCGCAACCGCCTCCTCTGCAGGTAGTGGTTCGATCTCCGCAGGTGGGGGAGGGAGTTCCTCCCAAGGTGGTGCCTCATACACCTGGGGCTCCGTCTCCTGGGGCTGAGGGAATTCCCCCAATGGGGGGGTAGGTTCAATCTCGGTGAAAGCTTCAGGCACTTCATAAGCAGGCGGTTCATAAGCAGCTTGAGCCTGCGGACTTTCCAATTCTGGTGCACTATACTCGGGCTGCTCAACATGGGCTTCCGGTGCTTGGACAACAGGTTCATACGATGGTGGCGGGGGTGCCGCAGTTTCTCCAAAAGTTGGCGGAGCCTGAGCTTCGTATTCCGGCTGAGCGGGAGACTCTATTGGCGGGGGAGTAGGAACATATTCCGGTTGAACCCGAGCAGGAGGATACTCAGGTGGGGCTTCAGGATATTCAACCGGTGTCACAGGTTCTGCATATTCCGGGGGTACATACTCAACACCGGGACCAATTTCTTCGCCCTTTTCTTCCCTCTTTTTCCCTCTTTTCCTCTCCTTCTTAACCTTAGGCTGCTTCTCTTTTTTGAACAACTTCCTTCTACGCTCGGGCAATCCAAACTCAGTAACAGCTGGGGGTGGCTGCACTTCCTCAGCCTCGTACCCCGGAGGTGCAGGTGGCGCGTACTCAGGTGGCGCTTGCTCCACAGCAACAGGAACTTCCTCGTAGCCTTCAGGAATCAAAGTTGGTGGAACCTCTGCTTCTATCTCTTCATGTGTTCGGGTCACCTCGGGCTCAAGTTGCTTCTCAGCAGCCGGTGGCGAAGGAAGAGGTGCACCTTCTGCCAAGGGTGCCTTCTCCTTACGTTTTTCCTCTAACCCTTCTGCCATCAGTTCTTCAAAATCGGCAGTTGGAGCAGCAATAACGGGTCCGGGAGGAATCTCTACTTTAGCACTTGGCACTTCAGTTTCTACACTTGGCAATTCTGGCTCGAACACTTGCACGGGTTCCGTAACTGGGGGAACTTCAGGTGCTGGGGCCCTTACCTCCGGAGCTACTCTCTCAGAAGGAGCAGAAACCTCCTGAGGAGCTGGAGGGGGCGGGGGCTCTTCGGCTTTCTTCTTCTTTACCTTTCTTTCCCTTGGCGCCCTTTCAGGTCTTGCCTTCGCACCCGCACCTGCAAGCCTCGCTTGTAACTCGTGTAGCTCGCGTTCATGGCACTCAGGACAGCGAAGAACGTCACCTGTCTCGTTAACACATTGAGGGCAGATCCCCTTGCCACACTCAAGACATTTCCCTATAACACGCTCGCCCTTGTGCCTTTCGCATTCCAATTTCCTCACTCCCCGGGCTACCCGCTCAAAAACAAGAATCCTCGAACACTCGAACACTCTACATAATATTTTTCACTTGTAAAATTATACTTCCTTTCCAAGCAATTTCCCAACTCGCTTTTCCGTTCACAAAAAAGGGTCTCATGCATTCAGATCGCTCCTCTTTCCTCAAAAGATGAACGAAAAATTATTTGGAAATTGTCGCGAAAACTATCAAAACATTTAGCGAATCTCAATGAGCCCAGACGCTTTCGAATGGCCATAAATTCGGATTCATCCTTCCACCATTAAAATGCCAGACAATAAGACTGTAGCCAAATTCGGGAAGTGCTCGATTTCGACGCGGCTAAAAAATTCATGCGATACTGTCATTTCGAACTAAAAGGAGCGGAGCAATTCAAAAGAAGGCGAACCCTCTCCCATGCCTCCTCCATGGACTGGATATTCTTCACCTTGTACTTTACTTCTTCGTTACCATCATCAGTTGAAACTATATAAAGGACTTCTCCTTTTGAAACAAGGCGTTGACGTCTTGCTTCCCTTTCGATGTATTCCATCGTTCGAGCCTCGCGAACACTTCTTTCAAGTTCGGCCGTGAGGCGCTTCTCCCTTTCAAGTTCTGCCTCCTTCCTCCTGAGCTCTGAAGTCGCCTCAATATTTTTTGAAGTAGGTCCAAAAGAAGCAAACGCAAAGAAAACGGCAAGGAGAATTAAAATTACTGTCCTTACAGAAAGTTTATACCGTCTCTTTCTCTTCTTCCTTCTACCCGAACTATCTGGACTATTTCTCCCTTGCTCGGAGACATTGTTCCTTTTGTTGGATCTTCCTTCTTTCCCCGAAACTCGCCCACCACTTCTTGTTGTACTCCGAGAACCTGATTTCCCCGAGGAACTCGCACGACCTTTGCAAGACCCGCTTCTTGCAGAGGAAGAGGCAGAGCGCGCCTTCGCTTTATTTGAACCGCTTTCCAATTTTCTTCTGTTCATCGGCTAAATCCTGTGAATGTGGACGAGATTTGTCGTTCCCGCCTTCTCGTCCAAAAAACCGCTAACGATTACGACCAATTCTCCCTTCTTCAAAAGCCCAAGCGATATGGATCTTTCAACTGCATTTCGAATCGTTGCCCTGAAGTCGGGCTCGAATTCACATTTGACTGCCTCCACTCCCCATATAACTGAAAGTCTTCTCACAACGCTTTCGGAATTGCAGGCAGCAATTATAGGAACTTTTGGCCTGAACCGGGAAAGGTGAATTGCGGAATAGCCGGTTCTCGTAATTGTAAGTATCGACGATACTCTCAGGTCAGATGAAATTTTTGAAGCGGCATAGCATATTGCATCAGCAATGCTTTCTCCAGCCCACGACCTTCGCTCATTCAAAATAGCATCAAAATCAAGAGCCTCTTCTGCCCTTTTTGCAATTCGAGCCATGGTCTCAACTGCCTTGACAGGATATGACCCGATAGCGGTCTCCGCAGAAAGCATCACCGCATCCGTTCCATCGAGGATGGCATTTGCGACATCACTTGCTTCAGCGCGCGTAGGACGCGGATTCGTGACCATTGATTCAAGCATCTGGGTTGCTGTTACAACAGGTTTTGCCCTTCTAAGCGCGCGTTTTATTAATTCCTTCTGAACAAGAGGGACCTCCTCGGTGCTCGTCTCAACCGCAAGATCTCCCCTTGCAATCATCACCCCATCAGCCTCATCAATTATACTTTCAAACGCTTTGACTGCCTCACCCTTTTCAATCTTTGCCATGACCGGGGTATCGTAACCAAGACGCGAAATTGCACTTTTGAGCTCGTGCACATCACCTGCACTTCTCACAAAAGATTGAGAAACCCAGTCAACGCCAGCAGAAAGTCCTGCTTCAAGATATTTCATGTCCCTTTCGGTAAAAGGTGGTAGGCTTAAGGAAGATTTCGGAAAGTTCATTCCCTTTCCCTGTCTTAAGAGCCCACCTTCCACAACTTCGCAGTTGATATCAGTACCTTCAATTGAAAGAACCTTAAGTCTTATGAGCCCATCATCGATTAATATCTCCTCACCAGGATTCAAGTCCCGAGGAAGTCCCTGGTATGAAACAGATACCCTGCTTTCGTCTCCCCTTCTCTGAACAGTAGTAATGGTGAAATTTTCGCCTTTCTCAAGTTTCACGCCGGAACCTTTGATCGGCCCAACTCTTAATCTTGGGCCCTGAAGGTCAAGCATTACAGAAATTCGCCCTCCTAACTTTTCTTCAGCAGACCTTACTTCCTCAATATAAGTTCCCACATCCTCGACATCCATGTGACCGGAATTCAAACGAACTATATCCATCCCCGCCTCGAACATGCGGCATAAAGTATCCCTTGCCTTAGATGAGGGCCCAATTGTACAAACTATCTTTGTCTTCTTCTTATTTTTTTCTTCGAATTTGCCAACCATGGTAATGTCAGGCCTTTAAATTCTCCGCACATCCACCGGCAGAATTCCTTTCATGCACCTTTAACCGCCATCTATCCATCCTGATGCCAACGAGAGAGAAAATCCTTACCGTAATATCTTGCCCTTTCCGCAAGGTTTTCCTCAATTCTCAAAAGTTGATTGTACTTGCAAATCCTCTCGCCGCGGCATGGTGCACCAGTCTTTATCCAGCCAGAACCAGTACCAACAGCAAGGTCGCTTATAGTTGTGTCTTCAGTCTCCCCGGAACGATGCGAAATCACATGCGAGTAGCGGGCATTTCTTGCCCGGGCAATCGTGTCAAGTGTTTCGGTCAGAGTTCCAATCTGGTTAAGCTTTATGAGGATTGAGTTAGCAATTCCATTCTCAATTCCCATACGAAGCCTTTCCGGATTTGTGACGAATATATCATCTCCAACAAGCATGATCCGCCTGCCAAGTCTTTCCGTAAGTGACCGCCAGCCATCTAAGTCATCTTCAGCCATCCCGTCCTCAATAGCCACTATGGGATAGGCTTCGACGAGGTTCGCATAATAGTCAACAAGCTCCTGCGGTTTAAGCTTTCGCCCCTCACCTGCAAAGTCGTAGATCCCATCCCTGTAAAACTCGCTTGCTGCAGGGTCAAGTGCAATGAAAATATCAGAACCTGGAGAATATGAAGCCTTCTCTATTGCATCAATTATCATCTTTATCGCATCCTCATTAGCAGCAAGATTGGGAGCAAACCCTCCCTCATCACCAACACCAGCAGAAAGTCCTCTTGCCTTAAGGATTGAAGAAATGGAATGATAAACCTCCGAACACATTCTAAGGGCATCTGCAAAACTCGCAGCACCGAGAGGAACAATCATGAACTCCTGGAGATCGAGATTGTTCGGAGCATGCGCTCCTCCATTGATAACATTCATCATTGGAACAGGCATAATGTTTGCCTCAAGGCCTCCTATGTAAAGATATAGAGGAATTCCGTGATCAACTGCTGCTGCTTTTGCAACTGCAAGAGAAACGCCAAGAATCGCATTTGCCCCTAAGTTCTCCTTATTTGGAGTTCCATCCAACTCGATAAGCGCCATATCTATTTCAGACTGATCATCCGCATCCATTCCCAAAACTTGCGGCGCTATCCTTTCATTCACATTTGAAACTGCTTGCCTTACTCCTTTCCCTGCGTACCTCGACTTATCACCATCCCTCAACTCAAGTGCCTCGTGCTTCCCTGTAGAAGCGCCGGATGGAACCTGAGCCCTTGCGAAAGCCCCGCCTGAAAGAAGTATGTCTACCTCCACAGTCGGGTTTCCTCGCGAGTCAAGTATCTCCCTTGCGAATATATCCGATATCGCGCTCATCTTTCCCCCTTTGCTTTTCCCTTTTTAACTTACCTTTCACCTCTTGCCATATTTCTTCCTTTTCATCGATGCTCATAGAGGCAAAATCCTTCCCGCGCCTTTCCGCCTCGAGCTCCATCGCAGTGTACCTTTCCTCAAAATCCTTGCATGCAATTCTAAGGGCAATCTCCGGGTCAACCTCAAGGTGCCTCGCAAGATTGACAACCGAAAAAAGAAGATCCCCGACTTCTTTTTCTATCTTTTCTCTTGAGCACCCCAAAGCGCCCTTTAACTCCTCAATCTCCTCCTCCATCTTATCGATAACGCCATCGAAAGAAGCCCAATCGAAACCCGCTCGCTTTGCCTTTCCCTGAATCTTCATCGCAACAAGCAAAGCAGGAAGTGCCCTGGGAGACTTCCCCGTCGGAAGATCCCCCTCTTCCTCTCTTTTTATTCTGTCCCAGCTTATGGATACTTCTTCGGCCGTTTTTGCTTCACCGGATCCAAAAATATGAGGATGTCTCCTTATCAGTTTCTCATTGATAGACGTTATAACTTGAGAAATCTCAAACTTTCCCTCTTCCTCTGCTATCCTCGACTGGAAAACAATCTGAAGAAGCAGATCCCCGAGTTCTTCTTTCAGGTGTTCCCAGTCCTCTTCCTCGATCGCCTCAACAGCTTCGTATGTCTCCTCAAGAAGATAGCGTGAAAGTGACTTTTGGGTCTGCTCAAGGTCCCAGGGACAGCCACCCTCCTTAGACCTCAGCACTTCCATTATTGAAACGAGTTTTTCAAACTCCTCACCCGGCTTTGAGGCTTTCCTTTTATCTTTTCTTTTTCCTTCTGAAGAACTGTCAGGCAAAGCAAGAACCTTCCATCCACCTCAAAAATCTACCTTGCGATAACCTTCCCTAAAGCAGGATCCCACCTTCCCAAACGCGCGGGAAGTCGGACCTCCGCATTCGCATATACAGTTCGCAGCCAGTCAGTAAACTTCTCTTCCTTCTTTTCATTCAGAAGTGTGCGCCTTACTTCATCTTCTACTTCCGAGAAGGGGGGGATATATGCTTCTCTTCTTTCGAGAACCTTAATGATGTGGAATCCATCGCTTGCCTCTACAACCCCGCTTATCTGGCCGCTTTTAAGTGAAAACGCCGCTTCCTCAAAAGCAGGGTCCATCGTCCCCTTCTCAATCCAGCCCATAAGACCACCTAAATTTCTGGTAGCATCGTCCTTTGATACTTCTTTTGCCAGAGTCTCGAAGTCCTTCCCGCCTTCAAGTTCCTTTAGCACAACTTGAGCCTGCCCCTTTGAGTCAAGAAGAATGTGTTCGACTCGAACCATAGGCTGCGCCGCAAACATGCTCTTGTGGGTAAGATAAAACGATTCTGCTTCATCACGAGAAACAGTCAATCCCTCACATACCTTCTTACCCACTGCATCAACAAGAAGTTCATTTTCTTTCCTTATGATATATTCCGCCTCTTTTAAATGCTGCCTTTCAAGTTCTTTCGCAAAGGCATCGTAGCCCTTTTGCTCCTTCTCCTCCTCAACTTTTCTATACGCCTCCTCCCTCACTTGCCCAAGACGAAGTTTCTCTGCTTCCTCGCGAATAATTTCGTTTCTTATCATCTCAGTTGCAACTTCACGCCTTGTCTCTTCCTCCAATTTTTCACCTTTTCTCCCGGCGAAAATTTTCGGATTCTTTTCTCGTGCGATGTCAAGCCTTCTTCCTACCTCTCTGTCAAATTCGGAACCTTGAATTTTTTTCCCATTAACAACCATCGAAGCGGAAGAACAACCACAAAAAAAGCAAATTACAGCAATCAAGGATAAGACACAGAGGGCTAACTTTCTCTTCTTCCCGCCCAATTTCCACTCCTTGTTCTTGGCAACTCCCGTGGTAGGCATTTCATTGGAGAAATCCGAGTTCACGAGTTTCAATTATATCATCAATAATTGCCTCAAGCCACTTTAGCAACACTTCTTGTCTATTTTTTACTTCTCCAAACCTCAACTTCAGGTATAATGTTCCCTTGCGTTCATCTTTATGTATGTCATTAGTCTTACACATATCCTGCCTGAGAGCAGATGATGCAGCACATAGAAGCACTTTTTCCTTTCCATGCTTGCACCTTATGATCAATTCCCCTCTCTTAAAGAAAATCTCCTCTATGCCGGCGCGAGAGGCAATCAAGGCAATCCTTTCAATCCTTAGCATATTTTCAACTTGCTCCGGCAATTCTCCATATCTTTCTTTAAGTTCCCGGGCGAACTCATCAAGCAAGCCTTTCTTTCCCGCAAAAATAATATTCCTGTAAGCCTCAACCCTTGCCTTCTCGCAAACGATGTAATCAGTGGGAATATATGCGTCTACTGGGATTTCAACCAAGGCACGCTTGGGCGTAAGGGGCTTTCCTTGAAGTAAAGACACAGCCTTCTCGAGCATCTCGCAATATAGTTCAAAACCAACCTGTTCTATATGACCGCTCTGTTCTCTTCCAAGAAGCTTCCCTGCACCTCTTATCTCAAGATCCCTTAAGGCAAGCTTCATTCCGGATCCAAGCTCTGTCATCTCTCCAATCGTCTCAAGCCTTGCCTTGGCATCATCACTCAGCACACCCCTTGACGGATAGAAGAAATAGGCGAAAGCCTTTCTTTCTCCCCT
>Ga0315298_1001843_pt1 | contig 37818 bp, 15 predicted proteins | sample WHS_1_MG_FD_203077 | JGI IMG/M metagenome (GOLD analysis project Ga0315298, IMG submission 203077) | Extremophilic microbial mat communities from Washburn Hot Springs, YNP, Wyoming, USA - WHS_1_MG | ecosystem: Environmental > Aquatic > Thermal springs > Hot (42-90C) | place: USA: Wyoming...
CTTCCGCGTGCGGGCCTTCGTCGAGGAATACGACGCCCCCCGGCTGGCCGTGGGGCTGCCGGCCCGCGTAACCGCCGATGGGCTGCCGGGCCGCGAGTTCCCCGGCCGCGTCGCCTCGCTCAGCCCCCACATGAGCCGCAAAGAGCTGTGGAGCGATCACCCCGCCGAGCGGTTCGACACCAAAACCCGCGAAATCTGGATCGACCTGGATCGGTCCGACGACCTCATCGTCGGCCTCCGCGTGGACGTAGCCATCGACGTACCCCAAATGTCAAGTGCCCCTCCGAATGGTGGTCAGGTGTAGGAGTAATGAGAGAGAATCCTGCACTCTCAATGGCAAAATATGGTCAAAAATGGCCGCAAATTGCACTCAAGCCTCTTCTATGAAAAGCACTTAACTGTTAGCAGGCGTGGAACTTACGTCAATCATGCTTCCCTTGGACCGAAATGGCATGTGCCAGTAACCAGCGGGGCAGCCCCTGGGCCGGCCTCGCCGCCGGTCGCGCACAATGGGCCTCTATCAAGAAATGCGAAATCTAGGCCCGAAATGGCCGGCGGAAAACTGAAAATTTTTCAAAAATGCCTAACTTGGGGGGGCGCAGAGCGGCTACGTGAAAACGCGAGGCATCGGAAACATGGATAGCTAGTGTTCGCGGGTACCGGCCCCGCCCGCGGTGTGCCCGTATCGGCCGTGGCGGGCGATGCCCTCCCTACGCCTTACGGGCGTTATTGGGCCTAGTGGGCGTTTGCCCAGCCGGCGCCTCTCGTGCGACATCGGGGTTCGGTGGGCGATGCGCACCTTAGGTTCTGGGGGCCCGCGGGGCGATGCGTGTTGACATTGGGAGAGGCGGGTTGCTAGAAATGCATTGTGCATTCCGAACCATCTCCTGCGGAGGACACCCCATGTTCGCCCCGGTGTTTTTGATGTGTCTTTTGCCTTCGGCAGCGGACCCTCCCATCCGGGCGGATCTGCCGTACACCGCGGGGTTTCAGCCAGTGGAGGCCCGTTTCGTCCGCGTGGTCATATTCCAGACCTCGGGGGGCGACCCCTGCATCGACGAATTGGAGATCTACGGCCCGCATGACAAGCAGAATCTCGCTTTGGCCAGCCACGGAGCCAAGGCGTCGGCATCGTCGTGTATTCACGGCTATCCCCAGCACGCGGTTGCTCATTTGAATGATGGGCAGTATGGCAACGAGGCGAGCTGGGTGGCAGGGCCTGGGGGGCCTCATTGGGCCCAGATCGAGTTGGCCAGGCCCGCAGTGATTGATCGGGTGGTGCTGTCGCGGGACCGGCAGCGCCAGTATGCCGATCGCGTGCCGGTTCGCTTCGATATCCAAGTCTCGCTGGACAGCAAGGCGTGGCATACCGTGCGGCAGGTGGCCACTCGGGCCGAGCCTGTAGTGCTTCGGCCCAAGGGGGGAAAGTTCGCGGGTGTGGTGCCGGCAGCGCCGCCCCCGCCGCGGTTTTCGGACCAGGGGCCCGGAGCGTCGGCCGGGACCCCGGAACTCCAGGCGGCTACCGCCGACGAGGCGGGGCTGCGCAATCTTGCCCTGGGGCCGCGGGCCAAAGCCGCGGCGTCCTCGCTTTTGCCCGGCTATGCCATCCATCAGGTGGCCCATTTGAATGATGGCCGGCTGGGCAACGCCTATAGCTGGATCAGCCATGGCGAGCCCTCGTGGGCGGAGATTGATCTGGGCGACACGTACTGGATATGCCACCTGGCGCTGGGTAGCGACAGTTCGGGGCAATACCGCGATCGGGCCGCCACGCGGTTTACCATTTTGGCGGCCCGGCAGTATTCGGCCGACAGCGAGGCGGCCACTTGGACTGCGGTGTACTGCTACGAAGGGTCGCCGGTCCATACCCGGACGAGTTTCCGGTTTGCCCCGGTGCAAGCCCGGTGGGTGCGGGTAGTCATCCAGGCGAGCAACCAGGATCAGGTGCGGATCGACGAGTTGGAGGTATTCGGCCAAAAGGACCCGATACCGCCGGAGAAAACTAAGGCGCAGGCGCCTGCGAGCAGCCGACCGGCTATCGAATCGCGGGAGATGCTCGAATACGCGTTTCTGGGCGAGGAGCATGCGTGGTTGAAGGCGTACGGCCGGGCTGACCTCGACCCGCGCCTGGTGCCTTACAACGGCCGGGTCAAGGAGTATCCGCGGCATGTGGGAGACGATCGGGTGCCGCTGGTGGGGCTTTCCAGCCCACCTGTCTTAGATGGCCGCCTGGACGACTCGTGTTGGCAGGGTGCATCGCGGGGGGTGGCGCGTGTGGCCGACCCCTACGACTTCGCCCGCGGGCCCCTGGTGTGCTCGGCGGTATGGGCTGGCGTGCATGGCGAGGACTTGTACTTGGGCATCCAGACCGATCGCTTGCTGAGCGCCCACGTGGCGGTTGTCTCGCTGCCCGATGGCCAGGCGTGCGGGGTTTTGACGTGGAGCGAAAAGGGGCTGCGGTTCAACACATTTGCCGAGGGGGGCAAGCTGGTCGATTCGCGGCCGGTGGAGGGTGGCAGCGACCCGGCGGGCGGGAGTTTCGAGGTTCGGCTGCCCTTGGCATGGTTCAAGGGGTGGCGGGAGGCGGGGTTGCGAATCGGTCTGGGCATGGGCGGCCGACACACGGCACCCGAGGGTCGGGCGGTGGAGTTCGGTCTGGCTTCGGTTTCGGTGGCCGAGGTGGGCCATTGCCAAGGCGGGGTATTTCGCGTGAGGTTCCGGGCTGGGGACCGGCCGGTGCATGTGCTGATGCGGTTGCCGGCGCCAGGGACATCGTGGGAACTGTTGCCCGGCGAAACACGGCTTTTGCAGGTGCCGGCCGAGGCGGGGCCCATCGGTCCCCAGGCCACTCTCGGTTTCGAGGACGACCGAGGCGAAAGCTATGTGCTGCACCTGTTCCGCTATGACCCCCTGGGCCGGACCCTTGCATTGGCCGGCGATTTGGCTGCGCGCCTGGCCAGCCGGGGGATCGACGTTTCGGCCGAGCGGGCCGAGTTGGAATTGCTCGCCCAGCGCCACAAGGTTCTCATGGCTGGTCCCCCCGATGTGCCGGCCGAGCGCGAGGCTTTTTTCCAGGCCCGGCAGGTCAAACGCCGGCTTTTGTTCCGGGATCCGGACCTGGCTCGGCTTGGCAGCATTCTTTTTGTGAAGCGGCATGCGTACGAGCCTTCGCACAATTACAGCGTGATGCTCGATGCGCCTTGGCGTCCCGGTGGCGGCATCTACCGATTGGAGATTCCCTGGCAGCACGGCCGGCTGGAGGTGGGACAGGCCCGATTGGTGGAATTGTTCCGCTCCGGAGCCGGTATTGCCCGCGATCCCATGGCCACGTTCGAAGCCGACCGGATCTATTTCGCTTACCGCAGGTCGCAGGAGGATTATTTCCGGATCATGCGGATGAACCCCGACGGCAGCCACGTGGAGCAACTCACGCGGGGGCCCTTCCACGACTACTGGCCGTGTCCGTTGCCCGACGGCGGCTTGGCTTTCATCTCCACGCGGTGCCGGGCCAGGTACCTTTGCTGGCGGCCGCAGGCGGCTGTGCTTTTCCGCATGAATCCCGATGGGAGCGGCATCCGGCCGTTGTCGTTCGCCAACCTGAGCGAGTGGGCGCCTTCGGTCACTCGCGACGGCCGGATCATCTGGACCCGATCGGAGTACATCGATAAAGGCGCCGACTTCAGCCACACGCTGTGGACCATTCGCCCGGACGGCACCATGCCCGAGCTGGTGTTTGGCAACACGATTATCCAGCCCAACGGGTACGCCAATGGCCGGGAGGTGCCAGGAACCAGCGAAATCTGCTGCACGCTGATTTCGCACTTTGGTGATCTGAACGGGCCGATCGCCCTGGTCGATATTCATCAGGGCCGGTTCAATCCCAAAGCCATTCGTAGCTTGACGCCGGAGGTGCCATGGCCCGGCATGTGGCCGGAGAGCGAGTGTTTTCGCGACCCGGTGCCGATTGCCCGCGACTACGTACTTTGCTCGCATGCGCCGCGGCGGCAGTTCGGGCTGTATGTGATTGATCGGTATGGCAATCGGGAGCTGCTGTACCAAGACTTGGCCATCGGTTCGATGTGCCCGACGCCGTTTCGGCCGGTACCGCGGCCACCTGTGCTTCGCCAGGAGGGGCCGGTGGCCGATAGCCCATGGGGCCACTTCGTGCTGGCCGACGTGTACCGGGGGATCGAGCACGTGGTGCCCCGCGGATCAATCAGATACCTCCGGGTGGTGGAAGAGGTCCGCTCGAACCTGGAGCAGCTTCCGAACGGCGAGTACCGCAAAGACCACGAACCCTTCATGCGGTTCTATGCGGCGCCGGTGGACGTAGTCGCCGGGCCGTATGGCTGGCCCTCGTACGTCGCCAAGGCTGCGTGGGGGCTGGTGGAGGTGGAAGAGGACGGGTCGGCGAGCTTTCTGGCCCCGGCCGGCAAGACCCTGTATTTCCAGGCCCTGGACGAAAACCTCAACGAGGTGCAGCGGATGCGCTCGGTGGTGCAGGTGCAGCCGGGCGAGCAACGCAGTTGCATCGGCTGCCACGAGGACCGGCGTCATGCGCCGCCGGCCCGGCCACTGATGGCGTTACGCCGCCCCCCTCAACCGCCCCAGCCGCCCCCCTGGGGTGCCGGCCCGTTCGACTACCAGCGTGCAGTCCAACCGGTGTGGGATGCCAAATGCGTTCGCTGCCATGCAGCGGGCGACAAACACGGCATCGACCTGAGCGGCACCTTGGACGCCGACCGCATCCCCGCATCCTACAAAACCCTCATCCGCCAAGGCTGGGTCCACGTGCTGGATTGCGGCTGGAACTCCGGCGGCAACGAAAAACGCGAGCCCTACACCTTTGGCACCTTCCAGAGCCGGCTGTGGAAGGTGCTGGATGCCGGCCACTACGACGCCCGGCTTACCCGCGACGAGATGCACGCGGTCAAGTGCTGGGTCGACCTGAACTGCCCCTTGTGGCCCGATTACCGCGACCGGTTGACCCGGCCTTTGGCCGCCGCACCGCAGACCACCCGATGAGGGCGCTGGCTATAGCTTTCCGGCCCGCTCGGCGGTAGTATGAGAAGTGGGGAGCGATCGTCATGCAGGGAGACCTGACATGTTGCGGCGCTTGTGGTTCCTGGCGTGGGCACTGGTGGTTGCGCTGGAGGCCGTGCCCGCCTTGGCTCAGTTCAGCACCTCGGGGGGACGGACGTTGGGCGGGTCGATTACTTCGCGGGCCCGCAGCTCATCCAGCATGAGCAGTTTTGGAAGCGGAAGTTTCGGCATCGGAGGGTTCGGTACCACGGGCTTCGGTGCCGGCGCACTGGGCAGCGGTTCGCTGTTCGGTGGCGACCCGTTCAACACCGGTGGCACGTTCCTCATTCGGCGCCAGGAAGGTACATTCGTCGGCACCGATAGCCGCGATCTGCCCCGCGTGTTCGGCGGCATGGTGACCAGTTCTACCAGCTATGGCACCGGCCTATACAGCGCCGCCTCGCGTGTAGGGACGGGTGGCTACGGGTCAACGGTCCGCGGGAGCTATGGCACCACACTGGGCGGCGCCGGCTCCACGTATCGTTCGGGCGTCGGTTCGACTTTGGGCTCGCTCGGCTCGAGCAGCTACCGATCGCCCTACAGCTCGGGGGCGACGTACGGCTCGACGTATCGTTCGCCCTATGGTTCTGCGTATAGCAGCGGCACGTTCGGCCAGTATGGCTCGAGCTATCGCGCGCCTTATGGCACCAGCTACGGGTCCAGCAGCTATCGGCCCACTTACAGTTCCTACGGGGGCGGGATAGGGAGTTATGGATCCACGTACCGCTCGAGCTACGGGCGCACCGGGACGTACGGCTCGGCGTATGCCCGGCGTGGGATGACGGGCATGGGGGTGACGGAGATGCAGACGGGCATCGAGTTGGCGTTTGCCGCGCCTCGGCCAGCTGTGGAACAGGTGGCGCCGGCGCTTACGGCTCGGCTGGAGCGGACCAGCCGGATTCGCTTCCAGTCGCCTGTGGCGGTGACCCTGCGCGAGGGGACGGCGATCCTGCAAGGCGTGGTCGGGTCGGAACACGATCGCGAGTTAGCGGAACAATTGGTCCGCCTAGAACCCGGGGTCCTCCAGGTGCAGAACGAGCTTTTGGTGCTGTCGGCATCGACGGAGAATACCCCGAGGTCGTTGCCGGGGCCTGGGGTAGCGACTCGGGCGGCAACCTCTGCGGGCCAGGGGCCGCAGGTGCCGGCGCCGGCAGGCTCGGATCAGCCGTGGCGGGCCAGTCCCCAGGCGGCGCCTCGTTCGTCATGGCGCCCGGCGGCGCCCACGGAAGGCCCTGAGAACCCGGCTGCCGCGGCACCGGCCACGGCGGCACGCTGACAGACCGGCGAGGCACCGGGCGCGGCATAAATGGCGGATGCCGGGCAAAATCCTCGGGAACGGGAATCGATGCGCTGATCATCCGGTCGGCGGGCTTGTCCGGGGAAGTTGGCTTGGATGCGCTCCCGGAATCGCCCACCGTTGCGCTCTGGTACGATACGGCCTGCACTTGGCTGTCGGACAGATTCAAGGAGGGGACGCTTGCCGATTCGGCCGCCGCGGGAGTCGGGCCGGGCAGATAATGCCGCGTCGGTTCGCTCATCGCCACGCCGCCCCCGGCAGGGAGAAATCGCACGATCAGGCTGATTTCTTTGCGTGGCCCGCCGGCTTCGTCCCAGGGCAGCCACACGCTGTAGCAATGTCCTAATTCGGTCTTGCTGTAGTGCCGCGCAAACTGCTCGGGAGTAAACACGTACTTGCGGTCTGGCTTGACGTTGCTCAGGTCGCGGCCGTCCTCCTCAAACGCGTACACCACGCAGGTCCCTTCCACGCGAGCCGGCTTGGCACTGCCCGGGGCGTAGAACAGCAAACGTCCCGCAAAGCCTCGCGTGGCTATGCCACCCGCCGGCTGCACGATGCTGTTGGTCCAAATGGCCACCACGCGGTTGGGCGTTTGCGGCTTCTCCTCGCCAAACAACCCCATGGAGGGCATCAAGTGAAGCGACGAGCAGCCTGCCAGCATCACACTGGCCAAAAGGGCAAGCGGAGCGGCCTTGCCGGCTTGCGAGGCACGGGCCGACGCATGTTGTGACCAGCCGCTTTTCGTCATGGCTTTGTGCGTTCCCAGCATAGCGCTCGGAATGTGCCGTCGGTGTTCGCTGTCGGCCTCACTGGGCAGTCAAGGGGTAGGTGGCTTGCCGAGCCCACCGCACGGGCGGTGGCCCGTAGCGGACGGTGGTATGGGCTGTCGGCCGCAGGTCGTACTCTGCCGACCCAACATGCTCTGCCGCGTTTTCCTGGGGGACTTGCTGGTACAAAGCGGCGCCGGCTGCTGGCTGGGGTTCCAGGACAGGCCCTGCTGATGAGTCGGGCGTGACCGTTCCGCCCGGCGTATAGATAGGGCGCGCTTCGCCGGCGTTGGGGGGCTGGACGGATCGCGCTCCGCCGAAAGCCCCCTTTGCGCCCTGATCGGGCGTGGGAGGCTTGGACGCCGGGGTAGGCTGCTTGGGTGACGCGTTTTGGCCCTGGACAGGCTCCGGCTTGGGCGTGGGGATGGTCTCGGCGCTGGGCGTCAGGTCGGGGTAGATGGTTGTCGTCTCACTATCGCTCCATTCGTCGCTCCGCCCGCGCAGTCCGGAGTCGCCATGGATTTCTATCACATCGGCCAGGCACCAGTGCATCCGGGCGATCTCGGCCCGCTTGACCCGCTCCGCGTCCTCCTCGTTCTTGACGATGTGGGGAGTCATGATGATCAGCAGTTCGGTGCGCTGTTCGGTGTCGGAATCGAAGCGGAACAGCCGGCCAAGGACCGGAATATCGCCCAACAGCGGCACCTGCCGGTGGGCTTGCGATTTTTCCCGGCTGATGAGGCCGCCCAAGATGACCGTCTGCCCGCTCAAGGCCTGCACGGTGGTCTGGGCCAGGGTGCGGTTGATCCGCGGCGCGCGGATGACACCTCCAGTGGTGGTGATGGAAACCGGGATGCCTTCCGCCTCGGGGCCCACGCTGGAGCGGTTGGCGTCGATCTCCATCACCACCAGGCCATCGGGGCTGATGCGGGGGATGACCTGAAGGATAAGGCCCACGTCCTCATAGTCGATGTTATTGGTCTGGCCGAACTGGGTAAGCGAAACGCCCCGGATTTGCGGCACGCGCTGGCCCACTTGGATATAGGCGGCTTGATTGTCCAGGGTCATGATCTGCGGCCTGCTGAGCACCTCCAAGCGGCGGCGCTCCTGCAACGCCCGCAGGAGGATGCTTACGCTTTCGCTGGAGGCCGACAGCACCAGCCCCCCAAAACCCAGGGTAGGATTGGTGCGGCTGAGGGCGAAGTCGGCGAGGCCCTGGGTGCCTACGATGTCGGGGCGGACCGCCGCGCCACCTAACGGCTGGTTGTTGAAATTGAAGCCAGGCGTGGGCACCGCAGGCGTGCCGGTGGTTGGACTGCGGTAGAACAGTATTTGGTCCTGCAAGCCCAACTGCACGCCGAACTCGTCGGTGGCATTTAGCGTCACCTCGGCGATGAGCACCTGGATCATCACCATGGGGGGACGCTGGTCAAGCTGCTCGACCAGGCGCATCACTTGGTCGTAATAGCGGGGCGTGGCGCTGATGATCAAGCTATTGGTGATAGGCTCGGGCACGGCTACCACCTCACGCTCGATCTGCTCGACCGGACTGACTGCTCCGATCCGTTCCACCGCCCGCTCGGTTTGCAGGAAGTTGTTCAGGGCGTTGGCCACGTCAGTGGCCGGCGTGTTTTTCAGCCGGTACACCGTGGTCTTGCGGTTCTTGAGCTCGGTTTCGTCCAGGCGCAAGAGGATGGCCTCGGCCACCAGCAGATCGCTGCGTGAACCGGCGGCGATGATGCTGTTGGTGCGCGGGTCGGCGACGAAACGCACGGGGATCAACGAGGTTTCGCCCTCGCCGGCCGCCGACAAGGGAGCGGCCTGGCCTGGCACGGCGGTCTGCGCAAACAGATCCATCAGCATGGCCGTCAACGCTTGCGCATCCCCGTTGACGATGGTGAACACTTTGATTTCGGCCCGCACCGCCGGCGGCTGATCGAGCTGCTTGATAAGGGCCTCGATCAGGGGCATGCTTTCGGCCGGGGCGGTAACGATGAGGGCATTGGCTCGGGGGTCGGCCGTGATCCGCACATCTACCAGAATGCCCGAACTCAGGCGGCGCTGCCCCTGGACATCGACGGTGAGGAACTCGAGCATGTTCGAGGCCTGGCCGGCCTGCTGCGCCTGGGCCGCCGTGGCCGGCGCGGCCCCCGGCTGCGCTGCACCGGCTTGGGCCTGGATGGCCGTTTGCAGCACCGGCAACAGCGTATCGGCCACGGCGTGGTTCAGCCGGAAGATGCGGATTTCCACCTTTTTTTCGCTTTCCGGCACATCGAGGCGGGCGATCATGGCGGCCACCTCGGCCAGGTCGCGGGGCGAGGCCTGCACGATCAGCGCGTTGGACCGCACATCGGCGGTGACCCGCACCACTGGCCCCAACCCGCCGCGATCCGTGTAAAACCCCTGAAGGGTCGTCTGAAGCGTGCTGGCCGCCGCGTGCCGCAACCGGAATACCTGGAATTGCGATTCCGGCGCCACCGGCACATCCAGCCGGCGCACCAGATCTATCACCCGCTCCACACTCTCCTTGCGGCCAATCAGCAACAAGGCATTGGGTTTGACCAGTGCCGTGATGCTTACCGCGCCCTGCCGCGCCGCAAACACCTCGGAGTACACTTGGAGTATCAGATTGGCCAACGCCACGCTATCGACGTGGCCGAGCTGATAGACCACGATGGCCGGCTCGGTCACCTGGCTCAGTTCCTCGATCCGCTGGATGATTTCCAGGACACGCTGGACGTCGCGGCGATGCCCCCGCACGATGAGCACGTCCAGGCCCTCGAGCATTTCCACTTGCACCGGACCGATCATCCCCGCCCCCTCTTCTTCGCCCGGTTGGGCTGGAGCCTCGGGTTTAGGGGGTGGGGCTGGGGCCCCAGGCGGTGCGCCCGGCTGGGCTTGAGCCACTACCGGCCCCGGCTGGCCCGTTTCGGCTTTCGGTCGCGGCTGGAACAGTTTGGTGGCCAAAGGCTCTTCGCCGGCGCCCTTGCGCGCAAGGGCGCTGGCCCGCAGCGCCTCCACCGTGCGCCGGGCATCCTCAGGCCGTGTCGTGCGCAGGGCCACCATCCGCGTGGTCTCGTCGCCGCGGTCGGCAGGTGCATCCAAAGCGCGAACCATTTGCAAAAAGGCACGCACTTGGCCTTCGGGCCCGGAAATTCGCACTTGATTGGCCCGGCGGTGGATCTCCACCGCCAGCACTCCCCGATCGGCCAGCATCATGCGGTAGACGCCGACTTCCGCCTCGGGGGAGGAAACCGGCTGGAACCGGGCGCCCAGGATCGCCCAGAGCGCTGCCTCCAGCCGGTCGGCCGAGATCGCCGACAGCCGGTATTCTTGCTGCCCTGCGACCGGGATAGCGCCCGGTGGGGGCGGCGCAGCCGAGGCCGAAGGTTGAACCCCACCGGGTCGTTCCCCTTGGGCCAACAGAGCGGCCACTTGGGCCTGAACGTCTCCGGGTGCCACCACCAGTATCTGCGCGGTGCGTTCGTCAGGCACAATCCGCACGCCCGGCACCCCGCGCAGCGCAGCCTGAAGCCGGGCCGCTTCGGCCTGGGCTTGGCCTACCGCACACGGGTAAACACGCAGCGTAGTACTCGGCGAAGTGCCGCTGCCCGCGACTGCCACCCCGCTTGTCGGGGTAGAAGGCGGCTTGTCCAACGACCGAATGACCTGTTGGGCGATTTCCTGGGTGTTGGCCGGCCCGCGAACCAGGACTCGATTTCCCCGGGGGTCTGCGACGACTTCTCCCCCCGGCGGAAGCAAGGGGGCCAGGGTGGCTTCCACGTCGCTGGGTTTGGCGTACTGGAGGACGTAGGGGCGGAATGCGGCATCACCGCCATTTGCTTCGGCGGCAATCAAAGCCCCTGCCAGCATGGCGAGAATCGGGGCCAACCCAAGGCCGACCCCCTTGGCGGTTTGGAACGCGGCTCGGTAGCGAGGTGCGATGCAACCCATAGGCACGGTGTCCGGTGCTCCCCCGCATGACCTGGTCATGGACGGGCCATGCGCCGGCGGATTCCTCGTAACCGCCTGGTGCCATCGCTCAGGAACGATTAGCTAGCGCAACGGCCCGCAACTTTTCCGCAGTCGGAATAATCGGCAGAATCTGCCCAATCCTCCAGCCGATTGCCATAAAAGAGCCAACCGGCCTCAGGCGCTATATGAACTACCGGCCGAAATGGCCCAGACAAAAAGGCTTCGCGCGCCACATTCCATTGGCACCGCCGTGGGGTCGGAGGGAAGAGAGACCGCCAAACCGTAACTGCTTAGGATACCGTACCTTATGGTCGCGCCTCGGCACATCACGGCGGGCGGGCTTCCGTTTTGGTATAAGGTGTTTGTCTAGGCCCAGAAAAAGGACGCCCGATACACGCGGCGCGTCTGGCCAAGTAGCCCCACAGGAGTCCTATTTACGGGGGAGGCGTGGTGGCGCGCCGGCCATTCCTGGGCATCCCGTGGCTGGCCGGAAAAAATGGTTAAGCAGCGCCGGCTCCGCTGCAAAGTCCACGTGCAGGAGGCTGCCGACCGCGTGGAAGGTGCCGGCCAGCGCGAATTCAAATCCCGGCTCGGCTACGAACCCCGCCGCCTTGCCCACGGGCTCCAATCGCCACACCGAGTTCTGGTATCCCCGAATTCTGGTGCCTCTAGCTCCCAACCACGTGGGACGAGCCAGTGTTACCTCCACGGGCCGGGCCGGCTGCGGCCATCGGGCCAGCCGAGCCACCGCAGGCAACACGCCCGCCATAAGGCGGAAGTCCCCCTGGGGAGTCTCCATTTGTTGGCAGAGGTATGCTGCCCCGCCCCCCTCGGCATAGATCCGCCGGCCGGCGCACAAGTGGCTTCGCAGGGCGGCCATCATGCAGTGGTTTTCCGATAGCGCCGCCGCGTACCGTTCCGGATGCCCGCAACCGAAATACACCACGTCAGCCTGGGGCGGAAGGTTCTCGTCGCGCAGGGGCGAAAAGTCCACCACCACTGCGCCGCGCTGCTCTAGCAGATCCAGCGTATTGGGGAAGTAGCAGTTGAACGCCTCGTCCAGGGCGATGGCCACCGTCAACTTCTTCCCCGGAGGCGACGGCATCCACGAGGAAGCACTCGGGGAAGCCGAACGGGAGCAACCTGCGGAGAAATCCCGGCTGGTGGCAAGTTCCAGGATCTTCTCCAGGCGCCAATGTCGGGCGAGGTTAGCCCCCAGCGCCTGGTACAGCTCGCGGGGCGGACGACAGCCGCGGGGCAGCGCCTCTATCTGGGACCGCACGCGGGGCAGCGCCTCCAGAGCCCCCAGCACGGGCACTCCCCATAGGACTTCGAAATCGACGGCCATTTTGGCCGCCGCCTCGCTGCCCGGCACCCGATCCAACAACAGCCCGTCCACTTCCGCCGGGCGCGCGGGGAGGCGGCAAGGCCCCAGTTGGCCCACGTCGACCACGGCCACACGCGGAAGTTCGAGCCACTGACAGAGCACATCGAGCCGGCCGCCCTGTGCCGCGCCGTCCTCGGGCGAGCCGAAGCGGCCTTCTACCAGCGCCAAATCGGCCAGTTTCGCCCCGCGGAGGAAAAGCTCCCGGCAGACCTCGCGGGTCATCAGCCAGCTATCCAGATGGCGCGTGGCCAAACCGGTGATCGAGGCTGCTCCCGGATGTCTGGGAAAACACGCCCGCGACAAGAAGCTCTGCACGTGGATGCCCCGGCTGCGTAACGCCTCCATCAGAGCCCACAGGCAGGCCTGGGGATTCACCCCAGGCTGAAATGCCCCCACCGCAAGCCGAGGTATTTGGGACATACGACTCCGCAAGCCTTCGATCCGCAGGCGTCAGCCTGTCTGCATTGTTCGGGACGTGACGACCAGAGTCAAGCAAATGGGCCGTTTTCCCTCCTATCAGTCAAGCAAAAGTTCCGGGAGGGCCTGATCGTGCCGGAAAAACCCGAATAAACACAACTTCTGTTGCTAAAAATCGCAAGACACCTCCCGCTCGACCCGCCGGTCCCCGGCTTCGGCTCCATCCCTCTGCGTTGACTTTTCTTTCGCAAAGCCGATAGATTACTCGCTGAGAGCTGGTCTAGAAATGTGGTACCGCTTCTCGGAAAACAAGTCGCCGCGCTGCGCTTTCTCCACCGCCCAATTGGAGTTGTCTTATGAAAGTCGTCCATTACGAGCGGATCGAAATGCAACCCGTTCAACTGGAGGGTGCCAAAGGGGTGAAGATGCGGTGCCTGATTGGCGAGGCCGACCACGCCCCCAGCTTTACCATGCGGCAGTTCGAAATCGCGCCGGGCGGCTGGACGCCCCGCCATGCCCACGGGTACGAGCATGAAGTCTTTGTCTTGGAAGGGATGGGCGTGGTGCTGGACGGCGAGGTAGAGAACCCGATTCGGCCGGGTTCCGTGGTGTTTGTGCCCCCGCACCAGGTCCATCAATTTCGCAACACAGGCCCCGGCCCGCTGAAGTTCCTGTGCCTGGTGCCGCATCCCCTGCGAGACATGACCGGTTCGTGTGTGGCGGCCTGCGGGTGCGAGTGATGGTCTCTTTGCGCGGTCCAAGGACACGTGTTCCGGTGAGGACTTTCGGGGACCGCAGCCTGCGCGCTGCGAGGCGGCGGCTTGGTTCTCGATGGCAGGGGAGTGTTCTATGGGTGCTGACGTAGCGGCTGAAATCGCCCGGCTCCGCGAGCAGATCCGTTACCACGATTACAAATACTACGTGCTGGCCGCCCCGGAAATCAGCGACCTGGAGTACGACCGCCTGATGCAGCGGCTGAAGGAACTGGAAGCCAGGCATCCGGAACTGATCACTCCGGACAGCCCGACGCAGCGGGTGGGCGAGCAGCCGGTCGCTGGCCTGCGTCCCATCACGCACCGGGTGCCCATGCTCTCCATCGAAAACACGTACAGCGTGGAGGAACTCAAGGCCTTCGGTGTGCGCACCGCCAAGCTGCTGCCCGGCGAGAAGATCGAATGGGTGGTGGAACTGAAGATCGATGGCGTGGCCGTATCGCTGCTCTACGAGCACGGGCGACTGGTGTACGGCGCCACGCGGGGCAACGGCACGGTGGGCGACGACGTAACCCACAATATTCGCACCATCCGCGACGTGCCGCTGCGGCTGCTGGGAGACAGCCCGCCGCCGGTGCTGGAGGTCCGGGGCGAAGTGTATATGACCAACTCGGACCTGGTGGCGCTGAACGAGGCCCGCCGCAAGCGGGGCGAAGAACCGTTCGCCAACCCGCGGAACGTCACGGCGGGCACGATCAAATCGCTCGATCCCCGCGTGGCGGCCCAGCGCCGGCTGCGGTTCTTCTGCCACAGCGTGGGCTGGGCCGAAGGGCTGCGGGCCCGCACCCACATGGAGTTCCTCGAAGAGATGCGGCGCTACGGGCTGCCTACCACTCCGGAGGTCACTTGTTGGCCAAATCTGGACAGCGCGGCTGCCCACTGCGAAGGCCTCATCGAGCGCCTGCATGAGCTGGATTTCGAGATCGACGGGCTGGTGCTGAAGGTCAACCGTTTCGATCAGCGGGAGCGACTGGGTGCCACCTCCAAAGCGCCGCGGTGGGTCATCGCCTACAAGTTCGAGAAATACGAGGCCACCACGCGGGTCAAAGCCATCCGCGTGCAGGTGGGCAAAACGGGCACCATTACGCCGGTGGCGGATCTGGAACCCGTGGAACTGGCCGGGACCACCGTCAGCCGGGCCAGCCTGCATAATGCCGACGAAATCCGGCGCAAGGACGTGCGCGTGGGCGACATCGTGGTGGTCGAAAAAGCCGGCAAGATCATTCCCCACGTGGTGCGGGTGGAAAAGCACCTCCGCCAGACGGCCCTGGCTCCGTTCCGCTTTCCCAAGAAGTGCCCGGAGTGTCGCACCGAGCTGGTCAAGGACGAGGGCGGGGTGTACATCCGCTGTCCTAACCCGGAGTGCCCGGCACAGATCAAAGAGCGGATCCGCTTTTTCGCCAGCCGGAATGCCATGGATATCGAAGGTCTGGGTGAGAAGCTGGTGGACCAACTGGTGGACCGCGGCTTGGTGCGGAACTACGGTGATCTGTACCGCCTGACCGCCGAACAGCTCATCCCCTTGGAACGGATGGGGAAGAAATCGGCCGAGAACCTGTTGAAACAAATTGCCGCCAGCAAGCAGCGCGGATTGGCCCGGCTGCTGACGGCTCTGGCTATCCGCCATGTCGGCACCCGGGTGGCCGAGGTGTTGGCCACCCACTTCGGTTCGATGGATCGCCTGTGCCAGGCCTCGGTCGAGGAACTGAGCCGGGTGCCCGAAATCGGGCCCATCATCGCGCAAAGCGTGTACGACTACCTGCACAGCGAGTATGGCCGGCGGACTATCGAAGACCTGCGGGCACTGGGCATCCGCATGGAGAGCGAAGCGCCGGTCGCCGTCTCCAAGGTCCTCGAAGGAAAAACCATCGTGGTTACCGGCACGCTGAAGAATTACTCGCGATCGGAGATCGAGGCCCTCATCGCCCGGCATGGCGGCCGGGCCTCTTCTAGCGTATCCAAGAAAACCGATTTTGTGCTGGCCGGCGCCGATCCCGGCAGCAAACTCGACAAAGCCAAGGCGCTGGGCGTCCCTGTGCTCAGCGAAGAGGAGTTCGAAAAGCTGCTGGCCACCGCGTCGCCGACGTAATCGCCCGGTCTTCTGGCTCTTTCGGCCTTAGCCGCATTCACCCGCTTTGCACAGCAAGTGCGCGCCGCGCCGACTCGAAGTTGGCCAGGGGCAACCCGGCGGATTGTGCGCCGAATGCCCCAACCCCCCGAGACACGCTGGACGCAGCGCGCGAGGCTTTCGACAGCGTGGGGCGTTACAAGGGGACCGGCTTGAGCCCTGGCCTCGGCCCGGCCTGGTTCAGATTTCCCAGCCGGGCCGATAAGGCCGGCGCAAGAAGCGGTCGGCCTCGGGACAGTCGATGGCCTTCATGGCCTGGGCATCCCAGCGGAGTTTCCGGCCCACGCGGAACGCCACCGTGCCCAGCAGATTGTGCTCGATGAGTGTCCCGGAGTAATCGAAATTGCACAGCGTGGGCGTACCCTTCTTGCAACCTTCCAACCACTCGGCATAGTGGCCGGGCGAAGGCGGAATCGACCGGGGCGGCCGGGGGTAGTTCTTGAACTTCGCTTCCGGAATGAGGTGCAGCCGGCTGTAATCGGCCAGCAATTGGCCCTCGTCGCCACAGAACAATACGCCGATACCCCACTTTTTCAGGTCATGGCCTGCGGGCGAAGGGGGTTTCTTGCCCCCGTCGTACCACGTCAATTTCACCGCGGGGCGACTGGCCGTGGCAGGGTGCTCCCATCGGGCAATGAGCCATTGGGGATAGCATTCCTCGCTGCGGTGGGAGCCCTCGGCCTCGACCGAAATCGGCTGGCGAAGCCCCAGGGCCCAGAAGGGCAGATCAATCAGATGGCTGCCCATATCGCCCAGGCACCCGTTGCCAAAATCCCACCACTGCTCCCACACGGTGCACCCGCCCAAGTAGCTGGGGTGGTAGGGCCGATAGGGAGCCGGCCCGATCCACAGGTCCCAATCCAGATGTTCAGGGACCGGAGGCGTATCGGCAGGCCGTTTTGTACCCGGGGCGAAACCCACCCGGTCGCACCACACGTGGACTTCACGGACCGGACCGATGGCGCCGGCCTGGATCAGTTCCACCACGCGCCGGTAGTTCTCGCCCGCATGGATCTGCGTGCCCATCTGGGTGGCCACCTTGGCCTGGTTGTATGTCTCGCGGACGCGGCGGGCCTCGTACACCGAATGCGCCAGGGGTTTCTCGCAGTAGACGTGCTTGCCGCGTTTCATGGCGGCCACGCTGGCCGGCGCATGATGATGGTCCGGCGTGCTGATGACCACCGCGTCCAGGTCTTTCTCTTCTTCCAACAGGACCCGCCAGTCGCGATAGCGCCGCGCCTTGGGGAACTTTTCCGCCGCCCGGGCCAGGTGCTGCGCATGGACATCGCACAGGGCCACGATGTTCTCGCTGGCCACCCCGCTGGTATTGGCCGCGCCGCGACCCCCAGCCCCAATAATGCCGATATTCAACCTCTCGTTGGGCGATCGACCGGCCCCCGCGCCCAGCACCAGGATACCCATACCTGCCAAGGCGTGATTCCGCAGAAACTCGCGGCGACAAACCCGTCTCATGGCCCTCCTCCTTCGGCTAACTAATCGCGGCGGCACCATATCCGCACAGGACGCTCACCATTGTCGCCGCCCTGCCCGCGAGCCGTCAAGGCAGTGGCCCGACTCCGCGTGCGGGTCTTGCCTGGCTGGCTCCCGGGCCGGCCCAGTTTGAGCATCGCCTTTCAGGGCGACATTGACCGCCTTGCCGGCGCACCGCTTGCCGGCCCTCCGGTGAACGGCTATGTTGGCCTGCAACTGTGCGATGCAAGTTTTCTGGGGAGAATTGGCTATGAGCGCTCGGCGTGTCGTTTGCCTTTTGACCGTTTTAGCGGCTGTGCTCGGCACGCCTTTGCCGCTTTGGGCTGAGGTGCGAACCTGGGAGGATTCGATCACCCTTCCCACCTATCCCTGGGAGGACGACGTGAATCCCAAGTTCTGGGCCCTGGAAGCCGGCGCACGCCTTTCGACCACCGTACACGGGGCCATCGTCTATCCCTACGTGATGCAGGACCACCTTTCACGCCGCAAGGTCGATCGGACCTACCGGGCGGTGTTCCTCGAAAACGAGTATCTCAAAGTTACCTGCCTGCCGGAACTGGGCGGCCGGCTGCATTCGGTGCTCGACAAGACCCAGAACAAGGAGATGTTCCACACCAACCGGGTAATCAAGCCCGGGATGATCGCCATGCGCGGCGCATGGATCTCGGGGGGTGTGGAGTGGAACTCAGGTCCGCACGGCCATACGGTGACCATCCTCTCGCCGGTCAACGTACTCTCGGGCAAGAATGCCGACGGCTCGGCCTGGCTGGAAATCAGCAATACCGAACAGATCTTCCGAACCCGGTGGACGGTCCGCGTAACCCTGCATCCGGGACGGAAGTATTTGGACGAGCAGATCCGCCTGGAAAATCCCACCGACGGCATGCACCCGTATTATTTCTGGAATTGCACGGCCTTTCCCAACCGGCCGGGCACGCGGTTCATCTATCCGATGAGCCTGGGAACCGACCACAACGCCCGCGAGTTCTTCCGCTGGCCGGTGCACGAAGGCCGGGACCTGACGTGGCTGAAAAACTATGAAATCTACACCTCCGTCTTCGCGGTGGATTGCAGCTACGACTTCTTCGGCGCGTATGATGTGGACGCGGACCGGGGCATCGTGCAGGTGGCCAACCATCACGAGTTGGGGGGCAAGAAGGCGTGGACTTGGGGCCAATGGGACTTCGGCCAGGTGGCCCAGAAGAACCTTACGGATGACGACGGGCCGTACATCGAGGTGCAAAGCGGCCCGCTGCCCACGCAGTCCGACTACGGCATGTTGGGCCCTCGCGAGTTCGTCGCCTGGCAGGAATGGTGGTACCCCGTGCACGGGCTGGGCGACGGGTTCGAATACGCCACGCGCGATCTGGCGGTTCAGCGCCGGGTGCAGGCCGGCCGCTTGGAATTGCGCATGCTGGCGACCGGTGTGTTTCCGCAATCCACCGTGGTGCTGTCGCGCGACGGGCGGCAGTTAAGCCGCAACACCTTGGACCTGGGGCCGGAGAAGCCGGCTGTGGTAACGCTGGCCGATCGCCCCGACCTGCCGGTACAGGTCACGGTGACCAGCCGGCAGGGCCAGGTGCTTGCTGCGTTCACCACGCCGCTTCCCATTCCCAAGGTGGATCCGCCGGACCCGGCGAGGTTCAAAGAACGGCCTGAAGAGCAGCTTTCGGTCGAGGAACTGTACCTGAAAGGCCGCAAGGCAGACCGCGCCACCGACCGCCGCGGGGCGCGACAATGGTACGAAAAGGCCCTCGCCCGGGACGCCGGTCACGTGGCCTCGCTGCGGGCGCTGGCCGTGCTGGATTTCGAAGCTGCGCTGTATTCGCAAGCCGCCGCGCGCCTGCAAAAGGCACTCCAGCGCGACAGCGACGATGGGCTTTGCTGGTTGTACCTGGGGCTATGCCGGTTCCGGCAAGGCGACTTTGCCGACGCCCGGCGATGTGGCTTTCGGGCGGTGCGGTGCCCGGGGACCGTATCGCTGGGCTTCGACCTGGTAGGCCGGGCCGAAATGCGCCTCGGCCAGCCGGCCGCCGCAGTCACCGCCTTCCAGAAAGCCGTGCACACTAACGGCGAAGACCGCCGGGCGGCTGAACACCTGATGCTGGCGCTCCACGCGGCCGGCCAGGCGACAGAAGCCGCGGCATTGGCCACGCGGCGCATGGCGACCCATCCTACGGCGCTGGTTCCCCGGTTTGCACGCGAGCTGGCTTTAGGCAACGCGGCGGGCCTGGCCCAGGCCGGCGCCCATGCCCGGCACTTCCTGGGTGAGGCGGATTTCGAAATCCTCGAGGCGAGCCTGGTATGGGCCGAGTTAGGCCGATTCGGCGAAGCCGCCCGAGTGGTCCAGGCGGGGTGCATCGACCCGGTGGCTCCCGCCCAGCGCGGCTTCATGCCGCTGTACTACATGGCATGGTACGCCGCCCAGCAAGGCAAAGCGCCGGAAGCCCAGACATGGCTGCGGCAGGCTCAAGCGGCGTACCGCGAAAAGGTGTTCGCCTCGCGGCCCGAGGAAGTCGAAATCCTCCGCTGGGCTGTGGAACACAATCCGGACGATCCCCTGGCCCGGCTGCAACTGGGCTGCCTGCTGGCCCATCTAGGACGCATCGACGAAGCTACTCCGCAGTGGCAAAGGGCTGCGGAGCTTGCTGGCTCGGCCTCGGCGGGTGCCCATGGGCCGAAAATCGCGGCCATAGCCTGGCGCAATCTGGGGCTGGCAGCGGCCGCCCGGAATGACCTCTCCGCCGCGGAACAAGGCTACCGCAAAGCCATTTCTTGCCGCCCCGCGGACCAGACTCTTTACCGCGATCTGGCCGAGATCCTCCAGGCTGCCGGCCGCCGTGCTGAGGCCATCCGCCTGTTGGAGGGTATGCCGCTGGAAGGAGTCCGCCGGGCGGAGATCACCGTCATGCTGGCCCAGGCCTACGTCGATGAAAAGCGTTATGACGACTGCATCAAACTCTTGGAAAGCACCCCGTACTTCGTCAATTGGGAAGGCCAGGACATCACATGGCGTTTGTTCAACCGCGCCCACATCGAGCGGGGAAAACAGCGTTTGGCGAAGGGCGATGCCCGGGGCGCGCTGGCCGACTTCGAGGCAGCGCTGACCTATCCACCCAACCTCAACGTGGGCCGATCGAACAAACCGCAGGAGGCCCCGGCGCAATACTGGCGGGGCAAGGCGCTGGCGGCGCTGGGCCGGCAGGCCGAAGCCCGCGCCGCCTGGCAGGCCGGGGCCCACGGCGCCGACGTGCCTGGCATTCAAAACGAGTACCGCCAGAAGTGCCGCGAGGCTTTGGCCGCCAAGACGCAGTAACGCCGCCCGGTGCCGCGCCCTCGCGGGGCCCGGCTTTTGAGGAGGGCGCGTTGGAGGGGCTCCTGGAAAACCACCTCCCGTCCCCGGCGTACCTAGTCGCCGGTCAAGGGTGTTCATGCGGCGGGTACTGCGCCGCCGCAGTTCACTTGATCAGCCTCGCTTCGATGTCGGCGATGTGGCGGTTGACAAACTCGTCGGTCAGGAACCACTCTTGATACAAAGTTTCGATTTGTCTCAGATACCAATCGACCGAGGACCGCGTGAGCGTTGGCTTGACATCCTTGGGACGGTCCTGGTCGCGGATGGGTGGGCGGATGCGTTCGATGGGCGGGCGGTAAGAGGGATCGAACACCAGGGCCGGCAGGTTTTCGGCCGGCAACAGGTGCCGCCACAGGAAGGCTTGCATGGCGTCCTCGGCCGGTACAGCCTGATGCACGATTTCGCGGCCGTCCACCTTGGCTGTCCCCACCACGGCGAGTTCCACCGGCTTGTCCGTGGCCGCCAAAGTCGTTCGCACCGCCAGGCGAACCACCTCCTGCTTGGCCGGCAGGGTGGCACCCGACGATTCAAACCCCGGCGGAAGGTCTTTGAACCGCAATTGGATGGGGCCATCGAACCCGTCCTTACGAAGCGCGTACACGGTAACCGCCGCACTTCCCTTGCTGGGCATGACGATTCGGGAAGGCACTACGCGCAGGGCGAAGTCGGGTTGGGGCAAGCTGATCCGCAACCGGTAGGCATATTCCTTGCCCGCCTGCCGCCGGGTGTCGCCCAGATGAACGCAGTATTTGCCGTCACTGGGCAGTTTGGCCATGAGGTAGGAATCGGCGTGGTCGGTATTCAGTCCCGAGCCCGCATCGAAGTGATCGTCGTTAAGGGCGATCACTTTGCCGTCCGGGCCAGTAATTTTCAAAAAGGAATCCAAAGGCGATCCAAGGCGCCGGGCGGTAACTTCTGCCACGAGGGTCTGCCCGGCTTTGCCTTCCACCTCGAACACATCCCAGTCGCCGGGCCGGTCGGACCGCCCGTTGACGATGACCGGCAGGCTCACTTTCTGCGCCTTGGCCGGCTGATCGTTCGGCTCTTGCTCCAGGCACTCGGGCAAAGTGTCCACGGCGAAGAGCACGTCGTTGGACACGTAACGCCCGTTGGTGGCCGCAAGGCGGTACACCCCCGGCGGGGCATCTTTGGGCGGCGGCGTCAAGGTGGCCTTCTCCAGATTCCAACCGTTGACCTCGATCTTGACGGGCTCTCCCGCGCGGCCCCCCAAGGGGAAAATGCTGGTTACAAACGGCAGTTCGCCGATGGTAATGCGGTACACGAAGCTTTCCCGGCCGCGGAACAGGGCATCGGTGATGCTCAACACATACTCGCCATCCTGGGGGACCTCGAAGTAGATCACCGGGTCGGGATGGAAATAGAAATCGTCGTTATAGGCCACCTCCCGGCCATTGGCGTCGCACAGCTTCAGGACGGCTTGAAACCAGCCAGGGACTCCGTCGGGCACGTAGGGAATCAGGTCCCGGGCCTTGGTCGAAATGACCAGGCGCTGCCCCTTGGTGGCTGAAAAGCGGTACCGGTTCACCTCGCCCGGTCCCACTTGGCCATTCATCGTGCAGGGCAGCTCGATACGATACTCTTCTTCCTCGGGCGGCCGGTTGCGCTGCGCCAAGTGCTCTCTACCAAGTACCGGAAGCTGGCAGGTCTTCATGGCCTTGCGGGCGGTTTCCGGCACCTGACCCACATAAAACGGCAGCGGATTCGAGACGCCCCGCTTGGTGATCACGCGGATCTCCCGCCTTCCCGGCTTGGCGTCTGGCGCCACCGTGACCTCCGCAAAGACCAGTTCGGTTTGGGATCGCACGGCGGGAAAGGGTTCGTATTCCGCAAACCGCTGCTGGATCCGTTCGATGAGCTTCTGCTTGGCCAAGTCTTTCTCGGAAGAGGGCGCGGGCTTCTTCGGATCCGGGGCCGCCGTGCTCGTAGTGGTGGAGGTACTGGCGGCCGGCCCGATGGGCGCCGGCAACTCGAACCAGGCCATGCGGGCGGCCAAGGCGTCGTCTACCGTGGTTTCCTTTTTCTGCAGCTCCTGCAATTGTTGCCGGAGCAGATCGAGTTCCTGGTTGTTCATCACCCGGTAGTAATCGACCAGCCGGACCGAGACGCCCTCTCCGGTTACCACTATCTCGGAGGGATACATGAGCCCTTGGCCGCCTAACCGAATGGGAAACGTCGTCCCCTGCTGGCCGCCCGCAGGATAAACGTAGCCGATGTATTGGTTCTGCGCCTGAACCGAAGAGGCAATCGTGGCCAGAACTCCGGCCAACCCGAAAGCGGCGAATCGAAGCTTGCGCATGGTGCAAATCCTCGGCGGATGAGGGATGGGGGAATTGCGACGGGCAGACCACACGCTGCTCCCGGCGGATCGCGATCCAAACCTATCGCGATCCCTCCGCGCCGAGGCCCTCAGGCCCCAATCGCAACTCCCCAATCCCAACGTTGACTGTGTATTACATGATCTCTTCCAACATCCCGGCCGATGGCATGCCCTCGTTTTCGATGTCCAGCACCCGGGCATCGAGTCCCCAGGGGTGAGGCAGCTTGGCATTGGCGTCGATGCCGGCCAGGAGATAGAAGCTGGCCAGCAGGTCCACCGGATAGACCGGCCGCTCGCCCACTTTCTCCGCCTTTTCGTCCGAAGTGCCGACCACGTGGCCGCCTTTGAATCCGCCACCGGCCACCAGCACGGTGAACACATCACCGTGATGGTGTCGCCCGCCGTTCCATGGCGGCTCCCAGGAGACCTTGGGGGTTCGGCCGAACTCGCCCGTGCACCAAACGAGGGTGGTATCCAGAAGTCCGCGCTCACTCAGGTCTGCCAGGAGCGTGGACAGGCCATCGTCCAGCATGGGGCACTGCCGCCGCATGGTGGCGAAGTGCCCGGCATGGGTGTCCCAGCCGCCGGGGAAGCTGATGGTGACGTAGGGGACGCCCGCCTCGACCAGCCGCCGCGCGACAAGGCATTCCTGCCCGAACGTGTGGCGGCCGTACCGGTCTCGAAGGGCCGCCGGCTCGTTCTCCAAATTAAACACTTCGCGCCCGCTGCCCAGGATCAGCCCGTAGGCCCGTTCCTTGGCTTCTTCGACAGCAGCCATCTCGGGCGCCTCGGCCAGGCCGAAGCCCAGGAGATTCACCTTGTCGAGCAGTTCGCGGCGTGCCCGTTGCCGCCGATCGTCGATGCCCCGATTGACGATCCCTTCCACCTCGAAACGGGGCGCATTCGGATCGCCGCCCGTGGCGAACGGTTTGTAGGCGGGCCCCAAGAAGCCCTCCTCCGAAAAACGCCCGGCAGGCTGCAGCATCACCACATAAGGGGGCAAAAGCCCTTTGTACTGCTCCTTCTTGAAGAAGGTGAAAATGGCCCCCACGCTGGGATACGCCAGGCGCCCGCCCGGCTGGTGGCCTGTCTGCATGAGGTACGCGGCCGTCTCATGGCCGTTATTGCCGTGGGTCATGCTGCGGATGAGCGAGAACTTGTCGGCCTGCTTGGCCAACTTGGGAAATAGCGCGCTGAGCTGGATGCCATCGACGTTGGTGGGAATGACCCTGTCGAACTCGCCCAGGTAGTCGTATCCGGTACCTGGCTTCGGGTCCCAGGTGTCGTTGTGCGACATGCCGCCCCAGAGGAATATCTGGATGACGGACTTGATCTGGCCTTTCTTGGCCTTGGCCTTGGCGCGGGCGGCCTCGTCGCGAGCCGCCTTTTCCTTCGCGAGCTTGTCGGAAGGGGTTTTGTCGGCCGGGGCTGCAAAGAGTTGCGAACCCAGGCTGCCGGCCGCGATCATGCCCGCCGCCTGCACGCCGCGGCGCATCAGTTCGCGCCGAGACATCGGCTCGGGATGGCTGGAATACTGCTCGCTGCGCATGACTTCCATCCTCCTTTACTCCCCATGTTCGATACTCGTACCGGGCAACGCACTGTTCGAAATCATCTTCCGCCGGAATCCGCTTCCATTGGAATCGCTCTCTCCAATCTTCAATGTCGCAAGAGGAATTCAGGACTATTCACCAGCGCCCAGGCCAGGTCGATCCACATGTCGCGGCCCCGCGAGACGCCGGCCTTGGAGTATTCCTCCACGGCCTTCAATTCCGCCTCCGTCGGGAACCGCGACAGGATGGTCAGATAAAGCTTCTCGGCAATCTCGCTGGGCTTGCCTCCCGCAGAGAAGATGGCCGCCAGCTTCGGGCCGGTCTGGACCTTGCGCTGTATGGCCGCCGAGTTCAACAGGTATAGCCATTGGGGCGAGGCCAGTTCGTTCACCCGCTCGCTCTCCATTCCCGCAGCCCGCGCCGAACGCCCGAAGAGGGCCAGGAACGAGCTGGTGATGCTGCCGTCGGCCAACTCCACGGCGGTCATGTCTTTGGGGATATAAGTGAACGGCTCGGGGACCGCGCTGGTGTACAGGTCGTTGCTGCCGGTAACCTGGTTGACCGCGTCGTTGAGTACCTCGGCCTCCACCCGCCGCAACAAGTAACTGGCGAAGCACGCCCTGCCCTCCGGCCCTTGGTAGCGGGGTATCGAAGACAACTGATATGTGGTCGATGTGAAGATCAGGCGCTTCAGATGCTTCAGGTCGTACCCGCTGGTAACCAACTCCTTTTCCAGGTAGGCCAGCAGTTCGGGGATGCTGGGGGGATTGTTATCCCGGATATCGTCGGGTTCGTGGATGATCCCTCGCCCCATGGCCCACGCCCAGGTGCGGTTGACGATGTTCTTGGCGAACCAGGGGTTTTCGGGCCGGATAAGCCAATCGGCGAATACCTCGCGGGGATCTCGATCCGGCGGCAATGTGGTCTTGGTGCCGTCGGGGAAGATGGCCGACCGCGGCCCGTTTTCGCTGATTGGCTGCGGCAGCGCCTGGGGAATCTGGTTCGTAGCCGTTACCGCCTTGGCCACGGCATCGACCCCGGGAGCCGTGCTGCCGGGGACCTCCACCGACTTCAGAGGATCCCAGAACACGATCTCTTCTTTCCATTCGCTGGTGGGCTTGTAACCGACCTGGGAGAAGAACACCGCCATGCCCGCCCGGCGTTCTTCGGGCCAGGAGTGGATCCGAGAGCCCATTAGCGTCAGGGCCACGGCCGCAGCAATCCCCTCCGGCGTCCGGTTCTGGATGGCCCGGTAAAAGTTCACCGGTCCCACGCGGAAATTGCTCCCGCTGGAAGTTAGCAATTCGCGGGCGAACTGATCGTACCGCTTGTTTCGGGCGATCGATTCCCAGACCCAGCGGTGGTAAGCCTGGGCCGCGTTCGGCCAGACTTTGACCGGAAACTCTGCCTTGATCCGCAGGATATCGCCCCATTTCATGGCCCAATAATCCACGTGGTCCGGCTCGTTGAGGAGTCGATCGATCAGGGCCGCGCGCTTGCCGGGACTGGTATCCAGCAGGAAAGCCCTGGCTTGGTCCGCCGTGGGCAGTTTGCCGGTCACGTCCAGATACGCGCGGCGGAGAAACACGGCGTCCGAGCACAGGACCGGCTGGATGCCGAGGGCCTTGAGTTTGGCGAACACGATTTCGTCGATGCGGTTGGCCGGCTTGGGCGGCTCCGGGCTTTCCATGAGAGCGGTCAACTGGCGGGCCGCTCTCAAGCGGTAGAGGGCGGCGCGGGCCCGGTTGGCCTGTCCCCGCTTGTCCTCAGCCACTTTCATCGCAGCCAGATAGGCCGCCCGGGCTTTGTCGGCTTCGGCCTTTAAGGGGGCAGCAGCGGCTTCAGCCTCGCGAGCGGCTTGTTCGTCGGCCTGGTAGGTCTTCTGGGCTTCGGGGATGCGTTTTCGGAGGGCTTCGAGCGCCTCTTCCGCCGATTTTTTGCGCGCCTCGGCCTGGGCGAGTTCCTGGACCGCCGAGTTGGCCCGCAGGGCAGCCTGTTCCAGCTTTTGCTGCAAGGGGGCCAGGGCTGCTCGAGCCGCGTCAGCCGCCTTACGCTTGGCGGCTGCTTCCTCGGCCGCTTGCTTGGCGGCCAGACCGAGCTGCACCAGGTCCTTGGCCGACTCTTGGGCCGCCTGGTGGGCGGCGATGGCGGCGGCCACGCGGTTTTTGGCCTGGGTGAGGGCTTCCTCGGCCGACTTCTTTTCGGCTTCGGCTGCGGCCAGCTTTTCCGCAGCGGCCCGGGCCTGGGCCTGGGCGGCCTGCTCCTTCTGCTGCGCCAGGGTCAACGCCGCCTTGGCCGCCTCAGCCGCCTTGCGCCTGGCCGCGGCCTGCTCGTTAGCCTGGTTTTTCACCGCGGCCGGCTTGGCCGCATCGGCCGACACCTGCTTGGCCCGGGCGGCGGCTTCCTCGGCCGCCTTCTCGGCGGCTGCCAACGCCTTCGCAGCCGCCGCCACCTGGTCCTTGGCACGCTGCAGAGCGTCGTCGGCCGATTTCTTTTGCCGCTGGGCCTCGGCCGCCTTTTTGGCAGCAGCAGCGGTCTGGGCCTCTGCCTGCTGCTGGGCCTGCTGGGCCTGGGCGACGGCAGCGGCCGCATCCGCCACCACCTTCCGCTTGGCAGCCGCTTGGGCAGCGACTCGATTCTTTTCCTCGGCCACCTTCGCCGCGGCCTGGGCAGCCTCCTGCGCCGCCTGACAAGCTCTGGCCGCCGCCGCTACTTGGTCTTTTGCGGTGGCCAGAGCGGCTTCGGCCGATTTCTTATCGGTAGCGGCCTGAAGCTGGGCCTCGGCCTGCTGTTGGTTTCGCTGGGCCCGCAGCAGGGCAGCCTTGGCAGCCTCGGCTGCTCGCCGCAAAATGGCTGCCTGGGCCGTGGCCCGTCTAGCCTCTTCTTCTACGCGATTGGCTGCGTCTGCGGCGGCTTTGGCTTTGGCCGCTGCCTCCTGAGCGACTTTCTCCGCCGCCTCATAGGCCTGCTGCAAAGGCTGTGCGGCGGCCTTGGCTTCGGCAAAAGCCTTCTCGGCGGCCGGCTTGGCGGCGGTGGCATCGGCCAGGGCCTTGATGGCGGCCGCCAAGTTGGCTTCGGCCTGCTTCAACTCCTTCTGGCCCGCCTCGCCCGCCAGGTTCTTCGATTCGGTCGCCCGCTGGCGCTTTGCATTTGCCTCTCGACTGGCATTGGCATACGCGGCATCGGCCTTTTGCAACGCTTCCCGCAGGGGGACCACGGCCGCTTCTGCCTCCCGGGCCGCTTTCTCGGCCGCGGCATACTCCGCCTCGGCCTTGGCCTCGGCCGGCGAGGGCGCCTCGCCTTTCGCTTGCGCCTCGACCTTCACTTCGGCCGGAGCACTAGCCTTTGCCTTCGTGTCGGCCGGAGCCTTGGATTTGGTCTCCGCCGCCGCCAACGAACCACAAGCTGCCAACACCAGAAGCCATGTCGCCGCGGTTCTCATCGCACCTCATCTCCCTGCGCTGCACTGGACCGGCGCCCGCCGACACCCCTGGCGGCCCGCCCGGCTGCCCCGGAAAACGCACATGTTACGCCCATAATGGTCCCGGCAGGCGGGGCCTGGACTGTATGATGCATTGCCAGCCGCGGCCGCCTGCGGGCTTGGGTGGCTAGTAGTTCACGAAATCGCATGGCGCCACAGGGGCGCCCTCTAAAGGCAGGATCGTTTTCAACTCAGGCGGGAATAACACACTCGGCGGGGCGCGGGGTGCCGGCACCGGGAAGGCATGTCACGTACGTGACAGACCGTTGCCCTGGCTGACCGACACCTCGTCATTTCAACCGGCCTCGGATTGACAGTCTAGCTCCGGCGGCTGGGACTTGCAACAATCGGCCGGCAATTTTTTCACCCATTTTTTAACCCCCCACGCGGTGTACAGCCTAGTACACCTGCGCTGGGCGGGGCGTTGGTAGCCCTCATCCGGCAGTGGGCGCGGCTCACGGGCGCATGTCCACCGAGGAACAGGCAGGGCCCGGGTCCCTTCACCCTTGAGGCTGTACGGGATTAGCGACTCCGGGCGGGGGCGAGGCGGTTTTCTGGGGCGGCCAGGGCTCTGGGCCCGGCACGCGGAGCCAGTGGACGGCCGACTGGCCCGACCCCAGCTCCCGCACCTCGATCTGCCACGTGCCCGCCGGGTCGTTCGGCGCGATTTGTAGCGCGATTTCTACCTTTCCGTCCTTGGCGGCATAGTAGCCGCTGAACTCGGCCAGCCGTGTTTCGGCGTCGTAAACGCGGATTTCCATCGGAAGAACCGTTTGCAGCGGCTGCCCGCGGTCGTCCAGCACTGCAATCAGGCAGCGGGCGGTTTTTCCGCGATGGGCGCTTGAGGGCGCGTCGATGCGGCAACCCCCGATTGGCCGGGGCGTGACCAGAAAAACGGCCCCGTCGCACGGCCCCAACGAAACATCCCACGCCAGTTGGCCTTGTTCCTGGCGAACCGGCACAGGGCGGCCGGCCACGAGGTCGTAAATGAAACCTTCCCGCCGGTCCAGGCGTACCGTGGCCTGCGAGGGAAGCCCATTTTCCATCACGATGCCGTGGTGTCCCACGTACTGGCCGAACTCCCGCCGGTCGTTGACCAAGAATACGTAATCGTTTTGGCCGTAGCGGCGCAGATAAGGGATGACATCGGGATCGGAGGTATCGAGATAGCGGCGATAGCGGGAATCCAGTTGTTTGCGGAGTGCTGCAGCCGCGGCTTGCAGCGTGGCCTTGTCGCGATCGGCCCGGCCGGTTCGCTCCGTGCGGGCCAGCACAATATCGGGCTTGATGGCCGGCGCCAGGCGGTCGTCCCCTACGACCAATCCGCCCTGAACCTGAAAAGCCAGAACCCGCTGGGCGACGCTGGCCGGCAGCACGTCGCAATCGGCCATCACCAGCACCTTGAACCCTTCGAGGCCGCGTTGGGCGATCGTCTCGTCGAACACGATTTCCGGCTGGAGGTGGGCATACAAGAGCACGTGGTAGGCGTCGCCGCACCAGGACCCGCCCCAGCCATAAGTGCCGCGTCCGGCGAACATCTGCGCCGCGAGGCTCTCCAAAAAAGCCACGTCGCTCTTGACCCCTGGCACGTGCAGCAGCACCGGCCCCAAAGGTTCCACCACGCGGCGGATCAACCGCGCCAATTCGTGTTGGGTTTCCGGATGGGTATAGCGGTAGCTGCTCGGGGAGTCGCAGGGTACCAGCGATTGCCAGCCGTGGTACATGATGCCCTTGATGGGCCGGGCGATCTTGGTCCAAAAGGCCTCGCGGAGGTGCATGGGGGCGATGGTGATAAAAGGGGCGTCGGGCTGCTGGCGCTCCCAAGGGGCCTGGTAGGCTGGCCCCCCCCGCGAACCATCGCCCTCTTTGGGCGCCGGGGCGGTCTGGCTGCGGTACCAGATGATTTGCGTCATTTTCATGACTTCCTGTTTGTGGGAGGCGCCGGCGGCCATGGCCAAAAGCTCATCCGTGGCCACCGCGATCCGAATCGGGTCGGGGTACGAGTAGGTCCATTGCGAGAGGAAATCCACCTGGCCGCCGCTCCCGTACACGCTGGCAACCCGCACAGCAGGATCGTGGTAGGTCCACAGGTCGGGCCGCCCGCTCTTGAGGCCCCGATGGAGCGCGGTGTTCAGGCCGTTCCACCCGTCGCCCTCTTTCCAGTACCAGCGGTAAAAGACGTAAAGGGGATGTTCGTCGGGAATGACCCGCGACGCTGGAAACCCCGGCAGCCGGCTGTAATGTACGCCGTGCCGGCTGGCGGCCTGGGGCGGCACGTCCATCCCCGCATACTTCCGAAACGCATCCCGATCGTGCGCATGAAAACAGAGATTGGCGTGGTCGCGGACTTCGGTGTGCAGCATGGCGGCCTGGAACGCGGGAAACCCCCCATAGCTGTTGACCACCGAAGCCCCCACGTTGTAGCAGAACTGCTGCACCTCGGGGAACAGCCCGCATACGTCGGGCGTTTTGGTGTTGTAAGGCTTACCCGTGCGGTCCACGCGCCGGAGCGCGGGCTTGGTGGCGGCCCAGGATCCAGGCGACAGACTGGCCACAATACTCATGTCATTGGCCAGGGCTTCATCGAGCATCCGGCAAGTGGCCGCCCTGACCTCCGGCGCGGCGGCTTGGCCGGGCTTGCCCGCCTCCCAGATGCGGGCGTAATCGGCACCCAAGCCCAGCACGTGGTTGAAGCCAATTCGCTTCAAACGCGGCATTTCTTTCAAGACGCCTTCAGCACTTCCCACGCCCCACATGAGCACGGGAAAGCGGTCGGGCGGCCGACGCGCCACGATCCGCACAGGAAAGTGCTCCTCGCTCTGAAATGGTTCCGCCCCGGGCACGCTCAGGCGAACCTCGATCGGGTATTCGCCCGGCCGCAGCGCCGTATCGAGCGGATACTCGATCGACTCGGCCTGGCCCGGACCCAGAGGCCCCAGCCACCGGCTGTGCTGGCCTAGACCGTCAATCGAGATACTCACCTCGGCTTTGGGCAGAGGCTGCGGTTTCAGGCACGTCACACGGAAGCTCAGCGACACCCCTGCCTCCATGCGCCGAAAACATCTGCGGTCCGCCAGCATCTCCACTTTCAGCGGCCGAAACTCCAGCGCCCCACTGCACACCCGAACTTCGTCGATAAACCCCGGGAAACCGTGGTAGTAACTGCCGATGCGGTCGCCGAGGGAAAGCGGGTGCCGACCGGGGGCGATCGACTCGCGGCCGGCCACATGCTGCTGGCCCCAGGGCCGGCCATTCAGGAAGAACCGCCCCCCGCCTGCCCCATCATACACGAACGCCACGTGATACCATGTCCCCGGCTTGAACTGGGCCGGCCGGGAGTAAAAGGTGGATGAATCGTCGCCAAAACCCAGACACGCGCGGAGCACCCGGGCCCCGGTCCGATCTGCCGGGCCGAGAATCAACTGATAGTCGTGGTGCGAGACATACTTCTTGTCCAGAAGGAAGGCCTCGGGGCAGCTTTCCAGGTCGGGCTTGGGGCATAACCACATCTCCAGAGTGAACGGGCCTTGGGGGCTGAGAGCCGGATGGTGGGGCACCAGGGCGCGGTGCTCCTTGTCTTCCACAGGCCAGCCAGGAAAACATTCCAAGCATGCGCCAAAGCGTCCCTGGGGATGAATCTTCGCCCCGCGGAGTGTCCCCGCATGGCCCCGGCCCGAGGCGTCCTCGACCTTCTCCCCCGAATCGAACTTCCATAGCGCCAGCACATGCTTGCCGGTGGCCGCTTGGCCGCGATACTCCGATTGCCAGGGCTCGCAGAGCGGCCCGGTCGGTTCGGCGGGGCGGGCGCCCTGGGGAGTCAAGAAAGCGCCCGCAAGAATGAGCAGCAGGTGGCGTTTCATGGCGAGTTCTCGGCTCGTGGAGAAATTACGGAGAAATCAGTCGTGTGTCAGCGGAAGGTGGGCATTGCACGCTTGTGGACTATGCCGGCTGGCCCGCGCCGGTTCCCTGCCACGCCACCCCTGTTGTACTGGCCCGGCCGGCGTCGTCAACCGGGCCGCAGGGGATGCGCGGGCGGGGCTGCGCGTTTGGCGGCTGGGTTGACGCACGTCCCACGGTCGACTACTCTGGCATCGCTTACGGGGTTCGCTAAATCCTGCAAGAAAGGCGGAAGCGATGACGCGCCATACCTTCAGCCGACGTGCACTGGTACAACGCACCGCTGCGGTTGCCCTGGCTGCCCCCTTGGTGGTGCCACGGCACGTACTGGCCCAAAGCGGCAAGACGCCCCCCAACGAGAAGCTGAACATCGCCGGCATCGGGGTGGGCGGCATGGGCCACGGCGACCTTTCCGCGGTGGCCAGCGAGAACATCGTGGCCCTGTGCGATGTGGACGCCCGGCGGGCGGCGCCCTCGTTCCAACAGTGGCCCAAGGCCGCCCGCTTCCAAGACTTCCGCAAGATGCTCGACGAAATGGACAAGAAGATCGACGCCGTGGTGGTCGCCACCCCGGACCACTGCCATGCGGTGGCGGCCATGGCGGCCATCAAACGCCGCAAGCATGTGTATTGCGAAAAGCCCCTGGCCCATTCGGTCTACGAGTGCCGCGCGCTGATGAAGGCCGCCCAGCAGTACAACGTCGTCACGCAACTGGGCAACCAAGGGCACTCCTTCGATTCCATCCGCATTTTCTGCGAATGGATCTGGGATGGGGCCATCGGCAAAGTGCATACCATTCATGCCGGCTGCGCGGCGGTGAACTCGGGCATCGATGCCCTGCCCCGACTGAAAGAAAAACACCCCGTCCCCCCGGAACTGAACTGGGACCTGTGGCTGGGGCCCGCCCAGTACCGGCCCTATCACCCGGTTTATCTCCCCGGCGCATGGCGCGGCTGGGTGCCCTTTGGCAACGGCACCGTCGGCGACTGGACGTGCCATGTGGTCGATCCGGTCTTCTGGGCCTTGGACCTGGGCGCCCCCAAGACCATCGTGGCTCACGTGAAAGACTACGACCCGAAAACTCAGGGCGATGCCTTCCCCAAAGGCGAGATCATCACCTACGAGTTCCCCCCCAAAGGAGACCGGGGCGCCATCACCATGCACTGGTACAGCGGCACCGAGCGGATCCCCCGCCCCGCCGACCTCGAGCCCAACCGCAAACCCGTCGAAACCGGCGCCGTGGTGCTGGGCGACAAGGGAACCATCATGTACGGCTCGCACGGTGCCGGCGGGGTGCGGATCATCCCCGAAGCGAAGATGCAGGCCTACAAGCGCCCCGAACCCAAGATCCCTCGCGTGCGCGGACATCACCACGATTGGCTGGAGGCCATCCGCAGCGGCAAGAAGGCGGGCAGCGATTTTTCCTATGGCGCCCCTTTGACCGAAATCGCCATGTTGGGGGTGATCGCCATCAAGTTCCCTGGGGTGAAACTCCAGTGGGACGCCGAGGCCATGAAGTTCACCAACTGCCCCGAAGCCAACCAGCACGTCCATCCGCCATACCGCGAAGGCTGGTCGCTGTAAGACCTCGGGGGCGCCCCGGGGGGTCCTGCAAATCAGTTTGCCTCCGCGGCGCACCGCCGGGTTGCCGGAAAAATGGCGGAGGTCTGCGACAGTCCCCAGAGCCCCCGCGGTGGAGGTGGCTCCCGAAAAACCCACCAGACCTGGTCCTTGTGCCCGAACCCATCCCGAATCGCGCGATACTGCGGTTCAGGCACACGGGGTGCGACGTGGCTGCATTGTGCCACGCCCTGTTACTCCGCCAGATTGTGATCCGCAACGAGGGGGCGTGCCCCGCCGAGATCCATCGCCCCAAGCCGCTCCTTCCCCGTGCTGCGCCGGTTTAGGTCGGTCATCAGATTGCCCGTGGCGGCGATGCGGGAGCACTTGGCGTCGGCCCGGATTGCCGGACCGGCAAGCCCTGCGAAGACGTTCCCCGAGATGGCGATGTCCGACGTCCCTTCGAGCACGATCCCCGTGGCCTCGTTGAGCTTGTCCTGACGCTTGCGTGTGCCGCCGATGTAGCTGTCGGAGAAGTTGTTGCCTGTGATCACGATGCGCCCGCTTTCCGGCCCGATGCGGATCGAATAAACCGCCGTGATGGTGAACGTGTTCGCCGAGACCGTGCAGCCCCAGGCGTCGCGCAGATCCACGCCGCCGCCGAAGTTGTCGGCAATCACATTGGCCGAGATGGTGATGCCGTAGCAGTCGCGGCCGAGGACCACCGCGGCACCCTGGCACTCTTCGATCATGTTGCCCGAGACGACCGAGCCGTAGGTGTTTTCGATGACCACGCCGTTGCCCAAGTGGTCGTCGAGGTTGTTGCCGGTCATCGTGAGATTGAAGCTGTCCAGGCAGCGCACGCCATCGCCGTTTTCTTCGAAATGGTTTGCGCTGACCACGATGTCGTGCCCGCCGTCGATCCACAGCCCCGCCTTCGCGTTATACGTGAGAATCGAGTCGGCGATGCGGGGATCTTCGTAGCAGTTGACCAGGTGGATGCCGCTGCCGCCGTGATGGTCGATGCTCAGGCCGTGGACATACAATTCGTCGGCGTTCTCGGCCAGCAGTCCATCGCCGCTGGCCGGCTTGCCGCTTTTTCCGTCGATGGCCTGCGGATCGCCCACCAGACGAAAATCGGCCAATTGCACCCGCCAGATCCTGGCCTTGGGGTCCTCCCCGAGATTCGCAGGCCGGACGACGAAGGTCGGCTGGCCGGCGGCGCAGCAGTTAACGATTCGGGTGGCGGCCCCGCACCCTTCCACTCTCGTGTTTGCGCGCGCAAGCACCAGAGGGCTTTCGATGCGAAACTCCCCTGGCGGCAACTTGACCAGTCCGCCCGCCTCGGGCACCGCGTCCAGGGCCGCCTGGAGGCTCGGATACTTCGAGGCATCCACCACGTTGGCGCCCTGCGGTGCAGGCCCCGAAGGGTCGGCAGCGATCGTGCCTCCCAGAAAAACCCATCCCGCCGCCAATGCGGCAATCCCCGCGACACCCAACCCCAGCACTCGATGCATCGTGTTCCTCCTTTCTCGTTTCTTTTGAAGGCCAAGACAACTGGCCCGTGACTCGCACGTAGTTATTTGCGGCGATACAAGAGCACCACAGCGCCAGGCCGATCTCGGCTGGTTACCGGAAGCCCGGAGGCCATAAGGTCTTTTCCGGCGGCCTCGGCGGGGGCCTCCCCCTCGAAAACGGTGAAGCGGTAGATGCCGGCCGGCTCCAGGCCGTGCAAGCGCAGCCGCTCGGTATCGGCGGGACATTGATCGCGGCGGAAGGCTTGCACCGCTCCGGCCTGCGCCTGGGGATCGTGGAACTGCCAGGCGATCCACTGCCGGGTGTCCTGGCTATAGGGAGTCAGCGGATAGAAGTCGCCGTAGTAAAACTGGCTCAACTGGCGCCACTGCTGGTACAGCCGTCGCAACGTGTTGTAATCCAATTCCCGCACGCGGATATCGATGCCGCAGCCCAGGCTGGGTGCCGTGTTGCTCCAGAAGGCGTACGGTTCGACCTTGGTATAGCCGGCGCCGTAATATGGAGCGGCGGCGCTGGCGACCGTGCCCGTCCCGTGGTAAGGCAGCCACAGCGAAATGCCATAGGTCATGCACTGGTGGCCGATGGGCTCGTAGGCGTAATCGCTGCGCCACAGGGGCACGGCGCGGCGCATTGTCTCCAAATCGTTGCGCCGGCCCCCGCTGGCGCAGGAGTCGATGAGCATGTTGGGGTGCTTGCGGCGGAGTTCATCCCAGTAGGCCAAGTAGCCCACCACGTGTTTATTCTCGGTAATGCCCTGCCGGTCGGCAGCGTCGGCCGCACGCCAGAACTCCAGCGGGTCCATGTTGAAATCCTGGCGATACAGGTCGATGCCTTGCTCGGTCAGCAGACGGTCGATGTGTTCCGTGAGCCATTTCTGGGCCTCGGGATTGCCCAGGTTCAACAGCCGCACCCCTTCTTCACCCGCCTTGACAGGCCGGTCGAAAAGGGCGAAGGTGGCCGCGTCGGGCAGCGGGCCGGGCTTCAGCCAGCCGTAGCTCCATGGGCCGTGCGGATTCTTCTCGGCATGGAACTCTTTAGCCGCGTCGTAAGTGCGGCCCGAAGGGGCCACCAGCCGTGCTTCCAGTCCGGTCGAGTCGCACACATAGGTGCCGTTGCCCCAGCCCACCACGAAGTCCACCGGATCGCCGATTGCAAGCGACACCTTTCCCGAATACGCAGCCTGGTTCCCCTGGCCCTTCAGATTGAGCCAACCCTGGAAAACCGGTTTGCCGCGGCACAATACATGAACATCGGTGGTCGTGGGGCTGCGGTCGATGCCCGAAAAACTGGCCGAAACGCTATACTGGCCCGCCTCCGGGGCGGTGAACCGCACCACGGCGTATTGCCCCTGGGGGCCGGGATGGAACGAGAGGCTGCCCGGCGCCCAGCGGATGTTGGCCATCGACCGCTCCTGCGGCGTGGGATTGTGCGATACGCAGGGGTCGCTCGCGCCCACCTGGCTTGCCGACCAGGCCCGCATGCCGGCCAGGGGGTTCGCCTGGGCCGTAGGTTTCAGCAGCCATTCGGGATGATTTTCGTACAGCCAGGTGCGCGGCATGACCCGCTCGGGCTCGAACCACACGAGGATTCTCACCCCTCGGGCATGGGCGTGGTCGCTGATCGGCCTGAAGCCGCGGGGAAACCGCTTGGGGTCCACCTCCCACGTTCCCACCTGGGGCCAGCCGTGCTGCTGGATGTACCAGCCCGCGTCCATCCACCAGTAGTCGATCTTCAGGCCTTCTTCCAGATACCGGTCGATGTGCAGGATCTGGTTCTGTTCATTGGCGTGGATCATCTCTTCGTACGCCCGGGAGCTGGAAGCCACGAATTGAGGCGCCGGGAGCTTTCCGCCGGGCTTGGGCATGCTGTGGGCCATCATCCACCGCCGCCAAATGTTCTGGGCGCTGATCCGGTCGCCCTGCCAGAACTGAACCACCATAAGCGGCGAGCGGATTTCTTCGCCGGGCAACAGTTTGGCGTGAAGCCGCTCCTGGCCGGCCCGGATCCGCAGGCCGCGGTCCTGGTCCCGGGCGAACTCGGCGGCCCACTGCCCCGGCCAGCCCACGACGACGATCGCTCCTTGCGCGCCCCACTGCACATTGAAATACGACCAATCCACATTAGTGGGCCGTCCCCCAGCCCCGCCAAACCGCTTCACCACCTTCGGGCCCAACAACGTTTCTCGCGGCGCATAATCCGAGCGATTGGCTTGCGACCCCGCGGCGTGGTGCAACACGTATTCCACATCCGCCGGGCGCTGCCAGGTTACGTCCAAAGCCTCCACCTCCGCCAAGATCGGCGTAGGATGCTCCGCCGTATTGCGAAAGTACAAGGTCCACTCCACCGTCGGAAAATCGTGGTACTCCACCGCCTCCACACGCAACTCCAGCTTCGTGAAGGGATCGAGGAACCTGACCACGTGCCGGGTGCGACCCCCATCCAGCAAGACATGACTGTCGCTCCGTGTCCATCGGCTAAGGAGCTCGCGCGAGGGCCGGCCATCGTAAATGAACGAAAACGGAAGAATTTCGGTACGGTTTCCGACCAGGGCGGCCGTAAACTCGGCGGCCGAGCGCTGGGAGGTTGGGGATGCCACGGGCTTGGCTGCCTGTGCCCCCCAAGCCGGAATGCCCAAAACAAGCCCCACGCAAAGCAAAGAAATCGCAAATCTTGGCAGAATGCGGAACATCGAGTCGTCCTTTCACCTCGCCAAGCCTTCCACCGCTGATTTGCAGGCCAGCATAGATGCCCGGTTGGCGGGAAGCAACCGGCCACCCAGTC